>JAABUK010002876.1_pt1 | contig 30133 bp, 24 predicted proteins | sample 5559141 | NCBI WGS metagenome assembly JAABUK01 (sample SAMN10711869, study PRJNA513367) | rock metagenome | isolation source: Antarctica rocks | place: Antarctica: Victoria Land, Pudding Butte nord | collected 2016-01-03
CTCGGACCAAACCCGTGGCACCTCATCATGCACAATCCCATCGCACTGCACCGCCTCGCACAACCACCACGGCGCCGAAAACCCCAGATGCAACAGGTGCTAGGAATAAGTTAGCGCCTATGACCCCAACCCTCTCCCGGGGGGAGAGGGAGAAATGACAACCTCGATCCAGGTCCGCGAAACCCCTCTCGTCCTATACACCTTGCAACGGGCCGACGACGCCCTGGTGCTGGGCCACCGCTTGTCCGAATGGTGCGGCCGCGCCCCCTCGCTGGAAGAGGACGTGGCCCTCGCCAATATGGGACTCGACCTCCTGGGACAGGCGCGCAGCCTCTACGCCTACGCCGGCGAGACCGAAGGCGCCGGCCACGGCGAAGACCACCTGGCCTACCTGCGCGACGCCCCGCAATACCGCAACCTGCTGCTGCTGGAGCAACCGAACGGCGACTTCGCCCAGACCATCGCCCGGCAGTTCCTCTATGCCGCCTTCATGGCCCCCTGGTGGCGCGCGATGTGCGCCAGCACCGACCCCACCCTCGCCGCCATCGCCGCCAAGGCGGAGAAAGAAGTTGCCTATCACCTGCGCCACGCCTCGGAGTGGATGATCCGCCTCGGCGACGGCACCGAAGAAAGTGCCCGCCGCGCCCTGGCCGCCATGGACCGCCTGTGGCCCTACACCGGCGAGATGTTCACCGCGCCCGACCCGGCACTGGTCGCCGCCGGCCTGGCAGTTGACCTGGAAACCCTGCGCCCGGCCTACGACGCCACCATCGCTGCCGTGCTGGACCAGGCCGCCCTGTCCCGCCCCGCTGGCGCCTGGATGCACAAGGGCGGACGCCAGGGCCGCCACACCGAGCACCTCGGCCCCATGCTGGCCGAGATGCAGCACCTGCAGCGCACCCACCCCGGCGCAACTTGGTGACCAGCCTGCGCGACCGCGCCTGGGCCGCCGCCGCCGAGGTCACGGACCCCGAGGTGCCCGTGTTGACCATCGCCGACCTCGGCATCCTGCGCGACGTAGCCGATACGGCTGACGGCGTGGAAGTCCTGATCACCCCAACCTACTCCGGCTGTGCCGCCATGGGTGTCATCGCGATGGAGGTCGAGTTGGCCCTGTCCCGCGCCGGCATCCCCGGCCGGGTCCGCACCGTGCTGTCCCCAGCCTGGACCACCGACTGGATGACGCAAGACGGCCGGCGCAAGCTGCTGGAATACGGCATCGCCCCACCAGTGCCCGGCAGCAGCCGCCGCGCCCTGTTCGGCGTGGACACCGTCGCCTGCCCCCGCTGCGGCTCGGAACATACCGAGGTCGTCGCCGAGTTCGGCTCCACCTCCTGCAAGGCCCTATGGCGCTGCCTCGCCTGCCGCGAGCCGTTCGACTACTTCAAATGCCACTGATGCCGCCGCGCCGCTCCAACAGCGAACAAGGGGCATGCTGCTCCCTTTCCCTCCGGGAGAGGGTCGGGGTGAGGGGGTGGGCAAGCACCGTCACAACCAATGCAGGCGCTCACCCCGTGAGCCATCCCGCCGCACAGGTGTTCAGCCAAGACCCCCTCACCCCAGCCCTCTCCCGGAGGGAAAGGGAGCAAGCCGCCTTCGCCCCCCGCCCCCCGCACCTACCCCCATCACCCCCATGAACCGCTTCCACACCCTCCGCATTACCGACGTCCGGCAGGAAACCGCAGATACCGTCAGCCTCGCCCTGGTCGCACCCGACCACCTGCGCCCCAGCTTCGCCTACCAGCCCGGCCAATACCTGACCCTGCGGACCACCCTCGACGGAGAGGAGCTGCGCCGGTCCTACTCCATCTGCTCCGGCCTGGACGACGGCGAGATCCGTGTGGCGATCAAGCTCGTGCCTGATGGCCGATTCTCTGCCTGGGCGCACGGGGCGCTGCAGCCGGGCCACCTGATCGAGGCCATGCCGCCCCAAGGCCGCTTCACCATCACACTCGACCCGGCCGCATCACGCACCTACCTCGGCATCGCCGCCGGCTCCGGCATCACCCCGGTGCTGTCCATCCTGCGCTCCGTGCTGTCGCGCGAACCCGGCAGCCGCTTCGTGCTGCTCTACGGCAGCCGCGCCACCGGAGGCATCATCTTCCGCGAGGCCCTGGAGGAGCTGAAGGACCGCTTCATGGCCCGCCTGACGGTCGTGCACGTCCTATCCCGGGAGCAGCAGGATGTGCCGGTGCTGTCGGGCCGGCTGGACGGGCCGCGAGTGCGGACCCTGCTGCGCGGCCTGCTCGACGCCCCACAGATCAACCACGCATTCCTATGCGGCCCGGCGGCGATGATCGCCGAGGTGTCGGCGGCGCTGGCGGACGCCGGCCTGCCGCCGGAGCGCATCCACAGCGAGCTGTTCACCACCGGCGCCCCGGCCACACCCCGCCCCCGGGCAGCCCCCGCGCCCGATGCACCCCCCTTCGCAGTGGCGACGGTAGTGTCCGACGGCATCCGGACCGACGTGCCGATGGAGGACGGAGAGACTGTGCTGGAGGCCGCCCTGCGCGCCGGGCTGGACCTGCCGTACTCCTGCCGCGGCGGCATGTGCAGCACCTGCCGCGCCCGGGTGTCGGAAGGAGCCGTCCGCATGGACGTGAACTATGGGCTGGAGCCATGGGAAACCGAGGCCGGCTACGTCCTGACCTGCCAGGCGCATCCCACGACCGGGCGCGTGCTGGTGGACTACGACCAGGTGTAACATCAACGGCCAAAAGTTCTGATCTGCGCCGCACTGCCAGCAACCGTCATTGCGAGGCGCGCAGCGCCGCGGCAAACCAGGCACCCCCAGCGCAGTCCTTGCCGCCCCTGGATTGCCACGCCGCCAAAAGGCGGCTCGCAATGATGAGAGACGCTACCGGTCAGGACTTTCGCCGCTTGGTGCAAGGCGCCTCCCTGGACCTGAGCCATTGGACGCCATTGGGGCGGAGAAGCCCCATGTTCCCGGCCTGCCAGGCTTCCTGGTCCGGCATCACGTCCTGCGCCCCAATGCCTTCCGTGCCCTCAACATCAGCGCATGTGCCGCCAAGTGCGGCGCCAGCGGACGCAGCTTGGCCCGCAGCACCGCCACGGTGCGCTGGTAATGCTCGCTCGCCGGGTCCAGCGCCAACGCCTGCTCGGCAAAGCGCAGTGCACCCGGCAGATCGCGCCGTGCACGCAGCAGCTCCGCAATCGTATTGCAGATTCCGGCGTGATGCGGCCAAGCCGCCCGTATCTCGTACGCCACTGCCAGCGCCCCCGCGATGTCGCCGGCGCGGGTCAGCGCAATGCAGTAATCCATCAGGTAGCCGGGATGACGCTCCAGCGCCGCCACCTGCCGATGCACCGCCAGCGCCTCCGCATGGCAGCCGGCGGCAGACAGGCGCAGCGCCAAGGCGTGGTGCCCTTCCGGCCGGCCAGGGTCCAGCGCCACCGCCCGTTGCGCCAGCGCCACCGCCCAGCGCGGCCGCGACCGCGGCTGATGCCCGGCCAAGACTCCGTGATGGATCGCCAGGCCGCGGCGGGCGGCGTGGGCCGCGCCCTCGACCGCAGCCACGTCCAGCGTGCCGTCCAGCGCCCCCATCACCAGCCCGTGCAGCAGACCCGCCTCCTGCAAGTAGCTGCCAACGGGGTGCCCGGCGAACGGCAGCCGCAGCCGCTGGATCGGCGTGTCGAGGGCGATACGGTCGGCATGGAGCCGGTCCATCCCATGCGGATCATAGGCAACGACCGGCCGGATGCACGACCGGATCGGCCCGTCCAGCGCCGGCAACGGGCGCAGCCGCCGCCGGTCCTGGCCCCACCGGCGCTCGAACGGCGCCTTGGCCGGGTCAATCGAGTATTGCGGCGACAGCGCCAGCGCCGCCGTAGCCCCCGCCGCCTCACCAAACCGCACCGCGGCATAGGCCCCCATGCTGGACCCATACGCCAGCACCGCCCCGGCGCCGGACGCGGCGGCACGCATGGCGGCCAGGGCATCCGGCAGCTCGGGATACTGGAACCAGTCGTTGTCCCGGCTCAGCAGATGCGTGGCGGCGATGCCGTGCCGGGCGAAGTAGTCTTCCCCAAATCCGGGCCGGGCGAGGGTGCGGTCATCGTGGTAGCAGTCGAAGGTGACGACGTGACGGCCCGCATCGGCGGCCGGGACGTGGCGGACAAGCAAATCCTCGGTCTGAAAAAGCGTGCGCCCCGTCACCGCGGCGCCAGGCGCACCGCACCGTCCAAACGTATGACCTCCCCGTTCAGCATCGTGCTCTCCAGGATGTGCCGCACCAGCGCCGCGAACTCCTCCGGCCGGCCCAGCCGCGGCGGGAAGGGGACGGAGCGGCCCAGGCTATCCTGCACCTCGGCCGGCAGCCCCAGCATCATCGGCGTGCCGAACAGCCCCGGCGCCACCGTCATCACCCGGATGCCGTCCCGCGCCAGGTCGCGCGCCAGCGGCAGGGTCATGCCGACGATCCCCCCCTTGCTGGCGGCATAGGCGGCCTGGCCGATCTGCCCGTCATACGCCGCGACCGAGGCGGTGTTGACCACCACCCCGCGCTCTCCTTCGCTATCCCCCGCGTTGCCGCGCATCGCCGCGGCGGCAAGCCGGATCATGTTGAACGTGCCGATGAGGTTGATCCCGACCACACGGGCAAAACTGTCGAGCCGATGCGGCCCGTCGCGGCCCAGCACCCGTTCGCCGATGACGACCCCGGCGCAGTTCACCAAGCCGTGCAGCGCCCCGAACCGGGACCTGGCGAGGTCCACGGCAGCCTGCCCATCCGCCTCGCTGGTCACGTCCGTCCGCAAATAGGCGCCGCCCAGCTCCCCGGCCAGGGCAGCGGCGTCCGCCACGTCCGCAATCACGACATTCGCCCCGGCGCCCGCCAGCAGGCGCGCGGTCGCGGCTCCCAGGCCCGATCCGCCGCCGGTCACGAGCACTGTCTTGCCATCTATATGCATGGGATATTCCGGAATTTGGAGTCGTTACCACTTAGCCCGGTTGGGCCGCGGGGCAAATGCGGCATGGGGCAGCCTCCCCATGCCGCTTCCAAAACTATCTAGCCCGGCATAGGATCGGATCTGCAATTGAAACGAGAGCGAAGCATGAGACTCCATGTCGTCTGTGTGGCCGTTGCTGGCGGCCTGTTGCTGCAAGGTTGCGCGGAAGTGCCGCAGGGGCCGTCCGTGCAGGTGCTGCCCGGGCGCGGCAAGTCGTTTGAGGCCTACACGCAGGATGACGCGGTATGCCGCGGCTATGCGTCGTCCGCCGTTCAGGGCCAAGCGGAGCGCGCCAACACCCGGGCCATCGGCGGCGCCGTGCTGGGAACCGTGCTGGGCGCGGGACTGGGTGCCGCGATCGGCGGCGGGCGCGGCGCAGGCATCGGCGCCGGCGGCGGCGCGCTGCTTGGCACCGGCGTCGGCGCGTCCGGCTCGGGCAACGCGCAGTATGGCATCCAGGGTCAGTACGACAACGCCTACGTCGCCTGCCAATCCTCCAAGGGCAACCAGGTGCAGCGGCAGGCGGTATTCGCCCAGCCCGTCGTCGTGCAGCCCGCCCCCTACCTCGTGCAGCCCGCGCCATACGTCGTCCAGCCCCGGCCCTACTACGCATACTGACGCGATGCCTCACCGGATCATGCGCATGCGCATGATCCGGTGAGGGTGCCCGCGAGATCTGGGACTCGGGCGGACTTGGTATTCGTACCCGCACCAGCGCCCCGCTCAGGAACGAACGCTCATAGACGCTAACTTAAACCAGCGGTCGCCTGCATCGCCGCCGTTCGTCATTGCGAGCCGCTTGCGGCGTGGCAATCCAGGAGCCGCCAAAACAAGGCATCGCGCCCGAGGTTCTTGGATTTCCACGGTGCTGCAAGCCCCGCAATGACAGCGCGAAGCAGCCGGAACATGTGCCAGCCGCCATAATTGCGCCTATGAGGCAGACGCTACCGCCAGCTCGACAGGAAGAACCGCGGCAGCTCGTCCGCGGACGGCTTGAAGTTCAGGCCCTTCGCCGTGGCGTAGGTCGTGACATAGGTGAACAGCGGCATGATGTAGGCCTGCTCCGTCAGCCGCCTGATCGCGGTCGCATAGGCACCGCGCCGCGCATCCGGGTCCGTGCTGCTGCCGCCCCGCAGCAGCAGGTCCCGCACCTCGGGGTCCCTGGCGTAGTCCTGCTCCCCAAATGTCAGGAACACCGGCAGCGACGCCGAGGCGTCGTTGATCGAGTAGCTGCCCCAGCTCCCGAGGTCGAGCGGGCTGTGCCCGGCCATGCTGCTCGCCAGCGCTGCGCCGGCCTGCAGGTTCTGGACCGTGGCGCGTATGCCCACCGCTGCCAGGAAGCCGCGCACGGCCTCCTGCCACGGCGGCAGCAGGTAGCCGACCAGCTCGGTGTCGAAGCCGTCGGGATAGCCCGCTTCCGCCAGCAGGGCGCGGGCCTTGGCCGGGTCATACTCATACTTGGCCGCAACGCCCTGGTCGCAGCCGAACTGGGTCGGGAAGCACGGCGCATCCAGCACGCGGGACCCGCCAGGCATGAACCCCCGCGCCATCGCCGTCCGGTCCACCGCGCGCATGATCGCCTGGCGCACCTTCTGCTGCTGCAGCGGGCTGGGGCCAGTGCGCCCGGCGGCGTCCATCAGCATGTAGCTGAACCGCATGCTTTCCTGCCGCAGGGTCTGCAGCCCCGGCGTGCGCGACAGGGCGTCCAACTGCTCCGGCCCGAACTGCCAGATCCAGTCGGCCCGCCCATCCACCAGCGCCGCCAGCTCCGCGGCGCTGTCCGCCACCTCGGCGATCTGCAGCCGCCGTATCGCCGGCTTGCCCTTGGGCCCGTCGAAGTAGGCGTCGTTGCGTTCCAGGGTGATCGCGCTGGTGCCGTCCACCTTGGTAATCCGGTAGGGGCCGGTGCCCACCGGCGCGGTCGAGAAGCCGGTGCCGACCCGCTCCCGGTAGGCGTGCGGCAGGATCGGCAGCACCATCGCCATGTATTCCAGCGCGGCCGGGAATACCTGCTTGAGCTTGATCCGCACATGCAGGTCGTCCACCCGCTCCGCCCCGGCAAGGAAGCCGTAGTTGCTGGGCACCGCCACAGCCTCCTGCAGGACGGCCTGCACGGTATAGACGACGTCGTCGGCCGTGAACGGGCTGCCGTCATGGAACATCACACCCGGCCGCAGCTCGAACTCCAGGGTCAAGGGGTCCAGGTAGCGCCAAGTGGTGGCGAGCAGCGGCTTGAGCTGCAGCGTCTCGGGATCGCGGTAGATCAGGGTGTCCCAGGCATGATGCGCCAGGATCAGGCCGGTGCGCAGGGTGTTGCGATAGGGATCCACGTCCGGAACCGCATCACGCCAGGCAATGCGCAGCGTATCCTCAGACTTCTGGGCATAGGCGGAGAGGGGAAGGGCAAGCAGGACCAAGAGGACGCCGCTTCTCCCTCTCCCTCCGGGAGAGGGCCGGGGTGAGGGGGTCTTGCCTGCGGAGCGGGGCACCGTCCGTCCCGGAAGCGCACAGCCCTGGATCGGGCAACCGCCGCGCCGAAAGACCCCCTCACCCCAACCCTCTCCCGGAGGGAGAGGGAGCAACGAGGCCAGGACTCTCGCAAACACCCCGAGCATCGGCTCCCCCAGCCTTCCTCACCCCAGTTCCATCCTACCCCATCGTCGCATTGAACGCCCCGCCATCCAGCAGCAGGTTCTGCCCGACGATGAACCCGCTCTGCGCGGCGCACAGGAACACGCAGGCGTCGCCGAACTCCGCCGGGTCGCCGACCCGGTTGGCCGGGGACTGCTTGGCGCGCACCGCGATCTCCTCCTCCACCGTGCGCCCGGACTTCGCCGCCAGGGCTTCCGTCGTGGTGCGCAGCCGGTCTGTCAAAAAGGGACCGGGCAGCAGGTTGTTGATCGTCACGTTATGCTGCGCCACCTGCCGCGCCAGCCCGGCCACGAAGCCCGTCAGTCCCGCCCGCGCCCCATTGCTCATCCCCAGCGTCGCGATCGGCGACTTCACGCTGGCGCTGGTGATGTTCACGATCCGGCCGAACCGGCGGGACGTCATCCCGTCCACGACGGCGCGGATCAGCGCGATTGGCGTCAGCATGTTGGCATCCAGCGCCTTGATCCAGTCGTCCCGCTCCCAGTTGCGGAAATCCCCGGGCGGCGGCCCGCCGGCATTGTTCACCAGGATGTCCGGCGCCGGGCAGGCGGCAAGCGCGGCGGCCCGGCCCTCCTCCGTCGTGATGTCCCCCGCAACCGCCGTGACCTCGACGCCGGTAGCGGCCTGTATCTCCGCCGCTGCCTGGTGCAGCGGACCCGGCGTGCGCGCAGTAATGGTGACGGCCACCCCCTCCCGCGCCAGCGCCATCGCGCAGGCCCGGCCCAGGCCCTTGCTAGCCGCGCAAACCAGGGCGGTGCGCCCCTGCAAACCCATGTCCATACTTTATCCCTCGATCACAAGCGGTTGCAGTGCGCGGCGCCACTCGTCCGGCAGCGGCGCCGGACGCCGTGTGGCGCTGTCCACGCAGACATGGACGATGAATCCCTCGGCCGAGGCCATGTCCTCATCGCCACGGAACATCCCAACCTCATGCCGGATCGAGCTGCCGCCCAGCCGGGCTATCCGCACCCCGGCCTGGACCTGGTCGGGAAAACCCAGCTCGGAATGAAAACGGCATCCGCCCTCGGCGACCATCACGATGTACGGCGATCCCGTCCAGTTCAGCACGCCGGCGCGCAGCATCAGCGTAGTGACGGCGGTGTCTATGTAGCCGTAGTAAACGGCATTGTTCACATGGCCGAACACGTCGTTATCCCCCCAACGGGTGGTGACAGGGACGAATCTGCGATAATCGGCGCGGGCGCCGGGCGGGGGTCTGCTCATGCGGGCGCGATCATGGACAGCCCGGCGGCTGCGCGCTAGATGCCCGCGCCCCTTTCGAGGACCTTCGCTTGCGCCTCCTCCTATTACCATTCCTGCTCATGCCCGGCCTGCTGCCGCCCAGCACCGCCCATGCCCACGCCATCCTGCTCGACAGTGAGCCCGCCGCACGCGGAGTCGCTGCGCCGGGCACAGAGCATATCGTCCTGCGGTTCAACAGCCGCGTGGACCACGGACGCTCCCGCCTGGCGCTGCGGACCGGCGGACGGGAGCAGGTGCTGAGCGTGTCGCCCACCGGCGCCGACGACGTGCTAGAGGCGAAGGTGGACCTGCAGCCCGGCGACTACGTGCTGCGCTGGCAGGTGCTGGCGGTGGACGGGCACATCACCCGCGGAGACGTGCCATTCCAGGTGAAGGCGCCCTAGCTTGAGCCTTCTCGTTGACCTGTTCGGCTACCTGTCCATCGTCCTGCACGGCGTCACCATCGTCGCGCAGAGCATGGCGCTGGGCGGAGTGCTGTTCCTGCTGTTCCTGGCCCGGCCGTTTCAGGCGTCGCTCCCCGACGGCGCCGGCCTGTCGCGCCGCACTGCCGTCATCGCCAGCTGGAGCGCCCTGGCGCTGGTCGTGTGCGAGGCCCTGACCGTCGCCATGCAATCCGCCGTGCTGATGGACACCCTCGGCCTGCCGCTGCAAGGGGTGATCGGCGCAAACTTCGCCGTCGCCGGCCTGGTGAAGATGGCGGCGGCGCTGGCGCTGGCCGCATGCATGTTCGCCCGCCGCCCGGTGCCGGCCGCCCCGCTGCTGGGGCTGGTTGCAGTGACGGTCGTGGCGGCGACGCTGACGACCCACTCCGTCGCACGCCTCCAGGACGGGGGCCTGCTATTCGCGGCCAGCGCCCTGCACATCCTGGGCGCCGCCATCTGGATCGGCGGCATCCCGTGCTTCCTGATGGCGCTGGGCCGGCTGCACGACGGCGCCGCATTCCGCCGGGTCGGCGCCCGGTTCAGCCGCATGAGCATGGTCGGCGTCGGCTGCATCCTCACGTCGGCAACCGTCTTCAGCCTGCTGTATGTCGGCGCCTGGAGCGGGGTCTATGGCACCGCTTACGGCGTGATGGTCACCGCCAAGGCGGCGATGTTCGGCGCGCTGCTGCTGCTCGGCCTTGGCAACTTCCTGGTCGTCGAGCGGCTGCGGCGCGACCCCGGCACATCCGTCCTGCGTATGCGACGCTTCGCCGAGGTGGAGATCGGCATCGGCTGCAGCATCTTCTTCGCCGCGGCATCGCTGACCTCGGTGCCGCCCGCGGTGGACCTCAGGCAGGACCGGGTTGTCTGGGCAGAGATCGCGGAGCGCAACATGCCGGAGCTGCCGAGCCTAGCCTCCCCAGACCATGACAAGCTCGCCCTGCCGGCGCTGCAGGCGCAACTGGATACCGAGGCAGCGCAGAAGCAGGCTGCCCCACCCCCGGCATTCGTGCCCGGCTCAGGCGACCTGCCGGTCCGCAACGCCGCCGATGTCGCCTGGAGCGAATACAACCACCACTGGTCCGGCCTGTTCGTGACGCTGATCGGCGTGCTCGGGCTGCTACACCGCGCCGGGGTGCGCTGGGCGAGGCACTGGCCGCTCGCGCTGCTCGGCCTGGCCGTGTTCCTGTTCCTGCGCAGCGATCCGGAGGTATGGCCGCTCGGCGAGATCGGCTTCTGGGAAAGCCTGCGCGACGTGGAGGTGCTGCAGCACCGCGTCTTCGTGCTGCTGATCGTCGCCTTCGCTCTGTTCGAATGGGGCGTCCGCACCGGACGGCTGCGCGACCCGCGGGCGGCGCTGGTGTTCCCGTTGCTGACCGCACTAGGCGGGGCGCTGCTGCTGACGCACAGCCACGCAATCGCCAACGTCAAGGACCAATTGCTGATCGAGCTGTCCCACACGCCGCTGGCCCTGGCCGGCATCGCCGCGGGCTGGTCGCGCTGGCTGGAGCTGCGGGCCGACGGCCCAGTACGGCGCTGGGCCGGCTGGGTCTGGCCCCTCTGCTTCGTGCTGGTCGGCGCGATCCTGCTGAACTACCGCGAAGCCTAAAGCTACCGCCCTGTATCCCGCACAGCGACATGCTGTGCCGGGTGGTCCGCCGTGCTGCTCCGCCCATCCAGGAAGCCAGGCCCGGCCAACAGCAGCCACATCACCCCGGCAAAGCCCAAAGCCGCTGCCACACTCCCTGCGGCCCGCGCCACCACCCGTGCCCTCGCGATAAAGTGAACCGTCTCGCCCGCCTGAAGCAGATGGACCGCGTTCTGCCGGGACCATTGCGCCGTGTTTGAGTACATAATAAGAACCTTCCCTGCCTGGGATGGGTCGCCCTGCATGGGCGAGTCCATGTGTTCTTAATTTGTTCTAAATAGTCGGACAGAGTCAAGCGTTGAGGCGGACCCCACTTGGCAGCAACGCACTGATCTGGGCAGCCAAGGCGGCACTCTGCACCGGCTTCTGAACCAAAATCACGGGACCGCCGGCGAGCTTCGCAACAGCCGTTTCCAGCTCCGGGCCGGAATGTCCGGTCAGCAAGATCGCCGCCAGCCCCGGCCGCAGCAGCCGTGCCTGGCGGATCAGCGTCATGCCGTCCGTGCCTGGCATGGACAGGTCGCTGATCAGCAGGTCGGGCGCATCATCGGCGATGCGCGCCAGCGCCGGCGCAGCCTCGGCATAGCCTGACACCCGGCAGCCCTGGGATGCCAGGATGTCCGCCAGGATGTCCCGCACCTCCGCATCGTCGTCCACCAGCACGACTACCGGCCGCATATCCGGCCGGGCCGGCGCCGCCGCAGCCGCGATGGCCGGAAGCCAGACCCGCACGGTCGTGCCCTCGCTTGGAACGCTCTCTATGTTGAGCAGGCCGCCCGACTGCTCCGCGAAGCCGCGCGCGACCGACAGGCCCAGCCCAGTGCCTCGACCGCGCGGTTTGGTGGTGAAGAATGGCTCGGTTGCATGGGCCAACGTGTCGCCATCCATGCCCGGCCCGGTATCGGCCACCTCCAGCCGAATGTAGCAGCCCGGCGGCAGTCCCGGCGCGTCGTCGTCCCGGACAGCACGCAAGCTGACCCGGTTGGGACCGGCGCCCGGCAGCCCGGCCTCGTCCAGCATCGCGTCACGTGCGTTCGTGGCCAGGTTGACCAGCACCGTTTCCAGCCCGCCCTTATCGGCCATCATCGGCGGCAACTCTGCCTCGGCACTGGCCTGGACCGTGATGCCCGACCCCAGGGTGCGGGCCAGCATCTCACGCAGGTCCTCCAGCAGCGGTGACGCCTCCACCGGTCCCGGCTGCAACGACCCGCGCCGGGCGAAGCTGAGCAGCCGGCGGGTGACCGACGCGCCGCGGTCGGCCGCATCCACCACCAGCCCGGCGAGCCGGCGCACCGAGTCCGGGTTGTCCGGACGCCGCTGGATCAGCCGCGCGCCGCCTGCAATGGCTTGCAGGACGTTGTTGAAATCGTGCGCGACACCGCCGGCCAACTGCCCCAGCGCCTCCATCCGCTGCGACTGGCGCAGGCTGTCCTCGACCCGGGCACGCTCCGCCACCGCGTCCGCCACCCGCTGCTCCAGCGTCGCATTCATCACATGCAGCGCCGCCTCTGCCGCACGGCGGTGGCTGATGTCCTGAACGGCGGCGATGATGTGCTGCGGACGCCCCTGCGCATCGTGCGTCACGCTCATGTGGCTGATCACCCACACGTCGCTTTCGTCCAGCCGGACCAGGCGCTTCTCGATCACGAACGGCTCCCCGGTCGCAAGCATCCGCGCATGGCCGGCCCGGTGCCGGTCACGGTCCTCCGGGTGGGTCAGATCATGTATCCGCATGGTTCGGAGCGTCTCCATCTCCCTGCCGAGCAGCGAGCAATACTGGTGATTCGCCAGCAGGAAACATCCCGACAAGCTGGTCTGGCAGATCCCGACCGGTGCCTGGTTCAGCAGGGTGTGGAACCGCTCCTCGGCGTCATGCAGCGCACAGGCCGACTGGCTCAACGCCTGCCGCAGTCGCCCGCCATGCCGCCAAGCCATCCATCCCACCGGCAATAGCAACGGCAGCAGCCTCAGCAGCCTATGCGCTTGGCCGCGGCTCCGGGCATTGGATGGATGGTTGGGCAACTGCTGGCGCAGGCCGGAGTCAGGCGCAAAGTGGAACGTCATGACCAAGCAACGCACAAATAGCGGATCGGCTTCCCGTGCTGCTTGTCAACTTTCACTAAACTCGGGCGTCCCGTCCCTTGTCATCGGCGGAGGCCGGCAGTTCCCTATGCGGCATCCCGTCGGCGCCGAGCGCTGGGCGCCGGCTCCGGAGCACCCTCCTCCGGCACCTGCAGCGCCGCCAGCAGCGCCTGGCGCAGTGCGGCCAGCTTCCGCTCGTTCTCCACCTTCAGCCCGAACACGTCCTTGACATAGAACACGTCCACCGCCCGCACGCCGTAGGTGGTGACGTGCGCGGACGCGATCTGCAGCCCCTGCTCGCTGATCGCCGCCGTCACATCATGCAGCAGCCCCGGGCGGTCACGCCCGTTGACCTCCAGCACGGTGTGCGTGTGGCTGGCGCGGTTGTCCACGACAACCCGCGGCGGCACATGGATCGCCCGCATCCGGCTGCCGAGCACGCTGCGCGACGCCCGGCTGATCTCCCCCGCCAGCCCCAGCCGCCCGGACAGCGCCTGATCAATCAGCACGTGCAGCCGCGCAAGCCGGTGCGGCGCCTCGAACGCGCCGCCGGCAGTGTCCTGGATCCAGAACGTGTCCAGCGCGCTGCCGTTGGTCAGCGTATGGATGCGCGCATCCACGATGCTGGCACCCGCCACCGCCAGCGCGCCGGCGATCCGGCTGAACAGCCCGGCATGGTCGGCGGTATAGACCGTCACCTCCGTCACCGCGCGGGACGGCAGCGGCTGGGTGTCCACCGTCAACGGAGCATGACGCGCCTCGGCGTCCCGGATCAGCCGCGCATGACGGATGTGGGTCTCCGGGTCGAAGCTGAGCCAATAGCCGGGGTAGCCCAGGCCGAGGAAGAAGTTGCGGTCGGCCTCCCTCCAGTCCGCCAGGTGCTCGGCCACCCCTTCCTTGGCCCGCGCCACGCGCACGTCCCGTTCCGTGCTGGCCAAGCCGCCGGCCAGCACGTCGGCCACCCGGGAATACAGCTCCCGCAGTAGGGTCGCCTTCCAGCCGTTCCATACCTTGGCGCTGACCGCGCGCATGTCTGCCACCGTCAGCACCAGCAGCAGCTTGAGCCGTTCCGGCGACTGGATGGCGTCGGCCAGGTCCATGATCGTCTTGGGGTCGTCTATGTCCCGCTTGAAGGCGGTCTGGCTGAGCAGCAGGTGGTGCAGCACCAGCCAACTCACGGTTTCCGTCTCCTCGATGGACAGCCCGATGATCGGGCCGATGCTGGCCGCAAGCTCCGCGCCCAGCTCGGAATGGTCGCCGCCCCGGCCCTTGGCGATGTCGTGCAGCAGAGTCGCGGCATACAGCGCCCGCCGGGATTGCAGGTCCTCGACCAGGCCGGACGCGAGCGGCGCGATATCGGCCAGCTCCCCGCGCTCCAGCGCATTCAGCACGCGTATGGCCTCGATGGTGTGCTCGTCCACCGTGAACACGTGGTAGGTGTCGAACTGCATCTGGCCGACGATGCGCGCCCAGTCCGGGATGTAGCGGCCCAAAAACCCGGTCTCGTTCAGCAACCCGATCCAGCGGGCGCCGTCGGACCGGCCGTGCTCGCCGTCGCGTCCGCTGAGCAGGTCAAGGAACATCTCGCCGGCCGCCGGGTCGCCGCGCAGCAGGACGCCGCCGCGCTCGTGCCGGATCAGGGCGCGTATCGCCAACGGATGCAGCTCCAGCCCGCGCTCCCGTGCGACCTGCAGGATTCGCAGGATCGCCAGCGGGAACCGCCCGAAGTCATTGCCCGGCATACACAGCAGCTTGCCGTCCGCCAGCATGAAGCCCTCGTCGCGCAGCGCCGCATCTCCGGCGTCCCCGGCCAGGGCAGGAGGCCCGAGGGCAGCCCGCACGATGGCCGGCTCCAGCACCGCAGTGATGCGGGTGATCTCGCGCGCCGTCAGGAAATAATGGCGCATGAAGCGCTCGACCCCATCCTGGCGGCCATGCCGCGTGTAGCCCATGCGGGCGCCGACGACGGGCTGCAGGTCGAAGGTCAGCCGGTCCTCCGCACGGCCGGCGACGTAGTGCAGGTGGAAGCGCACGGTCCACAGGAACTCCCAGGACCGGCGGGTGTGCTTGGCTTCCCCGTCGGTCAGGATGCCGCCGCCGGGCGACTCCGGACCGACCAGCTCCCCCATTACCTGCGTCCCGAACACGTAGCGGCTCATCCAGTACAGCGTCTGCAGGTCGCGCAGGCCGCCGCGGCCCTCCTTGATGTTGGGCTCGACCAAGAACGGCGTTTCGCCGTATCGGTGATGGCGCACGTCGCGTTCGGCCTGCTTGCCGGCAATGAAGCTGCTGCCGCCGGCCTCGTTGCAGAACTGCAGGAAGCGGTTCTCGAACAGCCCGAACAGCGCGGGGTCGCCGGCCAGCAGGCGCGCGTCAATCATGCTGGTCCGCACCGTCAGGTCCCGGCCGGCCTCGGCGATGCACTCGTTGATGGAGCGGGTGGCGTGGCCGACCTTGAGCCCGAGGTCCCACAAGAAATAAAGCATGAACTCGACCGCGGCGAAGCTGCGCGGCCCCGGCGTATCGGCAGTGATGAACAGCAGGTCTATGTCGCTGAACGGCGCCAGCACGCCCCGGCCGTATCCGCCGGTGGCGGCAACCGCCATCGGCTCCTGCGCCGTCGCGGCCTCGACGTCGGCGACATGGGCGCGGGCATAGTTATACAGCGACAGGATGACGCCGTCCGTCAGGCGCCCCAGCAGGCGGCCGGCCTGCAGCCCGCTCATGCCGCCTTCCTCGAACCCCTGTTGCACGTGGTGCTGCAGCCGGGTCAGGTAACGCCGGAATACCCCCAGCACCGCATCGCGCGGAGGGGGCTGCCCGTTATCGGACAGGGCGCCCAGCGAGGACGCCAGTATGGCCATGGCGTCGTCGGGCTGGTCGGGCAGGGGCAGGGGACTGAGCATTACGGCGACGCTAATCCGGGTTGTGGCGGCATGACAGCCGCGAGTGCCTTCAAGTGATATATCAATTCCAACGCCTCCCGCGGGCTGAGCCGGTCGGGGTCGGCGGCCAATACGGCGTCGCGCACCTCGTCCGCCGCTGCGCCTGCGGAAGGCATGGTGCCCGTTGCGCCTGCCAGAGGCGCAGTGACCTCCGGCTGCGGCGCCGCGGTGAACAGGGGCAGCGGCGGCGGCATCCCGTGGCCGCTGCGCTCCAGGTGCGCCAGCAGAGCGGCAGCGCGTTTGACCGTGGCCAGCGGCACCCCGGCCAGTTGCGCAACGTGTACGCCCCAGCTTCGCCCCGCAGCACCCTCCGCCACCTCATGCAGGAACACGACCCCGCCCTTCCACTCCTTGACCCGCATGGTGTGCGGGCGCAGGCGGGGCAATTGCTCGGCCAGCCCCGCCAACTCATGGAAATGGGTTGCGAACACCGTACGGCAACGTACTAGGCTATGCAACGCTTCCAATACCGCCCAGGCGATGGCCAGTCCGTCCAGCGTGCTGGTGCCGCGCCCGATCTCGTCCACGATCACCAGGGAGCGTGGCCCAGCCCCGTGCAGGATGGCAGCGGTCTCCGTCATCTCCACCATGAAGGTGCTGCGCCCGCGCGCCAGGTCGTCCGCCCCGCCCACCCGGCTGAACACTTGGTCCACGACCCCGATCTCGGCAGACTCCGCCGGCACCGGCAGCCCGGCCTGGGCAAGAATTGCGACCAGTGCATTCTGCCGCAGGTAGGTGCTCTTTCCCGCCATGTTCGGGCCGGTCAGCAGCAGCACCCGGCGGCCCGGCGACAGGTCGCAGTCGTTCGGGACGAACGCGGTGGCGCCATCCAGCGCGCCCTCCACGACGGGATGGCGGGCCCCGCGTATGCAGAATGCGTCGTCGTCCGTCACATGCGGGCGGCACCATCGCCCGCCCTCGGCCAGCCGTGCGCAGGATTGCAGTACGTCCAGCCGCGCAAGCGCCACAGCGCAGCCCGCCAAGGTGTCGGCATGGGACAGCACCGTCCCAACTAGGCTGTCCCACACCAGCCGCTCCCGCGCCGCCGCGGCGTCGGCGGCCCGGCTGATGCGCTGGTCCAGGTCGGCCAGCTCCGCGTTCACGAACCGCGCGCCGTTGGTCATGGCCTGGCGCATCGTCAGCTCCGGATGCGCCCGCAGCTTCTCGACCGCGGCGGCCGGCGCCTCGATGACATAGCCCAACTGCTGGTGGTGCCTGATCTTGAGCGAGGCGACGCCATACCGCTGCGCCAGGTCCAGCGTCAGGCCCGACACCACCCGGCGGCTGTCGTCCCGCAGCGCCCGCTGCGCGTCCAGCTCCCCGTCGAAGCCGGGGGCGATCACCCCGCCATCCTCCAGCCGTGCCGGCGGGGCCGGGACCAGCGCGCGGCCGAGCAGGTCCGCCATCGCCGGGTCCACCCGCAGCGTGGCCAAATCCCAGGGTGCCCCGTCCAGCGCCGCCGCCGCCTCCCGCGCACTGGACAGCCCGACTGCGATGGCGGTCATGTCACGCGGCGCGCCACGGCCAGAGGACAAGCGGCCCAGCGCGCGTGCCAGGTCCGGCACGCCGCGCAGCGCCGTGCGAAGCCCCGCCAACGCTGCGTCCTGGGTCAATAGCCAGCACCAGCCGTCCTGCCGGCGTGCAATGGCGGCAGGGTCCAGCAACGGGCCGCCCAGCCAGGCCGCCAGCAGCCGTGCGCCCGGCGCCGTCAGCGTCCGGCTGACCGCGGACAGCAGGGTATGCGCTGTGCCGCCATCCCGGGCGCGGGTGATCTCCAGGCTGGCGCGGGTGGCGGCGTCCAGCATCATCTGCCCGGCCAGCCCCGCCGGTTGCGGCCGCGACAGCCGCGGCATCGTCCCGGCTCCAGCCGCCTGCACATAGGCCACCGCAACCGCAGCCGCGACCGCCTCCGCGTCGGAGTAGGTGCCGAAGGCATCCAGGCTGGCCGCCCCGAACGCCGCAGCAACCTGGCGTGAAGCGGCGGCCGGGGCAGGCGCAGGGGTGTCCGGACCACGGCGGTTGGACCACTCCCCCAGCGGCAGGTAGTCCGGCGCCAGGATCTCCGCCGGTTCCAGCCGGCCCAGCAGGGCGGGCAGCCCGGCGGGCGCCAGCGCCTCCGTCTCGAACAGCCCGGTGGACACATCCAGCCACGCCGCGCCCAGCGCCGGGCCAACGCGGGCCAGCGCGAGCAGCAGGTTGGGCCGGTGCGGCTCCAGCAGGCTGTCCTCCGTCAGCGTCCCCGGCGTCACCAGCCGTATCACCGCACGCCGGAGCGGACCCTTGCCGGTCCGGCCCTTCGCCGGCTCCATCTGCTCGGCGACTGCAACGCGAAATCCCCGGCGGATTAGCCGCGACAGGTAGGCGTCGGCGGCATGCACCGGCACGCCGCACATCGGGATTGCGACCCCGTTGTGCTCCCCGCGCTTGGTCAGCGCGATGTCCAATGCCCCGGCTGCCGCCTCCGCGTCGGCGAAGAACAACTCATAAAAATCCCCCATGCGTAGGAACAGCAGCGCGTCGGGGTTTTCAGCCTTCAGCGCGAACCACTGCGCGATGGCCGGGGACGCGCCTTCGGCGACAGGGGCGGGAGGCGGGTGGGTGCCTGCGCTGGGAAGGTCCATCGCCGTACAGTATCGCGACATGCCGCAACTGCGAAGCGGCTGGGTTACGCCGCCTGCACCCCTGGCGTATGCAGGGCGCAACCAAGAAACACAGGAAACGCCCACCATGGCCGACGGCACCATCACCCCGAGCACGAGCACCCCAAGCGAGGGTCAGCCCCGCACCTCCCGCGTGTCAGCCGAAGAGGCACTGGCGCTCCACTCGTCCGGCCGTCCGGGCAAGCTGGAAACCCGCATCAGCAAGCCGCTCGTCACGGCGCGCGACCTCAGCATGGCCTACTCGCCGGGCGTGGCCGAACCCTGCCTGCACATCCAGCGCGACCCGGCGCTCGCCTACGACTACACCACCAAGGGCAACATGGTCGCCGTCGTCAGCAATGGCACCGCCGTGCTCGGCCTGGGCAACCTGGGCGCGCTCGCCAGCAAGCCCGTCATGGAGGGCAAGGTCGCGCTGTTCAAGCGCTTCGCCGACCTGGACGGCATAGACCTGGAAATCTCCACCGAGAACGTGGACGAGTTCGTGAACTGCGTCCGCTACCTCGGCACCGGCTTCGGCGGCATCAACCTCGAGGACATCAAGGCGCCCGAGTGCTTCGTCATCGAGCAGCGTTTGCGTGAGCTGATGGACATCCCGGTGTTCCACGACGACCAGCACGGCACCGCCATCGTCGCCGCCGCAGGCCTTATCAACGCCTGCCACCTGACCGGCCGCACCCTGGCCGAGACCAAGCTGGTGGTGAACGGCGCCGGCGCCGCCGCCATCGCCTGCGTCGAGCTGCTGAAGGCGATGGGAATGCGGCCCGAGCACGTCATCCTGTGCGACACCAAGGGAGTGGTCTATCAGGGCCGCACCGCCGGCATGAACCAGTGGAAGTCCGGCCACGCCGTCGCCACCGACAAACGCACGCTGGCCGACGCGGTGGCCGGCGCCGACGTGTTCTTCGGCCTGTCGGTCCGTGGCGCGCTGACTCAGGACATGGTCCGCAGCATGGCGGACCATCCGATCATCTTCGCGATGGCCAACCCCGACCCGGAGATCACCCCGGAGGAGGCGCGCGCCGTCAGCCCGCACGCGATCATCGCCACGGGCCGCAGCGACTACCCGAACCAGGTCAACAACGTGCTGGGCTTCCCCTACATCTTCCGCGGCGCGCTGGACGTGCGCGCCAGCACGATCAACGACGCGATGAAGGTCGCCGCCGCCGAGGCCCTGGCCGCCCTGGCGCGCGAGGACGTCCCTGACGAGGTCCACAACGCCTCCGCCGGCGGCAAGCGGCTGAACTTCGGCCCGGAATACATCATTCCCAACGCATTCGACCCCCGCCTGATCAGCCGCCTCCCCCCCGCTGTGGCGCGCGCCGCCATGGAAAGCGGCGTCGCCAAGAAGCCGATGACCGACCTGCGGAAATACTCCCGCGTGCTGTCGGGCCGTCTAGACCCCACGGCAAATGCGCTCGACGCGATCATGGAGCAGGTGCGCGCCAACCCCCGCCGAGTCGTGTTTGCCGAGGGCGAGGAGGAAAAGGTCGTCCGCGCCGCCGTCGCCTTCCGCAACGCCGGCTACGGCACCCCTGTGCTGGTCGGGCGCGAGGACCGGGTGCGTACGACGCTGGCCGGGCTGGGCCTGGGCTCGCTCGACGGGATCGAGATCCACAACGCCCGCCTGTCCCACAAGAATGCGGAATACACCCAGTTCCTCTATGCCCGTAAGCAGCGCGAAGGGATGCTGGAGCGGGACTGCCAGCGCATGGTAAACCAGGACCGCAACATCTTCGCCGCCTGCATGGTGGCCGCCGGCGACGCCGACGCGATGCTGACCGGCCTGACCCGGTCGGCGGCGGTTTGCCTGGACGACATCGGCCACGTCATGGACCCCATTCCCGGCAAGGTCAGCTTCGGCCTCACCCTGCTGCTCGGCCAGCACGGCGCGATCATGATCGCCGACACCCTGATCCATGAACGCCCAACGGCGCAGCAACTGGCCGACATCGCCGTCGGTGCCGCCGCCGCCGCCCGCCACCTCGGCCACGAACCGCGTCTGGCGCTCCTCTCGCACTCGACCTTCGGCAACCCGATGCACAGCACGGTGCAGGGCATCCGCGAGGCCGTGGCGATCCTGGACCGCCGCGGCGTGGACTTCGAATACGACGGCGACATGAGCCCAGAGGTCGCATTGGACCCGGCAATCCGCGCGCTGTATCCATTCTGCCGCCTGACCGGGAACGCGAACCTGCTGGTGATGCCGGGCCTGCACGCCGCGCACATCGCCTCCCGCCTCGCCCCGCGCTTAGGCGCAACCAGCACGATCGGCCCGGTTCTGCTCGGCCTGACCCACCCGGCGCAGATCATCCCGATGGGCGCATCCGTCAGCCAAATCGTTGATCTCGCGGGAATTGCGGGCTACCAGTCCATAACAGCTTAACATGAGGTAATTCGTGGACCAGCAGGTTGCCGGCGCTGCCGGTAGGGAGGACGCAGGCGTCGTCGCCCGGCGTTTGCGGAGCATCTTCAGCGGCTCCGTCGGCAACCTGATCGAGTGGTACGACTTCTATATCTTTAACTCGTTCTCAATCTACTTCGCCAAGCAGTTCAGCAGCAGCACCGACCCGACGGTGCAGTTCCTGAACATCTACGGCATCTACGCCCTCGCCTTCCTGATCCGCCCGGTCGGCGGCATCCTGCTGGGATACTATGCCGACACGCACGGCCGCCGCGCCGCGCTGACTCTGTCGGTGATGCTGATGTGCGCGGCATCGCTGATGATCGCCGTGATCCCCACCTACGGCCAGATCGGCATCGCGGCGCCGGTGCTGCTGCTCGTGGCCCGGCTGATCCAGGGGCTGTCCCTAGGCGGCGAATATGCGGCCTCCGCCACCTACCTGTCGGAAATTTCACTCAGCCGTCGCCGCGGGTTCTACACCTCGTTCCAGTATGTCACCCTGATCGGCGGCCAGGTGCTGGCCTCCTCGCTGCTGATCGTGATGCAGCAGCGGCTGACCGGCGCCCAACTGGAGGCCTGGGGCTGGCGCGTGCCCTTCGTCATCGGCGCGCTGCTGGCGGTCTATGGCCTGTATCTCCGCCGCAACATGCTCGAAACCGAGGACTTCGCCCGCGCCGCCCGCACCCGCACGGAAAGCCCGCTCCGCGAAGTGTTCCGCCACCCGCGCGAACTGCTGCTGGTGTTCGGCCTGACGATGGGCGGCACCGCGGCGTTCTACACCTTCAGCACCTATATGCCGACGTTCCTGGTCAACACCGTGCATCTGTCGCGGGAGGACGCGACCCTGGTGTCGTTCGGCACCCTGTTCTTCTTCGCAGCACTGCAGCCGGTGCTGGGCGCCCTATCCGACCACATCGGCCGCAAGCCCGTGCTGCTGTGGTTCGGCCTGATGGGGACGCTGTGCACCTACTTCATCATGACGGCGATGGCGGCCACGCGGGACGTGCTGACCGTGACCCTGCTGCTGATGACGGCGCTGGCCATCGTGTCCGGCTACACCTCCATCAACGCGGTGGTGAAGGCGGAGCTGTTCCCTGCCGGGGTGCGCGCCTTGGGCGTGGGGCTGCCCTATGCGATCGCGGTGTCGGTGTTCGGCGGCTCCGCGAATTATGTGGCGCTGTGGTTCAAGGACCAGGGGCACGAAAGCTGGTTCTTCATCTACATCACCGCCCTGATCTTCTGCTCGCTGCTGGTTTACGCCACGATGCGGGAAACCAAGGCGGCATCGCTGATCACCGAGCCCGGCGCGCCCATCCCAGCCTCGCCCCGTGCGGAGATGCCCCGTGCGGAGATGCCCCGTGCGGAGATGCCCCGTGCGGGAACGCCGGATGCGGGCCTCCGCGCAACAGCCATGCCCCCGCCCGCCGTCGTGCCCGCCCGCTGGCATGGATCAGCATGGTGGGCGCAGCCGGCGTCGTCGCCGCCACCCTGCTGTTCAGCCAGAAGTTCTGGAACAACACGGCTGAACCTGCAAAGGAGCCAGCCTCGGCCACCCCGCAATCCCAGGCCGGCGTAGCTCCTGGTGCCCAGCCATCCGCAACTCCCGGCACCGCGGCCGTTCCGAAGCCTGATGTCGCCGCTCTTCCGCCGGTAACGGTCCCGGTGGCGCCGGCGCCCGGCAGCAGCACGGCGACGCTGCCCGCGGTTCCCTCGGGTCCCACGGGATTGGGCACTGCCGTTCCAACGCAAACGGACCAGGCCGCCGTACCTCTTGCTCCTGTCCTCACGCCGCCGGCTGGTCCTGACGGGCTGCCGCAGGAGCCCACCGCCACGCCACCGACCCAGGCCACAGCCAGCGTCGAGTCCACGCCGAAGTCCACACCCACCGGCACCGCAACATCGCCTGCCGCCGTCGCCGCCCCAAGCATGGTCGAGCTTCCCGGCGGCTCCTTCCGCATGGGCAGCACCAACGACCCGGCAGAGCGGCCAGCCCACGCCGTGACGGTTGCACCCTTCCTGCTCGCAACCCATGCGGCAACGGTGCGAGAGTGGCAGCAATGCGTGGATGCGAACGCCTGCCCGGCCGTGTCCAAGGGCAAGCCCGACGAGCCCATCACCAACGTAAGCTGGGATGACGCCAGGGCCTACGCCGCCTGGCTGTCCGGCGTGACCAAGCAGCCCTACCGGCTCCCTACCGAGGCGGAGTGGGAATACGCCGCCCGGGCAGGGACGGAGACACGCTACGCCTGGGGCAACGCGGTCGTGCCGGACAAGGTAAGCTGCAAGGGATGTGCCGGGCCGGTCAGCCTGCAATACCCGCCGCGGGTTGACGCCTATCCGCCGAACGCCTTCGGACTTCTCGCCATGGGCGGCGGGGCGGCCGAATGGGTCGCCGACTGCTGGCACCGCACCTACCAGGGCGCGCCACGCGATGGCTCCGTGTGGGACACCCCAAACTGCCGCGAACGGGTGCTGCGCGGCGGGTCGTGGATGGAAGACGCCAGCGCAATTCGCCCTGCCAGCCGGCAATCCTATGACGCCTCCATCCGCTATCCCACGCACGGCCTCCGCCTTGCCCAGTCCAAGTGATCGGACGTAACCAGGAGATGATGCGGCCTTGAAGAAAACATCCAAGCCGGTCAGCCGCAGGACGGTGCTGCAGGCTGCCGCCCTGCTTGCCGCGCCCATGTCCGGAGTGGCTGCCGCGGCAACGCCGGCTCCTGGGGACGCCTATCTTTACATCATCTCGCCAAAGGACGGACAGCGCATACAGGGCGGGTTCCATTGCCGGATCGGCTTGCGGAACATGGGCGTCACCCACGCTGGCGACGCCACGCCACGCCAGGCTCCGGCCACCATCACCTGCTCATAGACGTGAACGAGCCTCTCGACCCCGACCAGCCCATCCCCGCGGACAACAAGCACATTCACTTCGGCCGCGGCCAGACTGAAACCGAGCTGGAGCTGCCGCCCGGCACGCACACGCTGCAGCTCGTGCTAGGAGATGCCGAGCACAGACCGTTCAACCCACCCGTGGTGTCGCGCAAGATACGGATTACGGTCGTGCGAGGGCGCACATAGGTTCGGCAAACCGCTCCGTCATACCCGGCGCCAAAGGTTCTGACCCCCAACGTTTCTCGTCATTGCGAGCCGCCGTTGCGCCGCGGCAAACCAGGAGCAGCAAGCACCGTCCGGCCGCCCCTGTTGGTGTGGACGGCCTCCGCCCGGCATCTATGTGCCGTGATGAGGTTGCAGGTTCATCAGAGGAGGCTGCCCGTCGAGCCTCCTATCCGTATTGGCATGGGCACGTCATTGGCATGGACACGTCCAAGCGCGTTTTCCAGGGTCATGGCGTGGATGCGTCTGAGCGTTCGTGCGTGCGCAAGAAGCTCGGCCGCGACGCCATGATGGCTTTGTTCAAGGCGATGCCGCCTGTGGTGATCGGCATCGAGGCGTGCGGGTCGGCGCATCCCTGGGCGCATCCCTGGGCGCGCACGCTGTCTGCGATGGGCCATGAGGTGTGCCTGACCGCGCCGCAGCTGGCCAGGCTGTATGTCAAGTGCGGCAGGAACGACGCGGCCGACGCCGAGGCTCGGTGCGAGGCGATGAGCCGCCCGGCCATGCGCATCGTGTCGGTGAAGACCGTGGCACAACAGGCCGCGCTGCTGCTGGCCAGCGAGCGCGCACAGTTGGTGTCGGGGCGCACGCGGCTGGCCCACGCGATCCGCGGGCATCGGACTTGGCCGATCCCCCGGACGAAGCACCCGCAAAGCGGGTGCAAGGCCGCCGAGTTCGGGCTTGCAGAGGCCAAGGGGGTGGCGCGGGTGGGCGGGCTGCTGGCCCGGGTTGCGGCCGACGCGGGCCTGCCGGTGATGGTGCGCGAGCTGTTCGCGGGCTTGGGCGAGGAGTTGGCGCAGTTGGAGGCGCGGCTGGCCGCTGCCGACGCCCGGCTGCAGGCGTGGCACCGCGGGGACGAGGCGTCGCGCCGGCATGCGGCCATCCCCGGCATCGGCCCCATCACGGCGTCGCTGCTGGCGATGAAGGTGCCCGACCCGCACGCGTTCAAGTCGGGGCGGGACTTCGCGGCCTGGCTGGGGCTGACGCCCAAGGACCACTCGACGGCGGGCCGGGTCGGGACCGGCGGGATCGCGCGCGCAGGCGATGAGGTGCTGCGCAGCTTGCTGGTTGTGGGCGCGACCTCGGTCATCCGCCACATGCGCGCCGCACCACCGCCCCCGCCGAAAGGCTGGCGGACGGAAGCGGGTCAGACGGGAGGGGGGCCAGCCAGGGCAGACGCAGCGCAGGCTGGCACAGGCGAGGCGGGTCCAGCCAAGGCGGGCGGCCCGCGGCCCTGGCCGGCCGGGCTTCCGGAGCGCAAGCCGGCGAAGCTCGCCGCCATAGCGCTGGCCAGCAAGCCGGATGCAAGGGCATCCAGCGGGACCGCGCGGGTCGCCTGGACGCTGCTGTCCAGCGGCGAGGCCTGCAACCCCGTGCACAGTCACGCCCCAGTGCCGGCGCTGGCCGCCGCCTGACCCATGCACCCGGCGCGGGAGGCTCCTCCCGCGCCGGGTGCAGCGAGACCTTGCAAGAGAAGGAGCAGATGGTGGGATCGATCGATCCAAGGCAGAGGGCACTCCGCGCAATCCAGTGGCACGCCAAGGCCGCTGCCCTGTTTGGACCCTCTGCCGCGGATACCATCTTGGCCAGCGGCCCAGCCGCACCAACCGGCCGGACACATGGACGCAAGCGATCAGACCCAAACATCCGCACCCCACGCACCTGCAAGCAGACGGCCGTCCACACGTGGATTGCCACGCCGCAAGGGCGGCTCGCAATGACGGGAAAAGCGGTCAGAGCGGATGGCCGTTGGTATGATACCAAGCGGCGAAAGTCTTGACCGGCAGTGTTTCTCGTCATTGCGAGCCGCCTGTTGGCGGCGTGGCAATCCAGGGGCGGCAAGGACTGCGCTGGAGGCCCCTGGGTTGCCGCGGCGTTGCGCGCCTCGCAATGACGATGGAGCGGCACCCAGCAGGTCAGAACGTCTGCCGCTTGGTATGAGTCCGGCACGGCGTGGCCCGTGGCCGATGAGTTGCAGCCGGCCGCGCCCTACGCATTCAGCGTACCGGGCCAGGGCTGCCCCAGGGGCTGGCCGGCGGCGGAGGCGTCTTCGGCCGCAGCGCCTGGACCATCATCAGCTCACCCAGGTTCTCTGGGGTGACCAGACCGACAAGGCGGCCATCCCCGTCCACAACGCCGACCGCCGGCAGGCCGCCGTCCTGCATCAGCCGCACCGCGTCCTCCAGCGGCTGACCGGCGCCGACCGTAGGGATGTCGCGCTGCATCACCTCCAGCACCGGCGTGTCAGGACCCGTCGCCTGCAACGCCCGGATCATGCCGTTGCGCGTCACCACTCCGCGCATCCGCCCGGCGCCGTCCACAACGGGGAAGTCGTGCTGCGAGGTCCGCAGCAGGTGTTCCACCGCCACGGCCACGGTGGCGCTGGGCGACAGCATCTCGAACCGCGTCACGGCGGCGTCGGACGCCAGCAGGTTCTGGCTCACCTGGCGCTGCTGGGCCGCGGCGCCCTCGGATGCCGCGCCCATATAGACGAACAGGGCGATGAAGATCAGCATCGGATTGCCGAACAGCCCGGCCAGCCCCAGCCCGAATGCAACGACCTGGCCGACGCTCGCAGCGACCCGGGTCGCCCTGGCATGGCCCATGCGCAGCGCCAGCAGCGCCCGCAGGATGCGCCCGCCATCCATCGGGAAAGCGGGCACCAGATTGAACAGCACCAGCGTGACGTTCACCCAGGCAAGCCGCCCGAGCAGGCTGACGCCCGGGTTCTCCAGGTTCAGCCCCACGCCGATGTGCGGCAGCCCGCCGAGGACCAGCGCCAGGACGCCGGCGATCACGACGTTCACCGCCGGGCCGGCCAGGGCGACCACTAGCTCCTCGGACGGTTTTTCCGGGATGCGCTCCAGCTGCGCGACGCCGCCGATGGGCAGTAGGGTAATGTCGGGGGTCTTGATCCCGTAGCGGCGGGCGGCGAAGACATGGCCGAATTCGTGCAGCAGTACGCTGGCGAACACTAGGCTGATGAACAGCACTCCCTCCATCGCCGCGCGCTGGCCGCCGCGGGCATAGGCGGTGATGGCGATCCAGGCCAGGAACAGCACGAAAGTGAGGTGGATGCGTATGACGGTGCCTTTGACGGCGCCGATCGGGATGGACCATTGCATGGGCGTGGCTTTCTTGATGCGGGATGGGAGCGCGCCGCGGCGGCTTAGGGTTCCTGCATTCCGGTATTTGCGCCAGTGGGGGCGTACCTGCGCGGTCTCAGGGTTCCCGGACTATTGAGTTGGACATGGCCCGGCAGACCCCGACTTGGGCGGGCATGGACGAAAATGGCATGGCTGCGGCGAAAGCTCCGGTGGACGAGGCGCCGCTGCACCGCTTGCTGGGCAGCCTGCCGGCGCCGGTTGCGCGAGGCTTCCATGCGCTGCGGCAGCCCGGCCGGCGTTGGGTGCGCCTGCCGCTGGGGGTGCTGTGCATCGGCGGCGGGCTCCTGTGGTTCCTGCCGGTTTTGGGACTCTGGATGCTTCCGGTGGGGGTGATCCTGCTGGCGGAGGATGTGCCAGGGATGAAGCGTCCAGCGGTGCGGGCGTTGGGCGCGGTGCAGGCGTGGTGGGACCGGCGACGGAGGCGGGGTTGACTGACGTAGCGTCGGGCAACTGCCAATGCTGCGAAATTTCGTGATGCATAAACGTCCGCCACGCCGTGCCGGATACCCCTTACTCGCCCCTTTTCAGGAGGGAGAGGGAAATAGAGCTACGCCCGCGCCGTGATCGCCGCCCCTGCGTCCCGCGCCAGTCCCAGCGCCGCCAGCGCCGAACCCGCCATAAACAGCGCGATGACCGCCAGCGCCGCATGGAACTGCGCCAGCCCTGGCTGCTCCACCCCGGCCGCCAGGCTCGCCAGGCGCAGCGCCACCGCGCCCACTGCCACGCCGATGCCGATGGACAACTGGAACGCCACGCTGAACCAAGTGTTGGCCGGCCCCATCGCCGGCTGCGGCACGTCGGCGAACGCCAGGGTGTTCAGTGCCGTAAATTGCAGGGACCGCGACGCTCCGGCCACCACTAGCAGCGGCAGCACCACCGGCAACGGCGCCGCGGCCGGCAGCAGGGCAAACCCCGCCATCGCCGCAGCTTGAAGCAGCCCGTTGCCCACCAATACCCTACGAAACCCCACGCGGCGCAGGATCGGCGTCGTCAATGGCTTGATCCCCAGGTTGCCGGCGAAAAGCACCAGCAGCAGCAGCCCGGCCTCCACCGCACTCCGCCCATAGCCAAGCTGGAACAGCAGCGGCAGCAGAAACGGCAGCGTCCCGATCAGCGTCCGCATCAGGGTGCCCGTCAGCATCGTGGCGCGGAACGTGGGGGTTGCGAACGGCGCCGTGTCCAGCAGCGGATGCGGATGCCGGCGCAGGTGCCGCCACAGCAGCGGCCCGGCAGCCCCGGCGCCGGCCGCCAGCACTGCAATGGCGCCCCAGGCTCCGGCACCTTCGCCCAGCATATCAAGCGCCAATGTCGCGCACAGGCACCAAGCCGCAGCGAGCACGAAGCCCACGCCGTCGAATGGCCGCCGGGTCGCCCCAGCCGCGGCCGGCACCAGCCGCAGCGCCAGGATCATGCCCAGCGCCCCCAACGGCAGGTTGACCCAGAAGATCATCCTCCAGGTGAAGTGCTCCGCCAGGAACCCGCCCAGCGGCGGGCCGAGCAGCGGCGCCGTTAGGCCCGGCCAGGTCAGCAGGGCGATGGCGCGGAGCAGATCAGGCTTGGCCGTCGTCCGCAGCACCACCAGCCGGCCGACCGGCACCATCATTGCTCCTCCCAAACCTTGCAGCACCCGCGCCGCAACGAAGGCGCCGGTGCTGTCCGCCAGCCCGCACAACAGCGAGCCTAGCGTGAACACCGCCACGGCGGTCGTGAACACCGCCCGCGCGCCGAAACGGTCCGCCGCCCAACCGCCGGGCAGGATGAAAACCGCAACCGTCAGCAGATATGCGGTGATGCCGATGTGGAGGTCCACCGGATTGGTGCCGAGGGACTCGGCCATGCGGGGCAAGGCGGGCACGATGATGGTGCCGTCCAGGAACTCCATGAAGAACGCGCCGGCAACCAGCAGGGCCAGGCGGCTCATGGGGCGCATCCCGGAGGACTTAACGTTGCGGAGACGCTCTCAGCGGCCTCCGGTCCCGGCTGGCGTGTCGGATGATAAGGCGGGATGGCCTGGTGAGTACGGCGTGACCCGGACATATGCCTTTCTTCTCCCTCTTCCTCCGGGAGAGGGCCGGGGTGAGGGGGTGAGCGAGAACTACCCCGGCCATCACAGGATTGAATGCCGAAGTCGCCCGTAGCCCTTTGCTCCCCAACCAACACCCCCTCACCCCGGCCCTCTCCCGGAGAGAGAGGGAGCAGGAGGACCGCTGCGGTCACAGACAAAGCCGGGGTGCCAGCGTGGTCAGGGTTGAGCGTCCGGCTCCGGCGCCACCTCCGGAACCGGTGCGGCCGGCACGTCTTGCAGCGGCTCGTAATCCTCCGTCCCGTTGTTGGCGCCGAACTGCCCGTGGTTGCCCGGCAGCGCCGCGTCCTTTGCCCGTGCCTCGGGCGTGTCTCCGGTCGTGCGTGTCATCGCGTCCTGCTTTCCTTTGCCAAGCACCTACAACGCAGCGTCCGTCACTGGTTTGCCGGTGATGTCCGTCACTGGTTTGCCAGTGATGTCCGTCACTGGTTTGCCAGTGATGCGCGACGGCGCATGACCGGCTCGCGATGCCCTGCATGGGCCGGTCTGCGGCAAGGTCCAGCGGCCACGACGAATGTCGGGCTCCGGCCGTCTCGGCGCTGCCCGCGCACATCCGCGGCTCATGGCTCACCGGTATGTCGTTCAGCAACAATACCTAAAGGGTAACTGCCCAGCTTCTACTGCTCGGATCAGCCCACCCGCAACTCGGCGATCAAGCTGGAGGGGTTGGCGGCGAGGGTCTGCAGGATATTCCAGCCCTGCTTTTTCGCCGTCGAGAGAACCGA
>JAABUK010002877.1_pt1 | contig 30113 bp, 24 predicted proteins | sample 5559141 | NCBI WGS metagenome assembly JAABUK01 (sample SAMN10711869, study PRJNA513367) | rock metagenome | isolation source: Antarctica rocks | place: Antarctica: Victoria Land, Pudding Butte nord | collected 2016-01-03
ACTTTAGTCCTAACGTCCTATTAAGAGACGTAATCCTAACGTGTCAAGTTCATATGCCAAGCCTTTAATATTTCGCCGTATCGCGCGTATAGTGAAATGATTGGATTCTCATGACTCTGCTTGCAACCGCCTATGCGTACAGCTGTCATTTATAGCTGTAGCAACTTATGACAATATTGACTGTCCTCGCTCTACCCTGCTGCTGCAGTGCGAATTAGTACTGGCTCGAAGTCTTTCCGCCTTTTCCGCCCAAGAGTGGGGTAAACAACCTGCCCTTTCCTTATCAGCCTCGCAGCTATCTATTTGACCCGCACATTTATCATTTATTCCTAAACCCTTTCTTGTTCAGACGACAATCTTATTAACTCCTCTCTTCATAATCTCCCTCTTTTTAGGGAATTATACTCCGCCATCCATTCCATCTGACAGCCTTATCTAAATAACACCTAAACATGGACGCCGGCGACAGCATCGGATCGGTTGATCTAAAGAACGGGCACTACAACTGGTCTAAGCACATGTTTGTGCTTAACACTGGCATGCCATTCTCCATCTACTGGCCGTCCTCCACACTAATATCAGTCGGACAGGCGCGAAGATCCCTGCCGTTGGCTGTGGAACTTGGCATGTTTCTAATGATGCCACGGCGGCGATGATCAAGAATGCACTCCAAGCTGGCTATCGTCACGTCGACACCGCGTTTGCTTACAAGAACGAAAAGGAAGTTGGTCAGGGAATCAGAGATTCTGGCGTTCCGAGAGAGGAGATTTGGGTTACCACCAAGGTAAGTGACTTCTGACTAAGACGATGATGAATGAATATTGAATTCAATCTAACATAAGATAGATCGACCACAGATGGATGCACAAAGTTCCCGAAGCTATCGACACTTCCCTGCAGAATCTGGGCCTGGACTATGTCGACCTCTATCTCATGGTTCGTTGATTCCCGCCCGAATCGCTAACAAGTGTGTCCACAATACTAACTGCCAATCAAGCATTGGCCCTGTGCCACTGATCCGGATGATACGAAGAAGCATCTCCCTGATTGGGACTTCATCAAGACCTGGTAGCTCGACTTATTGATGCCTCGACCCTGGCTCACAAGCTGACCATAATCTTACAGGGAAGAAATGCAAAAGCTGCCAGCCACTGGCAAAGTCAAGAACATCGGAATCTGCAATGTGCAGTTGGTCAACCTAGAGAAGCTCCTTAGCCACTCAACATGCAAGACCGTTCCAGCCGTGAATCAGATCGAGGTAACCATCGCTGTATCTAGCGTTCTCACACGACTACTCACATCGAACAGCTACACCCGAATCACCCCTCCACAAAACTCATCGAGACATGCCAATCTAAAGGCATCCACGTAACCGCCTACTCTGTCCTCGGCTCGCAAAACTCCCCCTTCCTCAATGGCAAAGACGAAAATGTCAATCAAATCGCCAAGCGGAAAGGCAAATCCATCGCTCAAATTCTGTATGTATCCCTACTCACCATTCTTCCTTTTTCCCCTTCTAATTTCACTTTTCCCTTTACGTCAATCACCAGCTAACAGCCTTTTCCCTCACAGTCTTATGTGGGCCCTCCGACGCGCCACCAGCGTAGTCCCCCGTAGCGTGAACCCCGAACGAATCAAAGCCAATTTCGAGCTCGACGGGTGGTCGCTTGACGACGAAGAGATGGCGACGTTGAATAGCGTCAAGGAGCGCATTAAGATGTGTGATGATGAGTTTTTGCCTATCCGCGTGTTCTTTGACGACGATGAGTGACTCACGGTTGTGGCGAGGACGTGTCGGCTTTGAGACGGACTGAATTATGCTGGAGACGGCTTATTGTTTTGGATGAAAGCGTAGCTTCTGAAAAAATTACGCGGGCGGCGGGGTTAGGATTAGGAGGGTGGTGGCGGTGGGACTTAATGATCTCGCGCGGGCGCGCGGGACCCTCAATCAACGCTAGCCGACCTCCATCATGCCCTCCCGCGTCAATCTCCCGTCGCGATTGACATCCCTCTCGCCGTCATCGCGCCGATGCCGCCGCCCTCTCTCCCCGATTTTGAGGTGATCTGTCAAGCTCGACTCCGTTCAGATCCCTATTCTGGGTGTAGATATTTGCATCCTATCTCTTGTGTCATTGAATGGGTGCCCCTTTCTTATTGAGAATAGCGTTATCGTGTTTTAGTCTTAAAATTTGCTGCATTAAAATCTTACAATACTCTTTTATATTATTTTCATCTTTAATTATTTGTATTAAACTGATTATTATAGTTAGAAGATTATAAATTGTATTATTAAATAGTTCTCAGAATTTTTTATATACTTATCTTATTAAAGTAAATTTAGATATTAAATATAGTCTGATATAAAAGTAATTAAAGATAAGATAAATTGATTTAAAAAAATTCATTAATTTTAATTAAAATAAGTAAGAGAAGAATAGTTTTTATATAATAATAATAATTCTTACTTCTATTTAGCTTATAGCTAATAAGGAAATCTATATATTTATTGTTACAGTGGGTAACAGGCGCTATAACTGAAATAGCTGAAGAGTCAGAAATAGCTTGATTGAGCTAAATATGACTGTGTGATGATTGAGTTGTTGATATTAATCTAAGTGGGGGCGGAGAATAGAAATAAGGAAAAGCGCGGTCGCGTCAAGTCTTTGCTTAAGTTCTAAGGCCGAATGCGGCTGTGTCTTAACGCAAAAGCAAGTCTTGACACAAGATATCAACACTGTCAGAGTACTTCCAAAGCTCTAGCACCTCATTGGGCCTAGCGCTACCGCAGCTCACATAAACAGCGCAGAAACAGAGTCGTAATATTTATAAAGTAGAAAATCTTTTTAAAAAAAAATCTACCGCTCTTATCTCACTTTCTTTTATTTACATTCTATATTATATAGTTGCGATCTTTTGCGAACTTTATTACAAGATTTTGATCTCGATTCTTTAATTCAGATATTGCTTACTTAGAATTGTGTCAGAAGTCTCATTTTTTAAAGAAAATGTGTTATTACTCTGATTCTGCGAATAATTATAAGTATTTATTAATAGTCGCTCATTTCTGTAATTAAAAATAGTGTGCTCCTCTTACTTACAAAGAGCGGATATAATATTATAATATACTTCGCTATTTATTGTTATTAATTACAGAAGCACATAAATGCGTAATCCGAAATGTTTCTATCTATAAGAAATCTATTTAGTTCGATCTTTTCCGTTTAAATCTGAGTAATCAGCGCGCTAGCCGTCTTTATTAATCCTCCGTGGAATTTCAAGCGATTGCGATTTAAGTTAAACTGTGTCAGATTCTTTATTCTATCTACAAATATAGATTAGAGATATACTGTTTATTATATCTCTCATATATTAATTAACATTTTCTTGAGAGCTTATTTTCATGTTATTAACTGATATTCTCATTCACTTCCTTCCGTATTCTATCGTGGAAGTGCTATTATTGATAGTGAGCTATTCATTCAGAATTTCTTTAGAATCCTCTTTTTCAATCATTGTTTCTTGATATCTAATAATATTACTTATCAGCTTAAGATTCTTCTCGGTAGCGCTCTATTACAAATTCTTACACATGCTTGATAAACTATGCAGTCTCCTGTGATCAGAGTCTGTCTGCGCACTTCTGAGATCATTAGTCTGTTCATTATGATTGAGATCGGGCAGATTCCCGTGCGGTTTTTATATATTTAAATTTATAACTAATTATATTTAATTATTATAAAGATCTGAAAGCAATTATATAAAATTTGAAGCTATTTCAAACTTAGAATTGTAATATATCAAGTAAAAAAGAAGAAAAGTTGTCTTGAAGTTTTGATGTTCCTTCTGCCAAGACTGCAGTAAATTTTGAGACTAAAACACGACAACGCTATTCTCAATAAGGAAGGGGCACCCATCCAGTGATATAAGGGATAGCCCGGTTGAAAGAGTAATTGAATGTGGACAATCTTTGAATTCTGTTGTAGCGAGAGTGTTGACTGCCTCGACAGACAGGAATAACCCACCGTTCAATCCTCCTGGACGCCTTTTTTTGATAAGCGGGCGCAGAAAATGGCTCGGCCCTTAGTAACCTCATTGCCCCAGTCCTCCATCAGCGTGGTTCTTCGTCGTCAGCGTAAAACAAGAAAGGTGCGACCTACTTAGCGCGACCAAAATGAAACCAGCGAGTCAAAGTCAGCGGTCGTCAAGTCCGCCACGTCCTTCCTGTCTCCCGGTAGTAGTTCCGCCCGCAAACTGCCGGCCACCTTCAGAGTCACGCTGGCCTTTTGCTTCTTCCCCTGCTTCTGGAAGACTTTGCCCTTCAAAAAAGTCGTCCGTGCCAATTCAGGTTTGTAGACGTCTGCGTCGTACTTGTACGTCTGGAGGGCATCGTTTACCTTGGTGCTGGGAAGAACTTAGCGTGTCTGGACAAAATGGCAAGCATGAAATGCAGGCGTTACTTACATTGCTTCGTCGTACCGGCCGAGGCGTAACATGTGTTCTGCGATCTTGTGCGCAACATCAGCTGTGCGGTGACTCTGGAGGCCGATAGTATCGCCAAACTGCCGGTAGGCTTGTTCGTGGAACTCGTACGCTTGATCTTCCCGGCCCTGCAGATTGCGCAGATTCCCCAGAGCGTATAGGATGCGCCCGGCTCTGAAACATGTCATTCCCGAGTTCTGGAAGTAGAGTGAGACATGTTACCTGAACGATTCTTTGTCATTCTTGCCGTATAGTTTCTCTCGCGTTTGTAGACTCTCCACAAGTAACGACTCAGCCGCATCGTACTCGCCCTGTAACATGTACGCGAGGCCTAAATTTGCCTCGCGGGACAATGGTTTATAAGTTCCAAGGGACTGTCGAATCTCCTTCTCCCACCGCAGAGCCGCAATACCCTCGTCCAATCGACCATCTTGAATGCGGGATATGGACAACTCGCTATAGCATAGAGCGATTCTTTCATCAACAGATCTGATGCTGTCAGATATGGCCTTCTGCAATCCAAGTGAGGCTTCCTTGTGCTGACGGCTGGCAGTGTGGTCATTGGTGTCGGCGGCTATGGCGCCGAGGCAGAAATGAATGTCACTGAGAATCGCATCTCGGTCGTCGCCATCAACATCTTCACAGAGGCTCTGAGCTAAATCGAAAAATCCGTCAAATTGACGTGTTCGACCACGCTCGTGTTGATACCTGAGCAGTAATTAGCATTGCATATGGGACAGTCAGTACATCTGCTCACCACGCGGCATCGTTGAGGAGCGCCGAGAATTGCAATTTCGTCGGGTTGGATGATGAAGGAACCAGTGGCCACAATTGTTTAAGGGAAAGAACGTGTGCATAGAGTGCCGCGCAAACGGGCCAGCGACCGACTTCAAGACGCTTATCACTAGCCTTCGGGCGTCCTAGAGAGGAGGTTTTAGAGGGTTTGGGCATGGCAGACGGCCAATTGGCCCACAAATGACTGACGACGAGTTGGAAAACAAGCAAGATTTCGTCTGCTGTCATTCTGGCCCGAGCGGCGTCCTGGACCAAGCGATGAACAGACAGGCGGTACTCGGAGAGCTCATTCTTCCTCTTGTTTCTCTTGATTAATGATGGCTGCACGAGCTCCGTTCGTGCGTCGCGGTAGTGCTTGCTGGTGATGTTCTGACAGGAGAACATCTGGGTAGCCGCTCTGAACAAAATATCCTCTTGGATATAGTCGGGATCCATGAATGCCATTACTTTCAAGAGACCACGTGCGTGGGTGCTCAGCTTTTCGAAAGCCCAAACAGTGGCGACACTGTGTGGGTAGCTCTGGGCATTAAACTGGAGGTTCATCTTGTGCAGACTGGCGTGCTCTTTGCTGTCTTCGTATAGGGTCAGAAACTCGCTCAGGGCAAGATCTTGTCGCTGGATGATCCCGGCCATTTGAGAGATTGCCAATGGTAGGCCGCCCAATTTGCTTGAGATTCGTCTCGCGAGATCCTCGGCATCTTCCTCCAGGTCGTCATCTGCGTCTGTCAACTTAAGTAACAGAGCACCACCATCGCCGTCGTCAAATGACTTCAGGTCCAACCCCGATGAACGGGTCGAGAACAGACTTCTCAATACTGGATCTCGGCTGGTGACAAGGACGCTCCCATTTCCTTGGGGCCAATGGTCTGTCAAAACGCTCGGATCATCGGCATTATCGAAAATGAGAAGCCATGTTGCTTCAGCAGAAAAGCTCGAAGCCGTCGAGTTGAAGTCTTCCATACCAGCGACGTCCAATTTTTGGGGATTTGATAGCCATCCCTTAACCAGAGAGCGCGTCACGACATGGCTTTTGCACTCATCCTGGTCCTCCAGTCCAAGCTTGAGGGATATTTCCTGAAAAGAATCATCCAGTTTGGCAATCTCGTCTGCCCTGATCCAAAAAATAGCGTCAAAACAATTTGGATACCTTGATGCAAATTCGATAGCAATCTCCGTTTTGCCACTTCCACCCATACCACAGAGAGCGAACTGCCTGAGACTTTGACCCAATGCAGCGTGCTTCCCTTTCGGCGGCAGTAAGGCTGCGCTGATGGCATCGAGTGTATCCTCACGGCCGACGAAAACCCTTTTGGGTCTGTGCGGAGCGAGGATATGACAAGGCAGGTGCGGTTGTTTGCGTTCGGCTATCACTTCTGGCCGTGGCTGGACGTGCTGGACAACTTCGAAGTCGAACTGAGAAGTCCCATTCGTAGCCATTACTGACTCCTTTCTCGGGTGCAACGGCTGCTCTTTCCTTGTTTTAGTTTGAATATCTGGAGGTTTTGCAGGCAGACGCCTTACCTAGATCGACTAATTCACTCCCCGTGGGAGAGTACGCCGTCGTGGTGGCATATTGGAAGTCCACTTGCCATTGATCAGTGGAGGTACGTGTCACATTATCAGCAATGAACTTACTTGCTTGCATCTTAGATGAGATTACTTGGTCAATATTGTCAAGTGTTTCGCATACGAATGATCGAATTGAGCCTATCTGCTCATGGCTGATAAGGTCAAAATTGCAAAGCGCGGCGTGGTCTTGCGGAAAGGTCATGAATCTTTCTGTACGAGTGTGGGTAGTGCATAAGGCTTCGTCTGTAAGCTACAGTGGGCGATCATGTCAGCGTGGTGTGAATAGATGGACTAGGGGCCAGCACCGACCATTTGCATCCTACTTTTCATACGACTTTCTCGAACACGGGTGGCTTTCCCCTCTATCACTGAAAGCGTGGGAGCATGAGTGTAGACAGCCTCAAATCTGGTTGCGAGATGTGCCAACATGGCTGTCTCGTGCAAGAGACGCTGGTCAGGGATTTCGACTGATTTCTTGGCGGTGGCCTTGAAGATGTTGAGGCATCGCGAGAGAGTCTCGGAGTCAGTATCGGCGGCGTGTGGAGTGCCCAAGAAGATGATACCGGCCAAGGCGTTGACCAGGGAGCCATAGCGATAGTGTTGCTCGTTGGCGATGCAAAGTGTTTGCTTGAGGATTATGCCTCCCAGGCTATGACAAACGCAAAGTAAAGGGCGAGACTTATTCTCGGAGCATCGAGCATCGAACAAAGCCGTGAGCAGCTCATCGCCTAGCAAGAGAAAATGCTCCCAGGAAAAGTCGTTGTGTGGAGGAGCGGAGTATGCAAAGGTCAGTAAGCGGGCCTGCGCCGACGAGAACGGTAGTATCTGGGAGAGCCATTGTTTGTTCGAAATTGACCAAGTGTTGACCGGGGGAGTATCGACGCCCGGTATCAGCAGTATACTGCGCCACGAAGTCAGGCATTCAACATAGGCAAATTTGATGGGTTGAAGGACTCAATATTGCTGTTATCATCATCTTGGCCGACCTGCCCGGGGTCTAAGACCAGGAGTCGGCCCAAGGACGGCATCATCCTGTCAATGAAGAAATCCTATGAGTATCAAAAAATTGGGCATTTTGAGGTGTTTGCAGATGTTTGCAGTCCTTGGGCAAGTAGTGCGTCGTTTTAACCGACGGGTGAAAAAGGGCATTGGAGGGAGGTGGCGTGGGGTGTGTGGAGGAAAGGCGAATCAATTGCAGATCTGGTCAGGACACTACGCACAAGTATGTAGCCGAGTTGTCATTTGTCACCAGCGCATTCTTGCCGCAAGACAATCCTGATATGGTCGCCACCTGCAGTGACACACCACCATGATCACCTTATCGCTGCCAAGATTACAGTGCTTTCAATGATACAGTCTCATGCAAGTATTTGTCCCTTGTCTAAAATCTCGAATGAGTGAAACCACGACTGCAATTCACCAACTTACTTCCTAGCTTTTTAAGAATGATGCACTTACAGAGAAGGAGCAGAGCTATCTATAGACACGGATCTTATATCGTTCTCTGGCGTACGTCTGAAGTGGGTGTCAAAATCTAGTGGCGGCTAATCAATACTTATTGCCTAGAACTGGTATTTTAGGCAGATTTTCGGGGAACGGCTAATAACTAATTACGTACTTTTACCATCCCACCTTGGTGTTCTTGCTTTCGAGTACGACGAGCCGTGCACCTCTGCGGAGCCTAATAATGATAAGCCCGGTACTTTTCAGGAGCGGAGCCATCAAACGCAACCAAAAGTGCATTCTAGAGGCCCCTGCAGGCGCGCAAAGCGTGTTCGATAAGTGTTTGCTCAGCAGCCAGAGAGCCGCTACAAGTAGGCGGTCACCTACTAGTGCCCCGATGTGAAAGACCTCGGTATGACTACAAAAGAAGCCTGCGCCCTTGCTCCATACGTTCCAGACCAGCTGCTCTTCTGCTCGCCACTTGATCACTTTATCATCTATGAGATCACCCGAGGGGCGACCCGACCCGGCCCGGCTCTAATACCTGTAGCGTCTCCACGGCCGAGTGGCAACAAACAAGCGACAGGTGGGCCCTTCTCCTGAACATGTTTCGGGATATAGGGTATAGATCTCTCCCAGTCACATCACGACAGTACATCGATTCTATATATGCTCACTCGCAGCGCTCCATCGTCACCTCCAGCTTTCCCGGCCAGAACTACATCGACTTGGCCAACTGGCTTCTACAGGGACACAGCGGACCCGGAACCTTATATAGCACTGTCACTAATCGAGACCGCCATCATCTTGCTGTCTTCCAGAATCTCGACCAACTGGGTCCTGAGAAGACGCCGCTGCTTCTGACTCAATCTGAGCTCCCGCGCTTAACATGTCATCCTGCGCCCGAACGTGAAAAAGGCCATGTGCTGTTCTTGCGAGGCTTTCTTTCACCTCAATGGATCGCCGAAGTTGGAAGCAGGTATCGTGTCGATGCCGAGTTCTTTCACCGCCACCTCGACTTCTTTGCCTCCTCCGTTCACCGCAGCTGCTTCGGCCTACCCTCGCTGCCAAACACATCCAACAACATCATCCACATCATTATCAACACAATCATCTGCAATCACCACTCCCCCTCCATTCCTACAGACGATCTTCTCGACCGGCGAAGTGAAGCTGCAGAGCATATGGTCAGGTACAAAAGGCAACTTCAAACATCGGCCCGCTGTGGTGATTCTTTGGTGAGGGAATACAGCGTCCTGGACGGCCAATTCTCGGTCATCGAGCAGCGTGTCTCCGTTTGCATCTGTAGAAACAGCGATGGCTGGCTAGGTAAGCTGTTCGCAAAGCCATATGAGCTGCTACTGACTGCTTACAGCACTTGTTTGGATGGACAATGGTATGAGTCTGAGCGATTCGCCGCCTGGACCATGGACCGACAATTGTGGTCCAGGGACATCTGCTTTACCAGTCATTCAACATCATCCCAAAATGACATTACGGAAAATTGGCGAGAGTGAAGGGAACGAACGCTCAACGCAGCAGGGATCACCGTTCCAAAGCACCACTTTCCTCCCCCTGGATTACGCATCGATTCTTTCGGTGGTTAATCTCGCCAATCAAGCCAAATCGGAGCCCTTGGCCGCTATCATCCCAATATTTGCCCACGCCGCCTTCTCTGAAGTCGCCTTTCTGAACTTCATGAGTGAGCTGGTGCAGAAGGAGATGAAACCATTATCGCTGCAACATCGCCGAACCGCCGCATTCGAGAACCTACAGTATCTGGAAGGATTACTGGAGAGACACGTTACCCAGCTAAAACACTGCATCAGAGGCATCAGCATACTGGCTGAAGGGAATCGGTACAGCCATCTTTCCGGTCCCAGCGAGTCCCACGGTCTACCAGAAGAAACTGCCTTGCCAGGTACAACAGGCACATTCTCGACCCAGGGAATTCTACAAGACTACGAAGATCTTCTTGAGAGATGTACCTATCTTTTGAAACGCTGCGCTACCGCCATGAACGTGGATATGAACAAAACAATGATCCTGGAAGCACGCAAAGGGATGGAACAGACGAGCCGGATGAAGAAGCTGACCCTGCTGGCGACCTACTTCATACCTCTGACCTTTTCGGCAAGTTTGTTTGGCATGAACTTCAAAGTTCTCGGTCAGGGAGAGCAGCCCGTCTGGTGGTACTTCGTGTTTGCCGTGCCGCTGACGGTCCTGACGTATTTTCTCAACGGCTGGGATATGGAGATGTCGATGGCAAATCTGTCGAGCTGGGCCAGGGATCGCTGGAAGAGTCGGCCACACTGGCTGCGCTCTTTCACGGGATCGTAATGCGATCGATTGTATGATAGCGTCCTTGTATACTAGATTGTCATGTGTGCCAATCCCTTCCACAGTTCGAGCTTGTCGGTGCCCGACGATCATGCCGTGCGCTCCACATCAAGGATGACTATATCAATGCTTGAATGAAGCCTCGAAGCCAATTCTACTTTATCGACCATCCAAATCCCCTCTTCCGTCCCCTCTCTATAAAGGTCAATTAAAATCTAGACCCCTGTCCCGAACGCGATCCTGGGCCGTATCGAAAGTTTAACTTTCTATATTCTCCACATCCGCCCAGTACGCGTCCAGTTCTTTCTGGGTCGGTTCATAAGCCCAGTGGTGGCAGGACTGTTGTAGAACAGGATCAATCACCATCTCGGCATTGACACTCCTCATGTTCAACACTTGGCACTGTCGCAGAAGCTGCCTTCTCCACAGCCCATCCGGACCAGCTCTTTGCGCCCATATTTCTATCTGCCTCGGATCGCTTTCGGCCCTTCGACCCAGATAGAAGCGGCAGTACCACTGGAACCAGCCTTGACAAAGAACTCTCTTCAGCACGAGCTCTCTTGCTAAAAGGGTAAACGCGAAAAACTGACCTGCCGCCATCCACTCATCCTCCAACTGCCCGCACGAAACTTTAAACTTGTTCACATACGCGACATAGGGATAACTTTTATTGTCAGGAACGTAGTACATGTCATCGATATCTTTGGTCCACTCGGCCGGAAGCTCTCGACACTGGTTTGTGCCGTGGATCAAGGTCACTTTCCGGCAACGAAAGGACCAAAAGTAGCTACCTCCAAACCCGCCCTCCTGGAGGATTTCTTGCGGCGTCTTGTTGGGTTTGAAGTCGAGGAAGTCGGAGAAATGCAGCGTGCCATCTTCGTCGCGCACGGGAGGCGCAGCCACGGGCTCCCATTTCCAGCCTTTCGTAGGGAACTTGGCCTTCTCTGGCATTGGTGAGGTAGGACGTATCTGAATTGTTGTGAGAATTTGGGTCCCTAGGTGTAGAGAGTCGGGCCGCTTTACCGCAGAGTAATCATGAGAGAGTATGCTTGGAGGCTCGGTTGCATATACATCCTTTGCCGACAGACGGGAAATGGAAGGTGTGTCGTCCATGCCTCGTATGATGCAAATAGCTATTGCGTTTTGTCAATGAGTGCCACTCAGCCAAAAGAACAAAGGTCCCGTTGCCAGCCAACTGGGCCCTATTTCTCCAACAAGCTTCCCAAGTCCTCGGCCCACTCAACACCGAAAACGCTCGTCAGACTGATTTGAGTTGTGAGCCATAATTTCAATCATATCTGCGAGTTATCGAGTACGATAGTCAAAAGCAGAGCTCGCCAACACTGGAATTCGTCCGCCCTGAAGCCAGCGAAGCGAAAGGCCGCAGAGCCTCCAAGGTACGAACACACTCGGCATTGAGTCTTCGTGGCCAGATGTACATATTGGAACCATGTACGTATGGAAGCTGTAATGATTTGTCACCTGCCTTTAGAGGGGCGATAATGGCAAGAAGCAAGTGATAGGTGCAACGCGCGAGAAAGGCGGCCGCCGGCTCATGAGCTAGTCAAAAAGTGGACGAGGTCACACAAATACGCTCCGCGACGCATGCCGGTTTACAGCGGTCCAGTATCTACCCTTGACAGCTGTATCCCTTGTGTCACTGAATTGTGTGTCCTACGCTGTTGGGAATAGCATTTAGCGCTATCAAATTGCAGACTTCTTGGCATAAGGAACTCCCAAGAAGGAAGGTGCAGCCAGCCATATATCTGCGTGCCAAGACTAGGTCTTGGCGTGCCCTGACACAGTGCTGTGGGGGAGGAAGACTTGTACTTATCTTAAAGCTCGTCAGATCTCTTCGCCTGAACTTATATTATCGTACCAACTGGATGCGGCCAAGGCCACAAAGGCGGTGAATGCCAGAGGCATGAGGTCGGTAAGGATCACGATCTGCCTTGTGAACTGATTGGCCGGCTAGGTTTTGTCGGTTCCAAACCACGTCTTTGTCATTGTCATCTTCGTGAACCGAGCTCACGGCTGCGAAAAGTACAACTGCACAGTCAAGAGTTGCTGTGCCCGAGCAGAACGGACTGAATGGTTGATCCGAGCGCAATCTTGGTTCTAAAATCCTAACACGCTATCCCAAATTCGACCCGGAAAATTCTTGTGAGAGTTTCAGACCTGAACAAGCCCAGTGAGGTTTTGCAGAGTTTTGATTGTGGAGACGGATCCGATCGGTATCGAAAACGGACAACGACGCCCAAAGATCAATGCTGAATCATTTCTGCCATACTGGGTTACGTCTTTGCCGGTCGCTTAGTGAAACAGCGCAAGATTGGCCGACTTATTATAACATATGGAGCTACTTAGAGGGAGAAACGAGGACCTCTGACCGAACTAGATAAGCCAGTGGCTCTAAGGGCTTAGCAGGCTTACTCTAAATTCTGATGCTGCCTTACTCACAGATTTCTATAAAGAAGTCTGGGTCACCACGCATTTGATATCAACCAAAAAGCGCCAGGCAACAAAATTCTAGTATTCACCAAATCGCACTACTTCTCTCCTGTCTCTGCTTGCCAGGTCAAACTTTCGCAAGATCTATCAATATTGACCCATAATGACTGATTATCGAGCAGTGAGTGTTCCTCGGTTGATGATGCAGCACAGTGCCACTTTTTTGGCCAAGAATGGCAAAGCCGCACTCTGTCATCACGTATTAGTCTCACACCAATGTCTTTGTGATATATTGTCCGGTATGGCTTATGCCGACCTCACTTTCAAGTATCCTCGCAGTAGGGAGTGCCTGGAAAAATGTCCTTGCACGAACATCTGGGAGATCAACGAGCGCGCAGCCCGAATGAGGTTGCAGAAGCAGAGCTTGAGGTTTTTAATATTTTCCAGTCTGAAGACCCAGAGACAGGACCTTCCGAAGTCCATTTGGATACATACTTCCTGGACATTGCTTTTTGCTCGAACAAGTCATGTATTCGAAGCACCAGTTGCCAACTTCTTCACCAAGCAGCGACTGTCACAAGTACTTCGTGGCTTCAACGCCAGCATCTGCCGACATATGCGCTACAGCGACAAGTTTGTGCTGAATTGCTACAAACCACGAGGGGTCATCGACCGAGATCGTTGCGGTCCAGGCCAACCTTACTGCTGCTCTATAACAAGAACTGACTGGGGGGGCTCTCGGTGCCTAGAAGAAGACTGCATGGCTCAATTTTCCTTTTGCGTCATCCATGCGAAAGCTCGTGAGGAGAGTTGGATCTTCCCGGCAGAGCCAAGTGAATCGCTTGCTATCGTGACGTCGAAGAATTTTCCAGTTGAGACGACTATGCATCCGTCCTGGACTGGCTGTGCACTTGCGCCAGACGAGTTCGACAACGATGTAGTGGACTACAACAATTGGTCTGTCCATCAACGGAAATGTGCAATCGAGAACAGACAATGGTACAACCAGGCATGCGTTGAGAGGCTCAACCGTACGGCTGGTGCCAATATCGCTCGCTACTGCGGGAATACAGAAGACCATGTCCGCGCTCCGGAGCAGGCGACAGCACAAGCACGAATTTCTGGAAGAATACAGAAGCTTTCTGGAGTCGAACAAGTCCCAGAAGATTCCCCGCCACCATATTCTATTTGAGGATTCTGCGCATACCCAGAACCCATTGTCGAGCTGAGGAGTCGTCTCACGCCAGGGCGATCTCAGCAAGCTTGCTAGGCCTTGTTCATGCCTAATGCCCGAAAATATTGCGCATTACGAAAAGGACAAGCAATCCTAATTTGTCGTGGCTGTGAAAGATCTGTGGCTGTGAAAGGGGTTAACTCACTTATGGTCTGAAACACGAGCAGAGTCTGGGTAGTCGGATGTCACCGAAGTAGGAGCTGAATGCGATAGTCATGGACTAGAGAGATTCACATCCGACTTCGTGGACTTCGACTGAGGCGGGACTGTTTGAGTCCGAGCCGATGCGCTTGAGGACTGTGATATTGCGCTACTCAGATTTGAAAGAGTAATTGAGGACTTCGGGGCTTAGCGGCCTGATGCTGGTATCAAGAAAAGGCATGTGAATTTGGCGGTCCTCAGGGGGAGCCACTCACTCTAGCAATGGCGATGTTCTGATGGTATCAATGCTGTCAGTAAGCGTGGACAAGCCAAGCTCGGTCAATAATCGAGGTACACCAAACAATAGTCTGCCGCATCGACGTTCGGGTATCTTATGCATCATTTGTTCTGAAAATTGTCAACTTCGGATTTGCTATTGTTGTTCTGACCCGACTTTACTCTCTACGATTCCCGTAGCTATTCCAACAGTGACTAAATCCATCTTACCCTCGCCAAAGACGGCTTCACTAAATACCATTGTGTGATTCAGACTAATAGATATAATTCCTATTTAGATCGGTGTTTGGAACAATGCGAAGATGTTGCAAGAGCTTAGTAGCGCTACGCTGATTTTATTAATTGTCTCAACGAGCCATAGAAAGCTGCCAGACAAATTGCGAGAAAATAGCTCTAAATGTCTGTATAGAATCGAATTGAGTGCAATTGAGTGGATAGAATTGACTGTCTAAGAAGCTATGTAGAATGCCCCTGAGAATGGGCCTTAATATGAAGGAAATGGGGCCAAGATAGGCCGGAGATTGGCTCAAATAGGCCGATGGACAGCTTGAGGCGCAGGCTGAGGCGCAGGCTGTCTGACAAAAGCAGAGAAGATGCAAAATAAGACAAAGATATGTGAGAGATATCTGAAGCTATATTTCTAAATAGCTCCTGAAAGATAGAAGTCCAAAGACTATCAGTAATTGAATGGTCCCAATCTGAGCGGATCGCTTACTGGAATGTTGAAGCAGAAACCTTCCATCTTTTCAGATTTTCCGAATATTGAGGTTCTATGCTTGAAGTATTATTGTTAAGATCTCAATCAGTTGGCGCACCTGTTAGGACATGTGATATCCCAAACCAGCCAGCCTCTACCACTGGGCTAAAAAGGCCGAATAACAGCTATGATGGTTAATCATGACTGTACTCAAATAACTTATGTACTTGAAATTAACCCGCGCATAACACTCAATGAGGAAGGGCACCCATTCAGTGACACAAGGGATATCAGATGCTTTAGAAATATCCCATATTATTTCACACCAATCCGACTGCAATCTCATTGAATTATGGTGTAAGCGTGAGATTGTCGACGGGGCACCTTGACAATCTATTCCCTCAAGGCTCGGATTCTGTCAGACAAATAGGCCTAAATAGCGCAGAAGTGTCTGTAGAATAGATCGAATTGACTGTAAATGAATGGAATCAACTGCCTAGAATCTATCTAGAATTGCTCTTGAGGATAGAGCTTATATATGAGGAGAATCGCTCAAAATAGCCTGTTGGACAGGGCGCATGCTAGCCGAAACCTGACCACTGGACGCCTTGAGGCGTAGGCTGTTCGACAGATTTTATCCCCAACCACTAAGCCGATTGGGATCAGAATTTTGCTATCCCAAGAAGAACCGACACTGAGAGATACCTCGGATTTCACGTATACCATCGACTGCAACCTCACACGAAGTACAGCAAGATAGACTGCAGAGGCGACCTTGTCACCCCCTTCACGAAGAGGAATACCTCATGCCATACATGAGTACTCATGAATCAAACATGCCTATATAGTGGAAGGAGTATATGTTGAACACCAATGATGGTTCTTGCCAATCATTTTCTACTATCCATATACATCTTCGCTAGACTCTCCACAATCGGCTTAACAGTCTTGTAATGTTTTTGGCCTGTCTCATAATATCGACCAATATCCTTGGTGCTGAAACTGAGACCTTTTTTCTTGCGATCACGATTCCGATCGCTGTCTCTCTCCGAATCATACCAGCCACGATCTCGGTCTCGATCTCTACTGGAATAGGAGCTATCTCGGCGTCGATCCCGATTCCGCTTTGGGTCTCTCTGGCTTGAACTCCGAAGGATTCCCATATCAGGTCCGTACCCACGGTCACGTTCCTTCCTCCTTGTAGATCTTGGCCCATCTGATCGATAGCCTCGATCTTTATCTTCGTCATAGTCACCATCGCGACGTCGTATTGGCCGAGCATCCTCTTGGTCTTCGTCGTAGCGCGTGTCGCGTCGTTGCTGTAGCCGAGCATCAACTTCGTCTTCGTCGTAGCGCGCGTCGCGTCGTCGTCGATTATCTTGGCCATCGCTTGTCTTTCCTCTGCGCCGTGACGGCTCCGGCTCATCAACTACAAATCTCTCCCTGCTGTTGCGTCGTAATGGCTCTGCTAGGTCGTATTTGACTCTCACCGGCCTCGATTTCACCGGCTCATCAATGCTCTGTCCACGTCTTCCTGCTTCACCTGCGCCTCTTCTAACACGGCCGCCTGCAACACCTTCATCTTCATCAAAGCTGCTTCGCTGTCCTGGTTCCCGATCTCGTCTTTTTGCCCTTAATAAATCTCCGCCTTCATAATCCTCTGTTTGGCTCCTATTTTTCTTGCTGAAGCCTCCCAGGCCATCTCGTGTCTCTGGGTTGGACGTCTTTCCGATGTCTTCCACAAAGTCGCCATCGTGCCTGCGTCCCCCATCTCGAGGTTTAGACCGTATATACTTGTCGTCGGTAAGTCCATCATCCGAGTCGCTGTACCCTCGAAAATCTGAATGTTTCAAACCGGGTTAGAAAGAGGTTTTTGCCCATAGTTACAGAGTGCCGTATTGGAAACAAAGAGATTCCATACCTTTGCGTGAGACCGGCTCAGTTTCACGGCGCCTCTCTCTTGAAAGAGGCTTAGGTTCTATATTATCATCATAACGAGAACTGGGTGCTTTCTTGTCGACGTATTCGTCGTCTTCAAATCGCTGTCTTTGCTGCCTTTTAGGCTGGCCGCGAGATTCGTATTGGTAATCAGATCGAGAAGACATCATTTGATTGCTTGTCGCTGACAAGGAAAGTCACATATCTCAAATATTTATAAATGAATCGAATTCTGCGATAGACAGAGTGCGGGGCGCTGATGTCGCCGCAGGTTTCTCTTATCTTGGCAACGTAATGGACCCACTTCCAAAACATGTTTGTTGTGACAAGTGAGCGGCCAACGCAGCTAATGCCTCAGATCGGCGCCATCACACGGAAGCGCACCATTAGTGAATTTGTACTCAGGCTCTTCATTGAGGAAGACATACCTCATTGCATACGCTTTAGATCGTGCCGTGTCCGCGCGACTTGACTCCAAGTGCTGATAACCACTTGCCACTATGTTGCAGAAGTATCAGGTATGTCGACCCAGATATCAGTCCTCGAGGCATGTTCGAGGGTCGAGTATTTGGAAGCCCTTGAGCTTCCACTATTGAAGTCCTTTTAAGGGTTCCCGCTCGGGCCTCTGATGCGCGTCTATAATCTTCGTACGTCGCGACTCCCAGAAGCCCGCGCAGGAAACGACTTCGCAAAAGCTACCACCTCTCCGGCTTTTCGCAAAGGAACGCGTCTCTTTGGCTTGCTTCGATGCTATATCTGGACGATGTATAGAGCTCTAAACCTCCTTCCAGAGAGAAGTGATCTGGTCGGGTTCGGTTGAGGGAATATAACTAATACTCGCCATCTGCTCAAATACATAAAAAGCCCCTACGGAAGTTGATTTCACTGTCATACTGTGCTTGTGCCGGTATTCTGCTTTTCGGCTCACTCTACGTTGAGGCAAGAAGGGTACCTTTGAGGAGTGGGGAGGTATCTCCAGGAACGAACGAGGCCTCGCTCTTGAAGGAGATTCACCAGAGTGGACTCTCTTCTTAGAAAGTACTTGGATTTGACGTCAAGCTGTATGAATATTGTGCTCGTACTCGAAAAATCACAGAGATGTTTGAGGAGTAGGATTATGCAATGGCATACGCAGAATTGCAGTACTGCAAAGAGGTCCTCGAAGAGGAGGCAGGTGGACCCTCTCGTGGGGTCTGAGCGCTGTAAGAAGGGACTCCCGGTATTGTAAGCTTCGGCGAGATGAGACAATAGTATGGGACTTGAGAAATCGAAGATGGCAATAATTATGCGCAAGTGCGTGTTGCTTTGTCTACTACGGTAGGAGGCATAAGTTTTCGTAGCTCAGCGCTAGCATTTGCTAGTATTCTGTATGAGATGGCAATCCTTTGATTGGCTAAACGAAAGCTTATGCCTTTGGTGCCCATCCAGAGCAGAGTCGGATGCCAAGATACAGTGAAGCTATCGCTAATCAAGTAAGAGCCCCTAGTAATTACTTGTTTCGATACAGTTTTACTAGTGCCGAATTACGAAAACTTACGCCTCATACCGTAATAGTAGATACAAATGAGGTGTTCCGCTGGATTCTTATTCGCACAATGACAACGCACACTTCCAGGCAGACGAGCCCAAGATTATGGGGGGCTGCCTCATTCGGAAGCGTTGCGGCCACGTTAAGCGGACGGCCCCCCGAAACACAATCAGCAACGCAAACTGGCACTTCACACGGCGCTCTTACGCCTTTATATCAGCCTCCTAATGCACAATGATGGAGGCTAGTTCTTCCGTTGGCATGAGTTCAGTTGTAAAAGCAGCTACATATGTTATTGCTCTCTTCAGGGCTCCGATTGCCGGCGAGGCGCCGCCCTCCCAATAACATTGGGTTCGTAACAACAGTCCAATCCTAGCATCCTCCAACCTCCGATGTTTCCTCCGATACAGCTCAATACTACCTTCTCTCCGACTCGCCTCACACTTACCCCGCGCGGCGATCTCATTTACTTCTCGAGGTCCTTACCAGGACGAGATCAGACCTACTCTTCGTCAGCAGAGACTTACCAAAGAGGCTTGATGGTAAGAACAACTTTGAAGAGCTTGAAATTGATTGCATACGGAGTTTGTTGAGGCAAGATCTGCACAGCAAGAGGGGCTGAACTTGAGATTGATGTCCCCATGTCATGGATCTCCTACACACTTTTGTTTACTACGGACTTCAGCTACTCAACTTACCAAGCGTCCTAAGATTCTCAGTACAAGAGGGGACGGCGTGTACTAGGTGGAGGCGCCGAACCATGAGATACCACTGCTTTATGCTCCGGCTTCTCGGTGCCTTCGAGTTTACCCAGCCTACCCTCGACTTTACCTGCATAGCATTTGCTATGCAGGCATCTATGCACACAAGAGTCTTTGAAAGAGGCTTTGCCGCCACAAAGCCCTCTCCCACCGATCACCCAGGCATGTGCTTATGAATATCGAGTTACGGTAGGATGGTCGCGCAGCAAAAGATCAAACAAGAAAAGAGCACAATGGCAAGGGTGTTTCTGCTCTGCTTCGACAGGTCTTGAAGAATTGGGCAAAATAATTCAGATTGCCGAATCTTTCTGATCTCCATCTGCTGTCACAACCACAGTAGGGCAGCCTGATTTGGTAGAGCTGCGGAGATGTTTTCTTTTACAGTGTAGAACCCCAAAATTCCAGGAAGATCAGTGCAAATTAGAGATGGGCTGTTGGGAGTGCAGACGGTGCTCTCCACGTGATCGTCGTCGCCCTCGAGGAGATGGCTACATCATGAATGGAAAGCGGAAACGCGGTGTCAGCACCATCACGTGCAGCGAGGCAGAGGATGAGATTATCAGTGTCCTCTACGTTCGGCACACACTAAGTCGTTCAGACGCACACACATGGAAAAGGATTGTAGTCACCCGAAAAAGCACTTTCTGTATACAAAAGCTGTGTCCATAACGTGAGATTGGTATTCAACCAACAGCACATCTCCTAAAATCGATTGACGTCGGTCCGAAGACATCTCGACCAGGCGATGATTCGCCTCCATGACAGGACTGCTAGCTCCGTTCATTTTGATCATTTGTAGGGATTTGAAGCACAAACATTCCAACAGTGAGAAGAATACGTTGCAGATATCGAACAGTAAGGAAATTCGTTTGTGGCAGCCATATCCTTGAGGCCTATTCTCGAACCAGTTGTCTTACCCTTTTATAAAAACGTTCGTTGCATCTTCTATTAACACGCCAACCATCAGCAGCTACCTCGAACTTTGACGCAGATTACACCTTAACAAAGAGATGTCTGAAACTCAACAGTTCAAGATAGAGTCCACTAAACAGTGACTCAGCTGGAACTGTGCGAGATCACGCCGAGTGACTCTCACCTCCTGCTGAGTCAGTCAAGTTGAATGCGAACGGGGCCATCACAGCCTTGAGACACGTTGCTCAGCCACATCCTCGTCCCCATTTCCCGCTCCCCAGGCTTGCGGCTTCCAAGCATGTCAATTCAGGCTGAAGCTGACATAAACAAAAGCTGGGAGATTCACTCGATTTTGGCTGTGAATATTAAGATTGAATTTCATATGTTCTTGTCTAAGTTAATTTAGGTTATTGCTTGCTCAAACTGCCATGGCAGCTTTCGGATGGAGCGCTGGTGATCTTGTCAAACTGATTGAGGTTTCCGTTGGTGTATACACGGCTTTCAATGACGCTCGCAAGAACTCGTCACGGCAATTTCAATTGCTGACCGACGAATTTGGAAGATTCCACACATGTCTCGAGCTACTACGTAACTTGCTTGAGGAACACAACAAGAAGCTTTACTTCGGTCACGATCAGTTCAAGGCCACGCTTGACGAACGTCAAGAATTCCTGCTGAAATACTCCGTGCTTGGAGATCGACGTAGATCTGTTGTGAAATTCTTCAAGATGATAGGATGGACAAACGAGGAGAAAGGCACTATCAACAGGCTTCTGACAGCAGTCCACGGCCACACACACGTCATTGGCCTTTACACAGGATACATGACCTTGTAGGTAGAGCTTCATTCGTATAGTAGAGAGATATATGCTAATCAAAGAAGGAAAACATCACTGGAAGGAAGAGCGATACAGCAAGAGACCCTGAATGAGCTGAGACGGTTCAGGAAGCAGCCAAGTAGCCCTATGATGCCATTTATCGCCGAAGAGTCTGAAGGACACATCGCGCAGGACCTCAATGTTGACAGTGCTGCAGATGGCACTGCAGCCTCTAAATTGGAGCAAGTCGCGAAAGAGCTTGATGGCTTCAGCCACGTCCTGAAACGCGAACGAGACTCATGGTTCTCTCAACACCAGGATGATATGACCAGTCTTGGTTCAGGTATCATGGAGGAAGACGAAGACGAATCCATCGAGATGGATGTCACAGTGCTCCAAACGGTTCTCCAAGAAGTCGAGCAGAAATTGGAGGGCGCCCGATACGGCTCGAAGTGCGAATACAATCAGCATGTTGTCAGGCGAGCTACTCATGACAGCGGCATCGCAGATATGTCTACCAGCCCAGAGTCTAGGTACAATTCACCCCTCTTAGCAAGTCCTACCATACCGGCCCGACCAGGGGTCTCAATTCGTCGACTTTCCTCAACACCCAGTCTGGACGCAAGCCCCATCCTCAGTTCATCACCACCAACAACTTGTGCCAACACTGGGGCAAATACTGCCGCGACGACACCGATGTTCACCAGCCCAGCGTGGGATCTAGATACAGCCACAAGACCTCCGAGCATCAGGCTGCCATTAGCGGCCGTAGATTGGAGCCTGTTCTGCAACAATGCCGAAGTCAGTTGTGAAGGGTGGAAGGGACCCTGGCCATGCAAGATTAGTCAACGCCGAAGGACGGAGGATTCTGGATTGTCACTTCGAGCCGAGCATACAGACGGTTCCTGCCTCTATCATGACCTACCTGCGCTTGGGATAGCTATACCTCACACATCGCAGACGGGTGCTTATCCGCATGCGAAGAACATGGTTACGTTCAAAGAGCCACATGGCCACAACCTGAGGAAGGTAACAGGTCAGGGGGATACCCGAGAGAGGGAGCCTAAAGAGAAGGAGCCCAAATACATGTTTAAGGACCCAGCAGACTGTGAAGCATTTCAGGAGCTGATCTATGGTTGCGATTTGAAAAAATCATGGGATATAGTGTCGATTAAATCAGATCGGGAGAAAGAGAGGGTCACGCAGACTGTCCGTCTATGGAGAGATATGCATACCCGGATACCAGTGATACTGTTCTACACCAACAACCGGAAAAGATCGGCAAAGACGCACATACAAGAACCCAGTAAGCTGCGCTTTCTGTGTTGTTTTAGCCCTGCATTGCTGACAACTGATTTCTAGAGACCTCATTCACGGATAAGCTGAAAGCAGCAGAGAAGAAGCCAACCCTGCGACTTGATTTTTCAGATCAGAAACTCGACAAGAGATATGAGAGGGCCAGCTCAGTAGGCAGCGGTGCCTCCAGCGTTAGGAGTGATCGGTCAGGACGGAGTTCTGCAGAGAGGGCGACGCGTCTGCTGTGGCTACTCATTGAGTTCGCAAGTCTCGCAGACAGGGACCAATTTCTGAGTCTATGGCACGGCTGAAACAACTTTTCCTTACTGCCAGGCAATGCGAACGCAGCTGCCATGAGGGATTTCTTTGACTAATGATTACATCTTCTAAGCGTCCTGCACTCAGCGCATATCATAGTTGCATGTACATGTGAGCTGTTACATCGTGCATTGACAGTTTTCTGGAAAGTCTGCGCATCCACTGATGATCGCTCCCAGGGAACTAGTGTATGCCAAGGATGAGATCGAGTCAAGAAACGCCAGTCTCTGAGCCTGAAACATTTCAAAAGGACTTTCTACGTGCTGGGGTCAAAATACACGAATGAGATGTGGTGACATGAACCCGTGGGAACAATGGAGGCAGAAGCCCGCACCAGTGTTGTGTTATTGAGCCACTGCCGCAGCTCCGCCCTCCTACCCTACACTTTTGCTTTGCCCTGCTTTGCTTGCCAGGCCGACACAGGCTTTCTTGGTGCCAGCCTTGGAGAATGATTCACTTCTCTGGAGGTCTTCAAGACCTAAGAAGAGATCAAGATCAAGTTCACAATGTCAGTCACGCAATCTCGTCCGATCATATTCACGAAACCACTTTTCAGACGATACCGTCCCTGACCCGCTATGAGTTGGAGTCGCTGGTTCTACAAAGCTGAAGTAAGTTAGTGATGATCCCCTTAATGCACACAAGCTTCATCATGGCTGAGAGAATCATGCTAGAATGTTGACAGTGCGAGCCTGTGAAGGGATTTGTCGCTGGTTTAATTTCATTGACTGCGCCAGAAGGTTTGACGTCCAAACACTTTGGATGCGTCAGACGGGGGATAGTACTATGTGGATGTTTGACCATCTAGTCAACGTGTCAACGTGTTAGAGATGAGGTCCATTGTGGAAGTATCCGGGCCGAAGGGCGGAGGATGCCGGCCGGAAGTCTTCAATTGGTTAGGTTGACGACCGATATCTCAACGCCTTACTACGTACTAATTAAATGCCTTTATTGCCCCGAACGTTTCAGGCGTGCTTTGGGCACTAGCAGCCCAAGCAGATTAGCACCAAATTCCACTCAACTGAGTTCACTGGAAATGTTTTATCACGCCCTGATCGTGAAACCTCATCGCCGCAGAATTTGGAGCTTGGAAACGATCTATACTGCCGAGGGCATTACTGTCACCATCTTAGCGGAACATAACATGATGCAAGACACTACGCTTTGCATCTCCACCCTCTACTGGCGTTTCCGACCGTTGAGACGGCAGATTGTTGGGAGCCGTCGATGCAAGCTGGCGCCAGAGCCTCCATGAATTGAATAAATATTCTACCGTCGCCACTGTCTTCAGTCTGTCCCCAGGTCTACTGCCGAGCTGGTCTTGAGTCTTTCGTATTCCATTATCATCTGGTTGCATCCCTCGTATATTCGCTCATTTACTCGTTTACACGGAACGTATTGTTTCTGGGCCGGTCCCAACATTCGATCCTTGATAGTACCAACTGTATTCATCCGACACTCTCTCGTCCCAGCCAAGCAACAAATATGAAGACCAATTCCATCCTTTCTTGCCTTGCTCTCACAGTATTGGCTGATGCCCGGCCCATGCCCATGGGGACAGAGCTCCTTCCGCGTGAGGTCCCGCAGGAACACTCTCACCAGCGATTCATCACCACCGTCAGTAACTCGCTGAGACTCAAAAATCCTGCAGGCATCGGCGATGCCGTCTTTGGCCTCCTCGGCAATAAGGTATGTTTTTGCTCTCCACACTGTCTCTCGTTCCACATCCGCTACATTAGCCCCCCAATCTTCCCATCACTGACCACAGATCTCTTCCCACAGGCTGGAGCCGGAGGCCTAGGGCAAATCACCAATGTGGAATGCCTTCAGCAAGCGACGGCCGACCAAGCCTTCACAAACGCCAAAGCTGCAAGTGACGTCCCGGGAATGACTGCTGCCCTCATCTACCGCACGTTGGAGCGCAACACGGCCCAAGTGGGCTTGGCCTCCAACTCCTGCACCACTATCCAGCCCACCAATCCGGAAATTGCTGCCCTCAAACAGCATCAGGACCCAGCGTCGCAGGGGGCGGCGGCAGGGAACAAGGCCGTGGTGCTCGAGCTCGCCAAGCAGATCATGTCTGTTGGGGGTAATCCACGGGATGCATTGAAGAGCGGAACTTTCAAGGCGGGAGCTTTGACCGACACGTCGGGCAAGGGGAACACCTGTATGTTTCCTTCCTTCAGCGGAGTCTGCCCCAGCATCGGAGAGAGGAGAGGAAATGGAAACTGGTGTTCACTTTTTACTTTCGGATTATTCCAGAATGAGCTAACAGGTTGGTTAACTGAACAGGTGACGATCAAGCCGATCCACAAGGCTGTATCTTCTCGCAAAACCTGCTTGTTGAAGACGCGACCGCGGACGAGATCGCTGCGGCCGTGGGAGGCGCTGGTGGTGGAGGCACTGCTGCTGCTGCCCCTCCTGCTGCCTCTCCTGCTGCCTCTCCTGCTGCCTCTCCTGCTGCCTCTCCTGCTGCCCCTGCTACACCACAAGGAGTAGCTCAACAGGCAGCTGGCGCCGGCTGCAGCTGTTGCTCCGCTATCAACAAATCCTCATCTGGCAGCGTCACCACAGCACCTGCAATGGCAGCACCCGTAGTCGCAGCACCCGTCACTGCAGCAGCCCGAAACGGAACCTCAGCAACAGCCCGAAACGGAACCTCAGCAACAGCAGGAGGAGTGGCATCCGCACCAACTGGTCTCGATTTCGGTTCCTGCTCCAACGCCGGCATCATCTTCGGTCCTGGGTTTGATGGTCACAAGGAAGATTCCTTCGAACCAGCAGATACTACGCAATTCACCCATGGGTCTGCGCAGAGTGTGTCTCTCCCACTTCTTGTCGCACCTACCCCGAGCCATTCCTAAATTTGACTGACTGTGAGAATAGAAATCGACATCATTACCCAATTCATGTGCGACCGCTTCAATGACCGCTGCAAGGCGAATGACGCGGCCAAAGCGGCGTGCCAGACCGCCGCGGCGGCGACGAAAGGGAAGACGGGCCAGGCAGCTGGTATGTTCACTTTCGATCTTCTGTTCCCCCTTTTTCTTCACTTTCTCCTTCAAATCTCCCCAGGCGCCGTTCATTCGACTCGTCTCCCTTCTCTTGTTGCAATCCATGCTTCGCCATTCCCCAATCCTTACCGAGAACAAAGTTTCCGTCCCCGTGCGAGACATTCGCTGACAGAATATTCTTGTTGGACTGTAGCGACCGCATGGAACGACGCTCTTGGACTGACCAACGTTCCCAACTTGCCAGGAGCAAAGGTGTCCAGCATGTTTTGAATCTGGTGGGATTTGAGGGAAAGAGATCAACGAGATTCTAGAGGGTTTGCGTTAGCTGTAACGGTAATTAGTGCAATCGGGGCTGAGCCCTGATCAATGCAGGAGTCTGGCAATAAATATGCACTTTCCGCGACCCAGAGCTTTTCGAATCAGTAGCAACGTTAAATAAAAGCAAGTCCTCTTTATCGAACGGTGATCGTGATGAGGGCGTAGTTATATAAGCTTATGCCCGTCCGAACTCCTATCGCTGTTCGTCCCTCGACATTAGTAGGCCAGATGTCTTAGGTTTGTATACACCTCAAGAAAGCGTCCTACCGCAGTGGCGACCATGGCATAGATCACAACGTCCAGACTTGATCATTCTGTTAGCAAAATCGCAAAGATCATTTACGGTCGCCGCGCCATAGCGAAGTCCAGCCGTGCCTTGCGATCAAAAACTGGGGGCCAAAGCTGGCTCAGCCACCAGCTTGGGAAAGTCTTCAACACCAATCAGCCTCGTCTCAAGCTTCGACGATGAAAAGCACGGAGTACCATTCCAGTGATTTTCGGTGATCTGCCTGAAAGTTCGCGGCAGAAATGCGAACGAGCTCCTTTTCACTCCTGGGCAGCAAATATCGCGTCGGCACTGTCTACTGACAAAACCCGCCTTTTGCACCGTCGTGAAGAAGGCCGGCCATTCGTACTTGACTTTAGAAAGACAGCCTCGCTGCACCAATTTCATTGAACAGCCTCCAACGAAGAGCCGACGGTTCTTACGTTTCCTCAGTGCTCAACAATGATCGCTTCTACTACTTTGCCAACATCAGCATTGGCAATCCGCCGCAAGTGCAAAGCTTGGTCATCAACACTCAGGGGGGGGATACGTGGGTGAATGAGGCTTCTTCGGCATACTGCAAGGATAGTCCCAGCTCTTGTGAGTTGGAGGGTGTTTACCATGCCAACCGGTCGGGGACGGTCGTGTCTACCGACTTCAGCTACTACGATCAGAAGGGTGATTATGTCACAGATACGGTCCAGATGGGGGGTTTTCATCTGGATGCCGTTCGGTTTGGGGTGGCGTATCAATCTGCGGGACTGGGCGAGTTGGGGCTCGGGAACGTGAGCTTGGAGAAGCAGGGAGACGGATATCTGAATCTGCCTTCAGCGCTTTATCACTCGGGTCTGATACAGTGCTATGCGTACAGCATATGGATGGATTCCCTGAATGCCAGTACAGGCCAGCTTGTGCTCGGAGGGCTAGACACGACCAAGTACAGCGGTGCACTCTCGACGTTGGAGATGGAGTCTGGCGCGATCAAAAATGGCCAGGTTGCAATTCGTGTTCAACAACACCAATGTTCAGCTACACGATACAGCACTGTTAGTCAGCCTCGACAGCAACAGCGCCTACACCAGACTGCCTAGCAGTGTCACGGAGACGATCCATCTCTTGTGTCACTGAATTGGTTACATTTCCTTATTAAGAATAGCGTTGCCGCATTTTAGCGTCAAATTTGCTGCAGCCTTGGCAGAAGGAACATCAAAATCTTACAGCACTTTTTTATATTATTTCCATTTTTAATTGTTTGTATCAAGCTGTAAATTATAGCTGAAGACTATAAATGATATTATTATATAGCTCTTAAAATTCTTTATATATTGATTTTATTAAATTAGATTTATGTATTAAATTCAATTTAATATAGACAATTAAAAGTAAGATAAAAGAATTTAAAAGAGTTTTTCTTAATTTTAGCTAAAATAAGAAAGAGAAGAGTGATTTTTATATATTTAAACTTATAAATAATTAAATTGAACTATTTTAAAGATCTGAGAACAATTATATAAAATTTGAAGTTATTTTGAAGCTAAAATTGTAATATATTAAGTAAAAAAGAAGAAAAGTTGTGTTGAAGTTTTGATGTTCCTTCTGCCAAGGCTGCAGCAAATTTGACACTAAAATGCGGCAACACTATTCTCAATAAGGAAATGTTGCAAATTCAGTGACACAAGAAATAGTACAATATTAAGTTATAAAGTTCAATTCTTTCCAACTCATGTTTGTGATTCCTGCTATGATGTTCGTCGAGGTTTACAGTAGTTAGTTGGAAAAGCATGCTGCCGTGATTCTCTGCGAAACCTTAACGGCTACAGTTATATCATTTATCGACCACTAATTGACGAGGCGATAAAGAAATTCATCATTTAGACTAACATGGAATTCATTTCTTTAGTTATAAGGATGCAAAGAATTGAAGCAGAGCTTCGTAAGACTGCTGGAGGCAGCCAAAAGGCTTCCGATGGGGTATTCTCTGAAACTTCTTTGTCTGGTCTCGGAAGCATGCAAGGTCTGCAAAGAAATGGCTAGAGTCTTTTCACGTGAAGTGATGTGGTGGAAATTGTGGTAAGTAAATTTAGCCCATCGGCTGGGCGACTATCTTCCTACTTTAGTGATAGAGGAAAATTTTTCATATTACAGTGGATCGGATAAGGGGAAAAGTTTGTGTACAGACGATTTTTGTGTATATTCTTCCTTCGCATCTCAACACTATATCTACTTGAGTTAGAGTAGAGCTAACAAAATTGTTGACCTGTATCGCAAGGCCGTCGAGCCTTAGTTTGGCGCCTACAATCGCTGAATGAATGTATTAGGCCTTAGATTTGACCGCGAAGGAGCACTGTAAGATTGGGAGGCCTTAGATATGATCGCGAAGGAGCACTAAGATTGGGAGGCCTTGAATATGACCGCGAAGGAGCACTATAAGATTGGGAGGCCTTAGATATGACCGCGAAGGAGCACTGTAACTTCATCTTTTCCCTTTTAATTTGGATACTGGACTTGAAGCATGATGATATATAAAGAGTCGGGTTTCTCAGTTCCAAGATTCAACATCAAGGTTCGACATCAAGACTTCCCAACACTCATTACACATTACAACAGTCCAACTCCCAACTAACTTGTTCACATTCGTTTAACTTTCCATCCCTTCCTCAATATGCAGTTCAATACATTCGCCGCGACTGCTTTGCTTCTCGCCTTCTCACAGATTCATGCCCTTCCAACCGCTACTACTCCGGACCCTATCCCGTCGACTGATCTTGCCGACTATCAAGTGCTTCCAACCATCATCGAATCCATCAACATTGTCCCAGTGCCCAATAATAATAAAGTTCGTGATAACTTAGCTAAGAGGGGTTATTGGTGGGGCAAAACCTGCGACCCTGCAGTGTATCCGGGTGGGAATGTTTATTGCGACACCAGCGATCATTCAGGCGTAAGTGCTTGCTTTATATCTTATTTTCTTAGTTTGCATTGATGAAAAAGAAATCGAGCTTAACACTTAATTCTAGATTCAATGCTGGGGTGGTCACTCTGACGGCTCAGGCCCATACAAGTGGACTGAGACAAGGAATGCCGGGTATTGTTGATCTCTGAAGTTCTCAGAAAGTATGGGGTTAGAAATTTGTTGTTTTCATCTCATTTTTTCATTTCTTAGTGAGAAACTTTGATGATGTTATAATCTCAATCATTGATATTGAAGCATAATATTTATGGAGATTCAGTCTTAACGTGATAATTACTTATAATATCTATCTACAATTTTATTGAAACTAAAAATTATAATCTTAATATATATAATTCTTTATTACTTCTTTATTTTCTATAATTTTATTAACTTTTCATCTATCTATTTACTTTAATTAATATATATATTTTTCAGCTCTTTATAAATCTTTTAATAATACTTTATAAATTTATAATATTTAAATAAATATTTTATATTATATTTATTAATTTAATTAAAAATTAAATTAAATTAATAATTAAATTA
>JAABUK010002878.1_pt1 | contig 30112 bp, 40 predicted proteins | sample 5559141 | NCBI WGS metagenome assembly JAABUK01 (sample SAMN10711869, study PRJNA513367) | rock metagenome | isolation source: Antarctica rocks | place: Antarctica: Victoria Land, Pudding Butte nord | collected 2016-01-03
TGAACATGCCAATACCTTCAGACAGCTTCAGAGAGGTCATCTTGGCTGCCAGTGACAGACTGTTTTTCATGAGTCCAGACACCCTCCTACAGCGTGTGACCTTTTTCTGCCAGATGTATGCCACTGGGACCCATGTAGCCAGGACAGCATTCACGACGGGTGTGTTTATGACTTCAGAGCCTGTGATGCAAAGTAGAGCAGCAAAGCTTCAAGAGCAGCTGGGCTGGGACAGTGAACAGCTCAAGCAGAAGCTCAGTGCCTGTCCAAATATCCTGAATTCACAGCCTTCCAAAATTACCCGTAATGTACAGGAATTGCAAGGTGCAGGCTTTACTCAGACTCAAGTCTGGGCCATGTGCACTCTGCAGCCAGCCCTGTTGTGGCGTAAATGGACCTCTGACATATCTATTGAAAAAGTGCAGTTCCTCACATGTTTGCCAGGTCTGACCTTGGATGACATAGCTGCCAGGCCCAAGCTGCTGACTTACTCAGTCAGCAGCCTGCTTGGCCCACGAGTGTGGTTCTTGTATCAATCTGGTGCCATTGAGGCACCCAATACCATGATGACATCAGGCCTTTCTAGCTACTTGCATGCTTCAAAAGTTCTGTTCAGCAAAAGATTTAGCGCTCCTTCTGCTTGTCCCGGGTTGGTATTTGACTCAGAATTCATTGACCATTGGAAACAACGCTGGGAGTATCTGAGACAGCACATGAACTTGTCTGTCGAGACCATTGCCGCCCATCAGGATCTGCTGCTCGCATCTCTGCCTGACAGGCTGGCTCCCAGATGGCAGCTTCTGTCAAACATGGCAAATGAGCAAGCAGACTTCAAGGCAGAGGGTCACCTCACAGCCCTGGCCACTCTGTCTGACCAAGACTTTGCTCAAGCCTTCCAGGCAGACGGTGAGCTACATTGCATGTGACACTTAACAAGGCTGCTGTTCTCTGCAACGTCTATATTCATGCAAGACAATATTCACATGACACAAGTCAAAATTGTTTGAAGCTTGAGACACACGCACCATTTTAGCTTGATTGACCTGCTGCATGTGGTGCAGTGCCGGCAACATCATTGCAATGTGCAGGAGTGCATTGCTGCATGGGACAAACATGTCAGTGTAAACTGACAGCGCATTGTGTTGTGTCATGCAGAGGCCTCATAGTGTGGCTTACCTGCTTGAGGCAGAAGAGTATGCCTCCCGGGCCATTAGGCATGCCTTGAGCAACTGGTTCATAGGCTGGTTGGATAGCGCTCTATGCTGTTTCTGTACAGATCCTGCCAGTAAGGCTTCAGCCTTGAACATACAACTTGTAACACAGTGTGCACCTGCGACAAAGTTGTAGTGTCAGGCAACTCTGCGGCCCTTTGTTGCAGCCCCTCAAATGGTTCAACAAGAAAGCTGTAGCTGCAACTTTGCGTAGCATTTGCTGCAGCACAGCCTAGTGCCCATCTCTCGCATACATGGCTTGTTGGTGCTTTCCTGTGCTTTCCACTGACCTGTCTTGTAACTAAAGACAGTCGAACCTTGCTGCTGACCGTGCTTGTGCAAAGAGCACAGACCTGCCCACGGGCACTTTTGCAGACTTTCTGTGATCATGCTTGATGCAGGTGATCAGTGGTGTTGAGGGGTGAGGCCAGCATGGGCATGCCTGTAGCTCTCAACTGGGCAGCGTGACGCCTGGCTAAGGCGTGATCCTGATGGCTAGGTCACTCTCCAATTTCTGGCTTTTTCCATTGCCATGCTTTGTTGGTGCGCGGGCCACATGCAGACATCTGTTGAGTGCTGTTTGTATTTCAAAAGTTTGCCTTACATGCATACCTGCTGCTGGTGTGCAAAAACCTATGTTCGGAACAAAGCAAGTTGTGTTGTGATGCAGCAGTGATGTTGACTCCAAAGTTCTTTGTCAGGGGTGCGCCCTTGAAACAGCACTGACTGTCTTCAAGCCTGCGTTGACTGCCACAATGACTCTCGGAATACATACAGCAATAGTGTTGTGCCAGGAGGGCAGCTTCCTGCAGGGCACTTAGTCCAGCCCTTTTGGTCTGACTTCCCCAAGACTCGCTGATGAGCAACTTGACAGCTGACAATGTCTTGCTGTACAGGGAGTACAAAGTTGGAATGTCAGGCTTGGGGCCCAGACAAACATGGCTCTCACACACGGCAAAAGCTGCATCAGGTGAGCTTTTCCTGTGACAGAATGCATTGACCAAAATAGGTATTGGCTGCACAACAGGACAGTATGCACAGGCTCTCAACCTCTTATTTGTTACCTGTCATTGTGCAGACTCAGCACTGTCACAGTCAGTTGCACACAAGCTGGTTACTGTTTGCTCAGTGATGTTGTTGTGATTGGAAAGTGCATATGCGATGGCTGTCAGTGCCATGGCAGTCGCCTATGGCTCTGATGTGGGCTTGTGCAGCAGGCTGCAAGTTGGCTGCGGCTGCATGCTGCCCCACCTTGCCTACCATTTCCTACAACACAGTGCAGGAGCTCTATTGCAGTATGGTGTGCACGCAGCTTGCTGGGAAGCATGTGTAGCTCGATTGATACACCCCGTTGTCATGTCTTGTTGGTGAGCCCCTCATGTGGATACAACTGTACATCAACCACAAGGTTGCGTCACAATCATGGCTGTCGTAGCTATCACAACATTTCATTTCTGACTGCAAAGAGCCACGGTCTGTCACTGGCTCAAATCTCAGGCTGGATGCAATCAAGTGTGCATGCAATAAGCAAAAGTCCATGCACTGCGTGTTGTGAGCCATGCCATGAAGTCTGCAGCAGTATTTTGACAGAGGGCATGGCTCTTCCTTGCAGGGCACTCAATCCTGTCACTCTGGGCTGGAGTGGCGACAACCTGACCAGTTGTTTGATGGCTCATCCTATCAGGTTAGACATTGTATTGGACTGCCTTTCGTTGAGCGTTGGCTGCAGTCATCTTGCATCAAGCCGCATCTGTTGGCACGTACATGGTAAATATGCCAGAATGGATGGGGGAGATGACGTGTCGTCTTGCAATTGCTGTTGTCTGATGGTGTGTCACACAGCGTGGCAGCCTCAGTTGAGAGTGTGCCTGCTTCTTACTCCACACGTTGGCCAAGTGACCATGCTGCTCGATCTTGTTCACATGCTACAAGCGTACCATGCAGGCTGCATCTGGAGAGAGCAGCCATACCTGAAGTGCGCTGGATGCTTGTTGTACAAAGTGATGCGCACATGGTGGAGCCAATTGTGTCGTGTATGTGAAGCTGCAATCTTGCCTGGCCAAACAGCTTGCACAGTGCATGTGCGCAGACTGAACAGCAGTGCGGCCTGCATCCCCATGAAGTTTAGTCCGCTTCTCATATGTCAATTGTCATGACTCATGCGTTAGTCATGTAGGAACAGGATAAGCCAAGCGCTGTGAGTCAAGCGGATCTGGTTGAGTCATTAGTCCGGACTGAAGGCCAGAGTAGCAATCAGAGCGGCAGCTGCGTGCACATCGAATCGAAGCAGGACCGTGGGGCAAATGGCACGAAGCTCCGAGAAGCTTGGTGCATTATTTGCGAAAAGTCCTCTCCGGCTCTGATCAACGTGGCACAATACTTGCGAAAGGCAGCACGTTTACACCGCGCATAAGGACTTATGCGCTCCATGCTGCGTTAAACACTGCAACGTAGCAGAAGGAGCTTTGTGGCAACAAACAGCTTGCATCACCAAATCTTCGCGAGCATTACACTTCACAAAGCAGGCCCCCGAAAGGTGTGCAACAATACACCGTTGTACATACACAAGTGCTGCCTTCTGTTGACTGTAAGTGTTTCCTGCAGCGAGGATCAGAGCGAGGATGATCTTTGCAAGAAGATCCTTGCCAAGGTGATGCTCTGGCTTAGCAGCACTGCGCAGACAAGGTTTCTGCATTGGTGAATGCGCCTCTGAAACGAGCATAATATTGTCTGCTACCTCACTACAGCAGCGTGTTCAGCATGGGCGGCAATATCTGAACCTCTGCACTGCCATATCTTGTGGACCCTTTCTCAGGATTCGTCAGAGTGATCTGTTTGCTGCAGGAAGTCATTGGAGCATTGGATATAGCACATAATGAAACAAAAGGCATGATTAGCAGCCAGGGCGCCTCATGCTTGAGCTACTGCAAGGTGAAATTTATTTAGCCATTGTCCCTGCCAGCCACTTACACAATCGCTACTTGGCTTGTATGCCATCCCCCCTGTAACACAGCTTGCAGGCACTGCCACCATATGTTACAACAATTGCAACGCAGCAAAAGTCAATGCTATAAATCGGCTCAGAGTGCTCAAATTCTTTTGTGTGCCTCTCAGGCGAGCCCTCAGGAGCCAAGCAGGGTGTATGCTCCTGCAAAGCTGCCCATGTGTGCCAGGCTGCGCTCTTGTCCAGTCACCACCTCAGCCATGGTCACAGCTACTTGTCAGTGCAACAATCATGGAACACAATGAGTCAGCAGCTCATCACATCGGATGCCAAGTCAGCTTCTGCTGGCAAAGCTGATGCTGTTCAGGCAGAGTTTGCCAAGGCAGGCATATCCGCTGAGGTTACCTAGAAGGTTTTGAAGCAATACAAGTATTATCTGAACTGGGACATTGAGACCAAGCTGCGACCTGCCCTGCAGTCATGGCTGCAAGAGCTGGGCGCTGAGCAGCTGTCTCAGCAGCTTGAGAAAACCGAGCGCTTGCTGTCGTGCGCGCCCAAGGATTACACCGAGGTGTACTCATGGCTGGTTTCAAAAGGAGTGAATGCTGCAAGGGTACAACAGAAGGCACCACGTGTCATGATAAGGGAGATCGGGGCAATGCAGAGCACTTTTGAGGCTCTTCAGCAAGCAGCTGCCTTCTCAGATGCACAGATGTGTACTCTTCTCCACAAGCATTCTGTAGCTCTTGGACATGGACCAGAATGTGTGATCGGCACGCTTCAGGCTGTTAGTACGATGCTGGGCATGCCGATGAAGTCAGACACCTTTAAAGACTTAATCATAGCTGCTCATAACAGGCTGTTCCTTCAGAGTCCAGCCACACTTCATCAGCGTCTGCCGTTCTTCTGCCAGATGTATGCCACTGGGATCCACGTAGCCAGGGCAGTGCTTGCAATGGGTGTGTGTATGACTCCAGAGCCTGTGATGCAAAGTAGAGCAGCAATTCTTCAGGCACAGCTGGGCTGGGACAACGAACAGCTCAAACATAAACTCAGTGCTCAACCAAACCTCCTGAACTCAGAACCTTCCACAATTGCCCGCAATGTACAGGCCATGCAAGGTGCAGGCTTTTCTCAGTCCCAGGTCTGGGCAATGTGCACCAAGCAGCCATCCTTACTGTGCTTGAATGGGACCTCTGACACATGTGTTGAGAAGCTGCAGTTCCTCACATGTTTGCTGGGTTTGACCTTGGATGATATAGCTGCCAGACCCTATCTGCTGGCTGTTTCGGTCAGCAGCCACCTTGGTCCACGTGTGTGCTTCTTGTATGAGACTGGTGCTATTGATGCACCCAACACCATCATGCTGTCAGGCCTTTCTAGTTATTTCAAGAAGTCAAAAGCTGTCTTCAGCAAACGCTTCAATGCCCCGTCAGCTTTTCCTAGTAAGGTTTTTGACTCAGCCTTTGTTGACCATTGGAAACAACGCTGGGAGTTTCTGAGACAGCACATGAACTTGTCTGGCGAGACCATTGCTGCCCACCAGGATCTGCTGCTCACTTCTCTGCCTGACAGGCTGGCTCCCAGATGGCAGCTTTTGTCAAGCATTGCAAGGAAGCAAGCAGACTTCAAGGCAGAGGACCACCTGGCAGCCCTGGCCACCCTGTCCGACCAAGACTTCTCTCGCAAGTTCCATGCTGAAGGTGCCTTGCAATGTTTAGCCTGCCCTCTGGCTGCTGTCTTCTATGCGCTCACTTCCACACTAGGGTTATATCCGCTTGCCAACAAGCAGTGCCATGTGGTTCCGGGGATGCAGGTTCTCGTTTGCTCAGACACAATGGATCCACTGGCTTATGTGTCTAGTTGAGTGTGAGAACATTGATGCTTTGCGTAATGCGCACCGCTGCACGGATTGACTGCATAATGTGCCATTGTCACATTAAGTTGCTTGTACCCAGCAATGCTGTGCATCTGTGGCTCACAACAAGACTAGGACGTCAGACAGCGATAACAACTTGTAGAAGAGCAAGTTGATTTGTCCTCAAGTTTACAAGTCTTCCTTAATAAACAGCTGTGTTGTGCTGTGCAGAAATTTTCAGGTCTGATACGCGTGCCTGAGGCAGGGTAGCGTACCTGCCTGGACACGTGAGGTGTGTGTGTGTGCTTATGTGCACCTCGGAGGCATTGATCCAGGTGTCTTCAGCACCTTGTCATCAGCAGTCCTTATATTAAGACTTTGTCCTTCACATGTTCTCTGTGTTCCAATGTACACATTTTGACATTTAGTGTCAGTCAACTTTGTGACCCACTTTCTTGTGAATTACTTTCTTGCTATATGCCTCTGAAGACGGCTTGACGATCAGGCTGCAGCCTCCACCTTGCATTGCATTGCATCATGGTCAAAGACTTCTTTTGCCTTCATGCGGTCAGCTGACTTCTTGTCTGGGTTGTTGAATAAAGATGTTAGTCCTGGGCAAATGGCCAATGACTAAAGGCAATCACATGCTGGTGCTGCCACTGCTGATCTAGGGAGTCAGGCAAAACAAAATATGCATAAGCTGTGATGCTTCATTTCTCACCCTGTATTCAGTCAGCAGTCTTGTTGAGGGCCAAGACCAACATGTGTATGTGGTCGCAGATTAGGTATGGGTTGGGCCTTGCTCCTTATACTACTGACCCCCTCTGCTTCTGACAACCCCCTGATGCCATTCTTTGTGGGTAAGCAGCCCATTTGCAGACACCTGTTCAGAGCTGATAATGTTTTACCACATCGTGCATCACGTCCGGGGTTGCTGCAGGAGTTGGTTCTACATTCAGTTCCAAGACACCACAGTGATGTAGCAGTGTTGCTGATTCATTGCTCAATGCCAGTGCAGCCAGGCATGCCTTCAAGCAAACATGACAATATGTGACATGCGCCGGCTGTCTACAAACCTGCATCGTCGTCAATGGCCCATGATGGCTCCTGGGAGAAATAAAGCACAGTTCTGTGGCATGCAGGGCACTTCCCTGCAGGCCTCTCACAGCCAGCCCTGTAGGACCGATGCTCCCAGGCTGACCAGCACCTCCATTGGCGTACTTGCAATGGTTGATGTCAACTGTTGCAATTGATATGTTTCATGGTTGCCAGACGTTTGCGACAGAATGGCTGCAACAAACTCTGATCTATCGAGGCAGCTCTCTCTGCAAGCAAACACTACCTTGCAGGATCAGGCTTTGGGCTTGACTTGAGTGCTGATCAGTCAAGTATGATCAATGTAGCACATAGAATTTTATTGCCATAGAGCTTGGGCATGTAGCAGCCCTAGCTGCCTGACCGCCTGTGACTCAAAGCTGTAGTGTCTATCATGAGCTCATACCTACTTTCTCTGGAAGGCCATACATTGTTACCAGCATGCTCATTGAACACACGCACCACACCAGCAGCTGCGCAGCATACTTGTGATGTTATGCGCACCATCAAACTAGAGTATGCAAGGGTACTGACAGGACCAATGGACAAACAATTCAAAGACAGCAGGATGTGTGTGCCCACACCATCAAGCTGGCTATTAACACAATGCTTGCACAGCATGCATGCAGCATTGCTGACAGCGCAATCTCTCATGCATGTATCGAGTAGTGCTTACAGTGGTGTCAGCATGCTTGAACAAAATAAGAAGGTAAAAACATACAAGAAGAGCATACACAAAAGCATACGTTAAGGGTCATGATTCATTTGAGTGCTGAGACGCAGAGCAACTCTGTGAGTTTTGACATACTCTTATCGCTCATATGGATTCATTTGCCACTTGACTATCGCTGCCCATGTGTGCAGTTTGTGCTAACCAAAGCTACGCCAGAGAAGCTGTAAACACTGTGTACTGTAGACCATAACACAATCCCAAGACTTTCAGTAATGACCCTCATCTTCTAGCCTAGGCTCCACATTCACCAGATGTGCTTGCAAACTGAACCTGGAGCGTACAAGCTGGCTACGGCTGGTAACACCATATGTATCAACAACATGCTGCCTGCATGAGAGCTCACGGCCCCATGTGGCAGTCAACTCAGGTACTGGATGAGCCTGCAGACGGGCCATGCAAGGCTTTAGACTCAGACAGCACAAGGCACCCGAGGGGGGTTGGGCTCCCCCTAGACAGCCTGGGGGGCTGCAGCTGGGGAGGGTCTTGCTGAAGACTGAGCCCGCAACACCCTCTGTACATCTGGGCTGACCCCGTTGAGCTCATCAGGGTACCAGTTGAAGAGGGGGGGTAGCGGCCGGCCTGCAGAGGTGTGACACTATTCGATCAACATTCAAGGTATAGATTTGGCGTGCAGAGGCATGTTAGTATATGCACGAGGGCGACAACAGCCTTCACACAACACAACTCACATGCTCATTTGATTGACAAACATCTTACTGGTACACAGTGTGCTCTGTGGTATTGGTACAGCGCTCGAAATGGCTGACAAAAACATGGCATGCGAGTGATGCAATACAAAAGCTTCTGGACTTCACAAATGTCATGAGGATGCTGCTGCTGCTGCTGCTCCTGATAATGTGAATGCACTCAAGCGTGGGACTGACCATTGGGGAGGGTGGTGTTAGGGTCTCGGAGCTCATCAAAGAAGGGGTGGGTGAGCGCCCCCAGGGCGGTCAGACGGGTCACTGGGCTGTAGTGCAGCAGCTTGGACACCTGAGCCACATGTCATGAAGCTCAAGATGTGCGGAGGCTAAAGTATTGCGGAGTATGAAGATGTTGCCGTCAAGTCAGCAATCAAGATGCGGCTGTCAAGTGATCACTCAAGCTGTTGCTGTTGCATGACCAGCTGAGACGTTGCTATTAAGTATAAAACATTCCATACCACTCATAGACGTCAAGCAGCAATGTGTTGGACAGCCTTCACACAGGTATGAACAATACCAAGCATCTTAGAACCATATTTGCTATTTACAGTAGCAAATCACGATCTTCGTGTTGCTAGTTGTAGTTCACCAGGTCGACAGTGTCAGCGGGCATGCGCTTTCAGGCATTTGTCAACAACGGCCAAGCATATCAGAACCCACAATTAATTGTCATTGTATGGATCTTATCTTCATTCTGCCATTTGCAGGTACTAGATGATTGGCATCAGGGGGCAAGCGTTTTCAGACATTTGTCAACAGCGGCCAAACACACACAGCCCTTGTTTGTTACTGTAAGAAGCACAATCTTCATGTTGCCATTTGCAGCGTACCAGGTTGACCACGGCAGCGGGCATGCGCTTTCAGATATTTGTCAACAACGGCCAAACATACAGAACACACAGGTGTTACTGTAAGAAGCACAATCTTCCTGTTGCCATTTGCTGCTCACCAGGTCAACGGCATCAGCGGGCATGGGCTTTCAGGCATTTGTCAACAACGGTCAAACATACACAACCCAGTTACGACCGTAAGATACACAATGTTCATGTTGCAGAAGAGTTCAACACAGGACTCTCTGAGACTCTAAGCACAATCGTCATGTTGCCATTTGCAGCTCACCAGGTCGACAGCGTCAGGGGGCATGCGCTTGCTGAAGACCTTGCTCCAGGGGTGCGCTGTGATCTTGGGGAACTTGAACTCGGTGTAGTTGGGGTTCATGCTGTAGATCTCCTCCCGGGTGGGGGTTCCCAACACCTTTATGATCTCCACCAGCTGGTCCACCCCGCTCTCCCCTGCAGCCACATATAATGATAATAATTATAATAATCATAATGATAATAATAATAATAATAATGATGATTATGCTTTCCAGCACCTTGATGATCTCCACCAGCTGGTCCACCCCGCTCTCTCCTGCACCACTTATAATAATATGTTATATATATGTTATATTCAATAATAATAATAATGATAATGATAATAATAGTGATAGTAATAATGATGATGATACAGATTGTGAGTTCCAGCTCACAGTGAGCTAGGTATGTGCAGGACAAGTCTTGTCTCTCCAAAGCAGTCTGTTTGCTACAACATGTTGCAGCGCAAGTGAGAGATTGTTGAATGCAGCACACCAGTCTGAAGTTTCCTCCCTGCTGCAGGGGGCCCAGACTCCCCCCCCCCTCCCCGTACAAAGTATAGCACAAGAGGGTGAGTGTTGGTTTTGGCAGAGCAAGTGTGGAGAATAAAAGCTATGTCAGTATGTCAACAAGAACAAGCTGAACAGTCAGTCTCACTGTTCGCATTGACAGCTGTATGGTGTATATGGACATAGGTAGGAGAAGAACAGAACAAAGCCATGTGGAGCAAGACCTGTGCTGCGCTAGCTGCTTTGTGAACGATGTCTCAAGACAGCTGTCGAGTGGGTCAAACACATGGCAATCAGAAAACATGTTTCAGGCATGTATTGTTGCACAACAATGAGCAAATAGTGGAAAAGAGAAGGGACAGAAAAGGGCAGACCTGGGAAGATAGGCTTGCCCAGCAGCAGCTCTGCCACATATCAAATACATGGGCTTTTGAAAAATGGTTTCAGGCATGTACTGTCGCACAACAATGAGCAAGTAGTAGAAAAGAGAAAGAAGGAAAAGGGCAGACCTGGGAAAATGGGCTTGCCCAGCAGCAGCTCTGCCATACATCAAATATATGGCCTTGAAACATTGCTTTCAGGCATGTGTTGTTGCACAACAATGAGTGAATTGTGAAGAAGAGAAGGGAAAGAAAAGGGCAGACCTGGGAAGATGGGCTTGCCCAGCAGCAGCTCTGTCATACGTCAAGTACATGGCCTTAAAACATCGGTTTCAGGCATGTATGGTTGCACAACAATAAGCAAGTAGTGAAACTGGGAAGGAAAGAAAAGGACAGGGAAGGAAAGACAAGGGCAGACCTGAGAAGATGGCCTTGCCCAGCAGCAGCTCTGCCATACAATAGATACATTGGTTCAGGCATGTATTGCTGCACAACAATGAGTGAATCGTGGAGAAGAGAAGGAAAAGAAAAGGGCAGACCTGGGAAGATGGGCTTGCCCAGCAGCAGCTCTGCCATGACACAGCCCACTGACCACACATCAATGGCGGCTGTGTAGTCTGTCGCCCCAAAGATCAGCTCTGGGGCTCGGTAGTACCTGCACCATCACATCACATCACATCTCATCGCATCACATCACATTGCATCGCATCACAGCACATCGCATCGCATCACATATTTCAGCCATCTTGGGTTGCGTCAAAACTGAGCAGGGGGCAACTTGACAGAAGAAAGGGCCAATGCTGCCTTGCAGGGGACTCAGTAGTGCCTCCAAAAACATGTCACATCTCATCTTTCAGCCAGCTTGAGATGTGTCAAAACTGAGCAGAAGGCAAGTTGACGAAAGAAAGGGCCAGCGCTGCCTTGAAAGGGGCACAGTAGTGCCTACACCAACACATCACATCACATCTGTAACCCATCTTGAGCTGTGTCTAGACTGAGCAGAAAGCAAGGTTGACAAAAGAAAGGGCTGACGCTGCCTTGAAAGCAAAGGGGATGAAAGGCAGACCTGGAGCAGATGTAGGAGATGTTGGGCTCCCCCTTCATGAGCACCTTGGCGCTGCCAAAGTCGCACAGCTTGAGCTGGTGCGTCTGTGTGTTGACCAGCAGGTTCTGGGGCTTGATGTCCCGATGGCACACCTGCATGCTGTGGATGTGCGCCAACGCCCTACACATCTGCACACACCACAGACAGACGATCACTAACATGCAATGAGCCTGAGGTGAAAAGCGCAGTCTTAGTTGAGTAAGCGCAATCTCCCCCCACACATCTGCACACACCACAGACAGACAGTCACTTCGCCGGCAATGGGCATGAGGTGGATAGTGTAATCTCCTGAAAGCGCTGACTGGCAGACTGGGGAGCTTGTTATCTCTTTGCCAGGTCTGCATCTGTGAGATTGCCTTGATGCTTATATGTATCTGCAAAACCAGATAGGCAGTCGGCACAAACCACAAGGGCTGCTGGCCAGAGTCAGAGTTTGCATGCAACTCTGGAGCGTCATGTCTCTGTGGCAGGTTGTTGGTTTCAGCGCAAATAGACTGACTGACAGTAGCATGCATCACATTGGAAAATTACACCCTGAATCTGTCTTAGTCTGTCTGTTTGTGCAGGTGTATGGCACAGTGGCCCATGCTCGCCAAAGTTCAGATAGAACCTGGTGACAAAGGCTTTGTCATACCTGCATGAGTTTCTGTGCAGATGTACGTCTGCATACAGAATCAAGATGCGTGATGTGTACAACTGCAAGTGAACTTTGATGCTGAAGCAAACCATTGCTGACAATGCCGCATCTGGTAGACATACGAGATCTGGTTGACACAGAGACTAAGCGTGCACTGCTGATTTGGCTGTAGTACTTGCCACTCAGACAGGCATACAAAGCATGCCACTGCTTCTTATACTTCCAACTGCCTCCAGAAGCGTATCTTTTGAAGAAACTAAAACATGGTGGAGGAAGCCCTGACACCTCAGAGGCAGTGACCACATATACCGTACCTGGTAGACATACAACTTGACAAAGATGCACTATACCACAATGACCACATGCGCTGTACCTGGTAGACATACAACTTGACAAAGAGGGTGGGCATGCGCTGCCCATTCTTGCTGTAGTGCTTGCCAATGCGGTACACCGTCTCAGGCACAAACTCCAGCACCAGGTTGAGGAAGACCTCGTCCTTCTCGGTGGTGGTGTAGAAGCAGTGCTGCAGCTGCACCACGTTGCAGTGGTCCATCATCTTCATGATCTGCAGCTCTCTGTTCTTGAAGCGCTTGTCTTGCAGCACCTTCTTAATGGCCACCTGCAGCGCCATAGGACATTGTATCAGCACTACTCATTTTGTGCCATAAATGCTGCGTCAACGGCCATGAACTGAGGCATCTGCAGCTCTCTGTTGTTGAAGCGCTTGTCTTGCAGCACCTTCTTGATTGCCACCTGCAATGCCAAGGAAAATCAGCATCACACATACCAAGGATCGTGTCCATGAAATGAGTGATATGAAGCTCTCTGTTCTTGAACCGCTTGTCTTGCAGCACCTTCTTGATTGCCACCTACACCACCATGAACATTCATGTCAGAACTGCACAAACCGAGGAGCTTCTTAGGCGTCCATGCATTGAGTGATCTGAAGCTCTCTGTGCTTGAGGCGCCTATCTTGCAGCACCTTCTTGATTGCCACCTGCAACATCATGGACATTCTTATCAAGACCACGCATTTTGTGCTGAGAATGTTGCAGTGGTCCATCATCTTCATGATCTGCAGCTCTCTGTTCTTGAAGCGCTTGTCTTGCAGCACCTTCTTGATTGCCACCTGCAACATCATGGACATTCTTATCAAGACCACGCATCTTGTGCTGAGAATGTTGCAATGGTCCATCATCTTCATGATCTGAAGCTCTCTGTTCTTGAAGTGCTTGTCTTGCAGCACCTTCTTGATTGCCACCTGCACCACCATGGACATTCTTATCAAGACCACGCATCTTGTGCTGCAAATTTTGCGTAGAGGTCCATGACTTGAGGCATTTGCAGCTCTCTGTTCTTGAAGCGCTTGTCTTGCAGGACCCTGTTGATTGCCACCTGCACCACCATGGACATTCTTATCAAGACCACGCATCTTGTGCTGAGAATGTTGCTTGGACGTCCATGCATTGAGTGATCTGCAGCTGCCTGATCTTGAAGCGCTGGTCTTGCAGCACCACACTTTTGCCACCTGCACCCTGTTGAAGAAACAACAGTGCAGACTGAATGGTTGACTGCTTGTGTTTTGATGCCCCTCTGCAAGTCAGCTTGATGACAGATCAGAGCTCCCAGCGCAAGCTTTGAACAGCACCTTGCATGAGCCATCGAGCATGTTTTGAGTTCGAAAAGGTTCTTGCAGGTTTTTTGGTTTAGGTGTGTAACCTGCATGGGCTGTGTCCCTTGATGACAGTCTGTGCAAGAGGAGCCAACTCTCGACAGCCTGCATTGCTTTCAAGGCTTCCGCTGTCATGGGGACCTGATCATGGTCCCCATGACAGCAAATGTTTCTTTTTCCCTGACATTCCCACCGCAATTGCAGCAACAACAATAAGAATGATACTGTTAATGAAGACGATTGCCAGCTTACGATGAGCTAGGTATGTGCAAGCCATTTATGCCTGTACATCACAACATAACTTGCATGACACTAGACAGATACTTGTGTTGATGGCCATAGCCGAGTGCTTCTCAGTCTATGAGCATGTTTAAGTTGTAACTTTGAAACAAAGTCTCGGCCATCAGTGCTGCTTGTTGTGCTGCTGCACGGCCCAATTCTGCATTGGTATTGGTGTCAACAGAGCCTAGCATCTGTTCAGGCCTTGCACCCACATCACCATACTGCAATGCTGCTCAAAGTCCCAGTGAGGCAGTCAATGCTTTGCAGACTGAGATTATGATACACTGAATGAAACCCAGGCCTTTGCACTGCTTCAACACGCAGCCAAGACTGCCAAGAGGCTTAGACACTCAGTCTCAGCCTCACAGGAGTTAGCCTAGGGCAGCCTGGTATAACACTTGGCTTCTCGTGAAACTCACGCCAGAAGGTGTAGTCTTTTCTTTTCTTCTCTAGCCTGGGAAATGCAAAGCAGAAGGGGACAAGCAGCAGGTGCTAAGACAGACAGTCAGAAGTGCTGACCGTCTCCCCAGTCTCTAAGCAGGTAGCTTGGAAGACCACCCCAAAGGAGCCGTTGCCCACCACACGCTCTGTGGAGTAGTTGATGGACTGCCGATTGCTGCCGCCACTGGCTGTTGTGGAGATGACGTGGCCACACACACTTGGGTCGCCCTCAACCACTCGCCCCTCGTATACCTGCATGCAGACAGGATACACTTGCGTTGTGTGAAGTTACAGCATCTGCATGTGATGTGGACTGCTTGTTGATTTACTCTTAACCACTGGCCCCTCATATACCTGCATGCAGACAGGATATACTTGCGTTGTGTGCAGTTACAGCATCTGCATGTGATGTGGGCTGCTTGTTGATTGGCCTTGTGAGCTCTTTGAATGACTGACTGACTAATGACTGCTGGCTGTTGGGGGAAACCACTTGTCCTGAAGCTGTGTTTTATGCATCCAGTGAGAGTGCATGCGCGGCGGCGTCATTGTGTGTTGACATAGCACTTGTGTGAATTACTGTTGGGTTGATTATCAGTCCTGTTGACTGTCCCAAAAGCAATGACGCTGCTGGATTGTGACATGGGTAGATGAAAAATGGAGCTGCAGACAGTGCAGTTCCCAAGCAACATGTCTGTAGGTCTTGCTGCATGAGGTTCAAGAAGCTGCAACCTGCACAGCGCTGCCCTATTTGGCAGACTTGAGCTATGCGTGAAGGGGTGCATTGATGCAACTGAAATACTAGCAGTGCCCTCTTGACACAGCTATTATCGCTGCTGCAGTGACAGTTGCATGAGGTTGACTTTGATTGAAAGAAGTTGGTGGCTTGCTGAGACATTTTGCAGCTTTATGAAGCAATGCAGACAGCCACCTATTGAACAGATGAAGCAGGGCCTGAACAGTAAAGAAGTTGGTGGCTTGCTGAGACATTTTGCAGCTTTATGAAGCAATGCAGACAGCCACCCATTGAACAGATGAAGCAGGGCCTGAACAGTAAAGTTGCAAGTGCTTACCGCCTCTTTGCCATCTTTCTCTTCTTTTAGCCTCAGCTGCGTTAAACTCTGCAGACGAGCAGGCAAGTTTGTTGGCAAGCTGCGCCAATGACTCATGAGCAATCAACAGAGAAGGTAATCACAGTGACATGTCAACATGCTGCAACAGACAGCAGGGAAACTATCATGATGGGTGTTTGTGCATAAAATGCTCTGCAAAGCAGCTTTCAGAACTCCGCACCTGTGGCAAGGCCTCTGCATTCCCTTTTGAGGAAGTTGGCTGATAGCTTGTGCCTGGTCCCTGAACATCAAAGCGATCCTATGAGAGTCAAGTAGCACAGAAGAGGCTGCAGATGCGGAAACTACAAGTGCAAATGCTGCACCATAAATGCAGATGATTCACCTGTGTTGGCCGCCTCTCTACCATGCCTACACAGCAGATGTAACAAGTCAGGAAAGTCAACTAACAAGTGGAGAATATAGCAAGACTACAGTCAACAGTCTATGCAAAGGGTCTACCATCTGCTGGGCCAGCTGCTATCTTGGTGCGCTTCTGTGTCGTGTCCAGCTGCAGAGGCGTACAGATACATTAGACCTGGAGGCTGAACCAGATAGTTCATGTCAAACAAGCCTTTGACCGATACCTTTTCACCAGCGTCACCAGTCTTCCTGCTCAGTGTGGCCTTGAAAAGGTCCATGGAGCATGAGACTGCCCTGATGGCCTCTCGCAACGTTCAACCAGCTGCCCTGGGTCCGTCAACCGTCGCCCTCGAGTAGGGTGTACGCTAACTCAAGAGCGACTGTTCAAATAGATTGCCATGTTGAACAGGGTTACCGTTGCCACACTGAGTTTGCTGTTGGTCTGATGCACAGAGATGGCAGATCCGAAACCCATGGTCTTGTCGACGGTGATCCAAGATCGGGCCAACGGCAAGTCCCGTATCGCTGCGCTTTCTTCAGGTGACTCACGACAATCGAGTAAAAAGTTACCGTATTGTCTCAATTTCTACCGCGTCCCCAGAGCCAGTCCCCTGAAAACTTGCTACACACACCATCGCCTGTGTGTGTAAGCTTCAAAAGTTGCACAACACCACTCGCTTGCACGCAAAGGCCAAGAAATTTACGTCAAACCCGCATAGGGAACCTGCAAAAGGCTGCTGGCACCTTTTTATCGAGCTTGAGCGGTCGAGACACTAGATCACTCAGCTTAGCAACTGCTGGTCACGCCCCAGCCAGGCGCACCAGGCAATTGAATACCGTCATGCCCGAACAGAAGGCAGATGTCGGCAAGCCACAGCAACCAGTCAAACCTATGGAAGACGACGACGAGTTCGAAGAGTTTGATGTGGAAGGTACCAATCACAGCTGTGCTGCGCTGCAGGACTATTGTGAAAGCTTACCCGAAGCAGATTTGTGATTCTACAGGCTGGAAGGAGGAGGACGAGGATCCCGCCAAAGCAGAACTTTGGGAGGCTGACTGGGATGACACCAGCGTCAGTGATAACTTTGCACAGCAGCTAAGAACAGAGCTGCAAAGTCATGCCAAGAAGTGAATTAGAGACCTCGATGCTCACCCCCGTTTTGTATCTACACATGACATACAGGAATGTCTTGCTCACTCTGAGCGAGTGCTGGAGTGGTTGACAAAAGACCACTGTAAAGGTCTGCCAGGACTGGGCAGCGTTACATTCATCCGTTTTCAGACAGAAGCCTATGCTCGCTATTGAACATGGCTGCGCAAATCTTACACCAGAAGCCTTTTTGTCGATGCTGCAGTTGTGAAGTACAGTTTGAATGACAACACCACAACATTTACCATCATGATACACATCATTTGGCTTAGGACTAACAATCCAAAAGATTTAAATTTATGACATGCAAACGATGCTGCTAGGCACCAAACCGTTACTCCTGCTGCATTGCAAACTACAAGATTACAATGGCAGCAGGAAAATTGTGCCTTGACACATGCATTCTGACATGTTATATTCTGATCAGGCATTGCTTTGTGCGTGCAACAGCACATACTCCCGTGTGCTGTGTCCAAACTTGATCATGTCCTGCATCAAAATGCACACAGCCTCATGTTTGCAGAATATTTTTGCAAACTTGACTTCCATGATGCAAAGGGGTGTGCTGCCTCTTAGGGAACAAATAAGGCTGTAGCTCTGCATGGTTGGAGCCTTGTGTATAAGGGCAAAGAGCTGACACTAGATATGCATTTTAAGTCACATTGATAAAAGGCCCAGCAGCAACATGATCAATGACTTTGCTTGGAAAAAAGCTCGAGCAGCAGATAGTGGTGCTTTGGGATGCCCACTATTGAGGTATGCATGGCAGGTCTTGGGGTTACCTTTTCCAACAACTCATAGTAGCGCTCTGCCTCTATGCGGTCATTATTGAGGTATGTCCCGTTAGCACTCCCCAAGTCCATGAGGTAAGGCCGCACACCACTGTGCATCATTCCATCTGCTCCAGGCTTGTCGGTGTGCCTGTGACAGCACATCTACCAATCACGCCAAGCGTTAAGGGTTGCAGAAAGCCACATTGTCATCTGGACAAGTGACCAATCCTGCCCAGTCAGTCTGCAGCAGGAGGCACGAACTGTTTTGCATGCTTATAGATGATGACCAAGTCCCTAACCATGCACAATCCCCAAGTGCATGTTCACACACAATCCCAAAGCCCCTGATCAGGCACCATCCCCAATCCCCTGCTTCACACACCATCCCAAGAAAGCCAGCCTGACATGGTAGCACTGCAGAAATGCATGCAGCCCAAAAAGCATGAAACACCTCTTGAGCCATCTATATGTGACCATCTGGTAAGTTCTCTCAAGTCTCAATGGGAAAAGTGTGAGTTGCATGCAGAACTTGAGGTGCTGAATCTGATACTCAAGTGCAGGGTAACAGTAAATATAATAATAACTATGCTAACATTCAGGATTGAATGCTGTCCAGGTCATAATGAGCTAGGTATATGCAGCACAAGTCTTGTCTCCCCAGAGCAGCCTGTCTTATGCAGAAGCGCAGGATCTATCAAGCAAACAAACAAAGAGAACCCTTGCGTCTGGCCTGTGTGTCAGCAATACACAAATACTCAAAGCACAAGATGAGCAGTCCTTTCAGGATACAAAAACGTCGCCTTTTTTCAGCAAACACCCGGTTCACAATTTAGATCTAATCCCAGCAATGCCTGGGGACCGGAATTAGACATTTGTGTCTTGTACAAATGTTTCAGCTCAGTCAAGCGGTCACATGGTTTCTGCATTGTACAAATATTGTAGCTGACTGAAGCAGTCACATGGGGCCCACCTGTACTGCATGACAGCATGCTGCTTGCTGATGGAGGGGTGGTCTAGGGGAACATCAGCCACCCTCCTTTCCCGCCCAAACAAGTAGCATGTCTGGCGGTGTATGTAGAGGGGCTTGTCAATGGGCTCCCCTGCATCATAACAATAATAATGATAATGATAATGATAATGATAATGATAATGATAACAATGATGATAATGATGATAATGATGATGATAATGACAACAACAATAATGATAATGATAATGATAATTAAAAATCCGCTTTCCAGCTCATAATGAGCTAAGTACTCCTCTGCACCATCACAGGCATTCTGGTTTTATGACAATGTTCTTGTTTATGCCCTGCCCATGGTAAAACTCCAGACATGATTCCAGTCAAGGCCTAGTTTAGATACACTAGTGCTGCTGTTGACTATGACTCAGGTCAAGTATCATTGCATTGCATGTAGCTCCGGGCTGCCGCCTTAGGATGCTCCCATTATGAATGCTGAAAAGCGCAAACTAAACTTTTCGTTTCTTTCTAATGTTGCATGATCAAATCAGGAACACAGTACGCTGCTGCTGCAACCTCCAAAGCATCTAGCTGTTTCATGCTGGTGAGTATGAAGGCCACGCCGCTGGCACGCAGTCACCTGTTTGTTTTGGACAGCGCACAGTCAGCAGTCCAGGTGTTCCTTGTTGTTCCTGGAACAAGTTGTTCCTTGCTGAACATCTGATGCTCAGCTTGCATTAACCTTGGCTTTACCTTTGCCGACACCTGGACTGCAGACTGTGCGCTGACTGTGCGCTGTCCAAAACGAACAGGTGACTGCGTGCCAGCAACGTTGCTCAGATACTCACCAGCATAATATAGCCAAATGCTGGCACCAAGACTGCTGACTGTGCGCTGTCCAAAACGAACAAGTGAGTGCGTGCCATCGACGTCGCTGACACCAGCACCTGCCGACTTGACAAAGACTGAGACGCACGTACTGCCAATCTTCAATATAACAACAGTAAACTAAACACAACGACAATGACAGTATCAACTGTGACAAAAACAATATCAGTAACAGTAGCAACGAATATTGTTTACAACACCTTCTGGCTAGCGATTGAGATAGAACGCTTGTTGCAAGTTACTCTTGTGCGAGAGATCTTTTGCTGAAATCTGCCAATCGATTTGATGTAGGTATGATGGGATCTTCCTAAAAGGTCACAATTATGGTTTTGGCTCTTGGCTAGCTTGCCTGAAGGTCTTGCCATGGGGCTGACTTGGAAAGCAAGAGGCTGTCACACTGTTGCAGTCTGACACCATCAACACACACAATCCTGCTGCATTTGGTTCCGCCTCGATTTGCCTGCCATACAAATCAGAGCGCACAGCATAATACAAGGCAGAAGAAGAATGACACCAAAAAAAGCAAGAGAAGAAGAAGATGGAGAAGAAGAAGAACAAAGACAGCCAAAAAACAGAAGAACGAGATAAAGAAGAAGAAGAAGAAGAAGAATGACAGCCAAAAAAGAGAACAAGAACAAGATAAAGAAGCAGAAGAAGAAGAGACAAAAGAAGAAGAAGAAGCGGGAAAAGAAGAAGAAGGCGGCTCACCGTTCTTGAAGCCGTACAGGCGCCACATCTGGGAGGGCTTCCTGGCCTCAGGGGGCTCCTGGTGCACCAGCACCACCCCCTTCACTGTGTTGCTCTCTGCTGCCAGCTTGCCAGACAGAGCAAAGTTTGCCTCAGGCTCAGGCTTCTCCTCCTTCCCTTGCTTGCCATCTGGCTCTGCATACGAATACAACAGTAACGAGTGCATACGACAGTAACAATGAGTAAGTCAGGCTATAAGGCCACCAGCACTGATGCTTTGCTGTGTTGCTCTTCTGCTTCCAGTTTGCCAAGCAAGGCCTAGATAGGATTGGCTGTAGGCTCTGAATCTGTCCTTGCTTCCTTTCATGCCACCTGGATTTATACACAGCTTGACCGAAGCTCTTTATTGACAGCGTCAGTACACACCCCTCAACCATGTAGCACGTCTGCTGCTGAGTTTGCCAGTCAAGGCAAAGTTGGTTTCAGGCTCTGGCTTGCCCTCTTTACCCTTCATTCAGGCAGGCTTGCCACCAAAATGCAAGACTTGAAAAATAAAGACAAGCAGCTTCTGGTGGCACCTGCAGCTTGCCACACAAGCCAATTGAGTTTGGCTTCAGGCTTTGACTTGCTCAACTTGCCACCTGACTCTGAAGACAAATCTGTGCTTGTGTTGTTACACATCAGGACATTTGACTGCCACCTACACGGTAGCACAGCTGTTCTTGCAATGTCTATTTCTGCTGATTGCTGAATGAGACAGGACCTGCCACATGCCCTAGCTTGCCTTCATGCTCTCCAAGCCAGCATACAGGGCACTCACAGCAGTGGCACGTCACACAATTTTACCAGGATGACAAAGGCTTACGGTTGCCAGGCTTGCCCCACTGCTCAGGGCCAGCATCATCATTCTTTGCCCATCGGTTCTGCCTTCCAGGGTTCCCATTGCCTGCAGGCCCTTGCCCTCTATTGTTGCCCTCTGCCTGATGTGCAAAGGGCTGAGGGGGAGGGGGAGGGGGAGGCAGGGCAGTCTGATCCCTTGCTGACCCCTGGTGGTCTTGCCTTGCAGGACGCCTGCATCACATCATTTTTACAATGTTTATTTGTCTTCCCTCAAATTGTTTGCAAATTACAGCTTGCGTTGGACTAATACTGCTACTCAATGCCAGCTGCAAGTAGGTAGCCTGACTGTTGTGTTAATGACATCCAATCAATCACCTGACGTCACCTGACCTTACAGTAAGACACGCATTCATGAACCAATCAATGCACTCATGCAAAAAAGCAGCTGCATGCCACTGCAGCTGAGTGATTTAAACTGTCACAGTGATGTTGTGAAGCCAGTTGAGTAAAAGGTTCAAGGCCACAAACGCATGGCACGTTTGCAAGGGCTTTACTAACCAGTGCAGGGGCTTAAATCAGGTACCAACGCTGCTGGCAGGCAACATGTTATGTGAACAGCCAGGTCACGAATCACAGTGGGTTGCAGCATGGCATCACAGGTACAATACATTGCATGTATATGCAGCTGGAAGCATATCATGCATGGTGCAAATCAACCTGTCGCTCTTGGTAGCATCGTTGCCCCCATTCACATCCATGTTCCTGTCACTGTGTTGCTCATGTCTGGCATGCCTGCCATCTGATCGATCTCTGCTCTCATGACGCGATTGTCTTTCCCTAGTGGAGGGTTCCCTGTCTCCATCAAAGGGTTCCCTGTTCCTACTGGAAGGTTCCCTGTTCCTACTGGAGGGTTCCCTATCTCTCTGTCTGGTGCCTTCAACTGGTTCACGATGTGATTCTGCCCTAGAGCCTTGCTTCTGGTCCCCATACTGCTTCCCTCTGCTCATATCTCTGCCGCCGCGGTCCCTCTGCTGCGCAGGAGACTGTGCGCGCCTGTGAGGCCGCCGAGGTGATGTTGGTTGCCTGTCAGAACGAGATGCAGTGTGCCTAGACGACCGATGCTGCTCCCTTGGTGATGCGGCCCGAGTTTGGGCCGCATGTCTTGCGGCACATGGTGATGGGCTTCGCTGTCGTTTCTTTGCTGGTTCCCGTTGGGGTTCCCTGCAATGTCAGAATTTGTTGGCGCGTGCCGCTATATCACTACATCTGCTACTGTGCTGGTCAGAACTTATTGTGCTGGTCAAGCATGTCCAGGCTGACAATCACCTTTTGTTTGCCGCTCGTGGCGAAGCTGAAGATCGTGAGTCAGATGAGGAAGAGCTGTCACTGCCAGAACTGGTGCCAGAGTCGCTGCTCGAGCTTGAGCTCGAGCTGGGTTCTGGACTTCGCTTCCTGCAGCAAACGTTAAGTACTGTTGCTGATGTGCAGAAAGAAAGAGACTTGCAACACGTGCTGCTACTCGATCAAATGCTGTCTCACGCATAACCTCACCTTCGGCTAGACATGCTGCGAGGCGTCACATGGTCGGATCAGAAAGTAGGTCAAAGCAGAGCTAGCAATCGTTCTTGCATCCAATGTTCGGCGACCTGAATCAATAACAGCCAGGAGGTGCTACCGACTGCGTGTGACGGTCAAAATGATGTGGAACTTGGCAATGCGCATGACCAACCCTAGTAAACAAGGGCTGCTCCGGAACCAACGATTTTGAACTTCTGCTAAGCTTGCTGTTGTCGGACCACCTCATCGACCCAGCCAGACGTTCAGAGCTCCGGTGGTTGCACTGGTACGCAGCAGCGGCTTAGTTGTCATAGTCTGTGCCTGAAGCGGGTCGGTTGAGGGCCTTGTGCATAGTTGCTCGTCTGGATCAGCCCAAGTCAGGGAATAACGCCACGTTGGCTGCCTCTAGGAAAGCAATGCAGCTTGAGACATGCTTGCAAGTTCCACATCGAGGTGCACTGCAAGTGCGCCATGCTCTGCAGATCTGCTTTTTCACGTCTATTGTCACACAACTTCTGTGCACTGCAGATCAAGTTGAAGCTGAAGTCTGCACTGCTTTTTATGGATCTTTAGCCGTGCACCGAAAAGCATCCAGAACGGCCCTGACATGTCAAGCGATCTTGCTCAGAGGATTATGCTAGAAGCACTTTGCCTGCAGAAACAAGCTGAGCACCAATGCGCCCAGCAGTCTCTGGCACAACTTCCACCCCCTCTCAAGCTGTTGTATTGAGTCAGATCCTGATATTCGGATGCTCCAAAAGTATGACATACACAAGGAACCTTGAAGGCAAAACTATCCTGCCTCTGGAGAAAGGTCATGTGGAGATGGAGTACTCATCAGTTACAGCCCAATTCCTTGCCAGGGAATTCATAAGTCGCAGAGAAGGAATGGCATTTGCCCATTGCACTGATCAAGGGGAAGCATGGGATGACGTCTCAGACAAGTTGCGGGAAACTGAGATGCGCGTGTGCATAAAACGGCATGGTGTCAAGTACTGTGGCCTTGTGTGTGGTGGATACACAGAGGATTTGGAAGAACATCTTGGTATCCTGCTACAGGTTTACAACACTAGCAGTTTTGTTGACAAGCCTGCTTCACGCAAGAGGAAAGCCTAGTCAGGAATGAGGATGAGCTTTTTGTGATTTCGTTCGGTCAAACAGCATAGCATCTGATGCTCAGCTTGCATTAACCTTGGCTTTACCTTTGCTGTACCTTGGCTAGGTAGCTTGCAAGATTGCATTTAGTCGGGCTTTGACGGTCCCGACATTTACCTTCCTGCGAGTGTTTAAGGTAATACTAAATTTGGAGGCTCAAAACGTAACTTCTTCACAGACTCTGTAACCGCAGAACAGCTGCAACTGATGTGGAGCATGCAGCTTGACCATCAACGCTGTATCTGAATGGCACAGGGTAACATAGTAGGCGCATCAGCTGCACTTGTCTGTCACAAACAACGAGAGAATTTGCAGCGCCGCTGTTGTCGAAAAGCCTGATCACAAAGAGGGTCGCGGGTACACCTGACTGAGGCGCAATAGTAGTCAGATGCTTGCCGGCTGATGCCACACAGCATGTTGGATCGTGAGACACAGCATCGGTGACGTGACTGGGTGTCAGTCGGTGTTCAAAGATCGCACAACATGCAGAGAGTGAAAGTCTACAGACTCACGTCTGAAGGGCAGTGGGATGACAAGGGAACAGGACAAGTATCCGTAGAGTACATGGAGGTCAGTGTCAAAGGTCCTACCTCAAAAGTCAGTTGCTCTTTTCAACTGTTTAGCTCAACTGCCCACAACGGGTGTGTGCCACTGTTTGCTTGCTAGACCAGATAAAGCACTGTTGACCAATGAAGTCTGTCTGCCTATCTTGCAGCAATCCAACACAACTGGCCTTGTTGTCATATCTGAGGAGCAGGACACACGGACTCTGCTCATTCATGAGATTCAGACACAAGACATCTACCAGCGTCAAGGAGGTAAAGCATGGTGCTGCTAGCAGCCACAGATGCTTTGACGGCACAGCAGCTGCCTTCAGATGTGTTGCCCTTGCATGTGCAGATGAAACCATCATCACATGGTCAGATGCAGAGATAGGCACAGATGTAGCCCTGAGCTTCCAAGAGTCAGGTGGTTGTGATGCTGTATGGTAAGACAGCAGTACTGTGCATTTTTCTTCCTTTCTCAGACAGCAGCACTGACACATGTCATAGCGCATGCATGCGAGGCCATCTTTCTTTTTCAGACAGCAGCACTGATACATATTGTAGAGCATGCATGCAAGGTCATGATGTCTGCCCTTTTGTACCTCTTGACTTGCTTCGCTGGCCAATCATTTGCATGGTGCTGTGCAACAGTTTTTTGACGTATCAGATGGCAGCTTCAGTCTGACAACCAACAGAAGCCATCAGGCATGTCATTGCTGTTGTTATACAGAGATGCACCAGCAACATGTGGGTCGCTGATGATACTTATGACTGTAGGGAGCAGATTGTGACTGTGCAGCAGCATTACCATGGCAAATCCAACGGCTCTGATGCACATTATGGCAATGGTAAGATTTTGCTCCTTTACTGAATGAACCTTCAGACACAAGCACTTGCATATAGTTTTCCATATCTGACTGCTTGCAATGGCAAGAACCATCACATGTCATGCTCCCATTACATGTCATGCTTGATTCATTGTAGCATCACAGAAGCAGTGTTGCTGACACACAACGTAGTGTGTGCTCATCATCTCCACCATGCACTCTATGTCTGCTGCATCAGCTGTTGACTGCACTGCATCTTGCATGTATTGCAGCCTTCCTTTCTTGCGTCAACATAAGTGCCACTGCATGGAGCTCTTAGGAAGAGGGTCAGCATTCTGCAAGTGGCAAGAATGTGTGCTTGGCAGCTCAATCATGCAATCTGTTTCTTACAACGACATGACTGCATTGCATAAAGCAAAGCTTATGAGAAAAGAATCAGCACATTGTGCAGGTGGCGAGAATGGCTTCTTGAAGCGCCCTGGCATGGTGGATGAGTTTGACCAGCAGGTGTCCACCAGCATGGATGGTAAGCCCATCTGCCTGCATCCTGACTGTCCCAAAACGTACAGCATCATCAGCATACGTGCAACAAACTAGTGTAACATCAAGGATGAGCCTGTGCAACGATCCATTTTATGTGAATGTGTTGCACTATCAGCATACATGCATCAAAACTAGTGTAACATCAAGAAGGAGACGGTATACTGATCCATGTCATATGAGTGCTGTGTTGCACTATCAGCATACAGGCAACAAACTAGTGTGACATCAAGCAGGGGACTATGTGAGGGTCCATGTTATGTGACCGCTGTGTTGCCTGTATCAAAGTAGCGTAACATCATGGAGGAGACTGTATGATGATCCATGTATGCGAATGCCTGCCTGCATGCAGACCGGCTGGAGGAGAATGGCAATGGGGTCCCTAGCCTGGAGCTGCCTGCACCAGAGCTCAAGAACCTGGCCCAAATTGCCAAGGTGGACTGCTGTGAATACTGCTGCAGTCCTTCATCACATTGCTTGCTTGCTTGCTTGCTTGCTTGCTTGCTTGCTTGCTTGCTTGCTTGCTTGCTTGCTTGCTTGCTTGCTTGCTTGCTCGCCTAGAGAGAGTTCATGGACGACTCGTTGCTGCAGTGACAATTGCAGCAACGTATAGCACGATCACGCCTGATTGTTCACCCAACCAGGGTCATCAGTATGCACATTGTGCTGCACATTTGGTGCTGCCTTATACATGCGCAGCAGTGGCAGTAGAAAGCATGTGGGCAGGCCTTCAGCACAGCGCTACAGACAACAGCAGCAGCAACACATCAGAGCATGATTCAAACAAAACCAGCAAGAACTACCAATAAGCCATCATCGTTCAGCCCTGGCACCTCAGCCCTTGGGCTATCAGAAGCATTGCAGGGCCATTGAAAGGCCAAGGCCACGCAGCAAAGCCAGAACCTGTTGGCATCACGCTGGCAGGCCACATCAGCAATCTACAGCTTCCTGTGGAAACCTCTCAACAATGCATTGGTATCCCACTTCAGCATGCTGGTGTGATTGCCCACTTCAGCATGTTGGTTTGATCTCCCACATCAGCATGTTGGTGTGATTTTGTGGGTGCCATATGTGCAGACTGTCTTCTGCCATTGCCAGCTGGATGTGTGTGCTGCAGGTTCTTGGGGAGCCCAGAGCAAGAGAGATGCTGCCGCCCCAGATGAGCGCAGAGTACGTGCGCAAGCTGCTGGATGTCTTCAGGGTGAGTGCCGTCTACTTGCTGTACGGTCTTTGCTGCACCTGTTGTGTTTCTTGCATCCCTTGTTTACATACGGCAGCTCTTTGTTGCACCCGTTGTGTCCCTTGCGTCCCAAACATGCAGCATGTGGTTGGTCTGCATGCATGTCATGTGTCAACATGCACACAGACATCAGTAACAGACATATACAGGCCCCAAATGAGCTTGTGTGCTGTGTGTATAACAGCACTGTCACAGAACAGCCTCTCCCTGCAAGCTGAGCAGTAGCCATGTCAGGCATCTGCCGACAAGATCTAATGCTGCACACAATGCCGCAAAACATACAGCTGGTTTTGCTGCGTTGTGTGCAGCAGTAGATCTTACTGGCAGATGTTGTGGGAGCATCCCTGAATTCTGACTCCTCGCCCACAGCTACACTGTATTGCTGCACAAAATGACTGATACACATTATGCGCATCGCCAACACCATGCAATGTCTGCAGCAATGCGATGACTTGGAGGACGACGACAGCCTGAAGCAGCTGTACTACATCCTCAAGGGCATCATCATGCTCAACAGCAACCGTGAGCCCTCGCCCTGAGTGTCACAGCATCCACGCATGCTTTGTTGTCTGCATGCGTCCTGACCCTTGTTTCCTTGTTTCCTGAGCCAACAGCAGAATGTTAAGAGTGGTGTTAATGAAAATGAAAATGAAAAAAAGCACTGTTACACCACTGCTCTGAGCATCAATGCATGAGATGTCTGTCTCTGCGTCCTGAAGCTAGCACTGGGACCTGCCACACATCAGCCACACGCCATTGCTGCAAGCAATGTCGCTGCTATCTGATGACATGTAGAGAACCATGCACAGGTTGTGACATGGTCATCAGCATTGCAGAAGTTACTTGCACACATGGTCATTACAGCATGTCTTGGCCTTGGGATGCGGTCAGAAGATCGCACAGCAGCTCATGCTGTGGCATATGCTGCCCATAGTGCAAAATACACGTCTCTTATGCAACTTTGTGGACGTGATGTAGAGCTGACAGTTCATGTGCTCTGCAAACTTGACAACTGGGTCGAGACACTGTCTGTTGTGTTGCTTCACTGTTAGATCCTGCAGAAGCTTCATGGTTGTGCCCTCATGCTCATCCACGACATGTGCAGTGCAGATGGTCACCATGCAGCTTGTGCGCAAACACAGCCCTGCAGAAGATCCACAAGCTGTTGCAAAACAGTCTTGCTGTCCTGACCGACCCACAGCCTTACCGGCACCACTATTCGTAACACTGGAACAGAACATGTTTCCGGGTGTTTGCCAGGTTGTTTCCAATAGAATCATAAAACGCTCATTTCTCAGCAGTTTAGGCCCAGGATGGAGAGAACCCTTTTGCATCTTTGGGTGCTGATGCCCTTGTGCAAGTGCAGAACTGCTGGAGATGCTGTTGGCAGAAGAGAACGTGATGGATGTGGTTGGAGCGCTGGAGTATGATCCAGAGCTGGCCGTGAGGCAGAACCACAGGGCCTTCCTTCGGGAGCATGTCATCTTCAAAGAGGTATGTCATTCCTTGCACTTGCTTCCACTGCTTACCCTCACATGCAGATCCTGCTCATCGATATCTGCAAAAGAGGTGTACGTTGCTTGAGCTTGTCCATGTGCCAGTGAGGCACACAGCTTGTGCAGGCAAGCCAGGGCGTCTTATACATGCAGTGTTGTCAGACGTCTGCTCAGAATCCGAAAACTGATTGTAAGAAGTTCACACAAGCCCTCCTGACGCAAAGCTTGTTGGCATGTGGAAATGGGCAGCACAGAGAGGGGTGCCTTTTATCAGGCACCATCACCTGTGTAGACAACAGGACTGTCTGCATGTTGTCTATACTTGCTTATGTCATGCCATGCAGCCCTGTTGAAAAGCTCTCACAGTGACAGCAATGCTGACCTGCAAGATCAGGCAGTTTGCTTTTGCAACCTTCATGTCTGGTTGCACCCCCTTAAATGTCAACTCAGATTGCTGACTCTGTCAGCAAAGGGCCCTCAGGGCCCAGGAGGGGGAGTGGGAGGGTAGTATTCCTCACACTTGTCCCCCATATACAACGCCACTACATCAGAGGCACAGTCTTTTCTTGTTTTCGACTCAGATTTGGAACATCGTGTGCTTGTTGTTCAGGTTGTGCCGATCACCAATGCAGAGGTGAAGAAGCGCATCCATCAGACATATCGCATGGGCTACATCAAGGATGTCATCCTTCCTCGGGTGGGTGATCCCCAAAATACTGAAATTTGTCTATTCCAATGGTTGTGACAGCCAGACTACAAAGTTTTCCTTGCTGGGGACATGACACCCAGCCCCCTGAATGTAGCTATGCTTGCAAGTCATGACATCTACAAAGTGACTCCATGCTATTCAGCAAACAGCAGTAGATCCGCAGCGTCCTTTGCTTGCTCACACAGCGATTGCTGATGAGCATCTTCACCATTCGCTGTCTGTGCATGGTTTGTCACAACATGAACAAGGGAGACACAAAACAAGGGCTTTCAGACAGTGAGGCTATGCTTTAGCCCAGCAAAGGTCTGAACTTTTGGTGAGTATCTAGTCAGTCAAACTAGGTACAGCATCTACCTGGCCTTTACCTAATGACAGCGCTTGATTAGTAAGGCACACATCAAGCTTTGACCTGGCTTGATCTACAAACAAGTTTGCGTGAAGTTGTGTGTTCAACTCAGGTTCTGGACGATCAGACATTTGCTGCGCTCCAAAGCGTGATGCTGTTCAACAACGTGGAGATCCTGACCAAGCTGCAGCATGACCCCTCCTTCTTTCCTGACCTCTTCA
>JAABUK010002879.1_pt1 | contig 30103 bp, 26 predicted proteins | sample 5559141 | NCBI WGS metagenome assembly JAABUK01 (sample SAMN10711869, study PRJNA513367) | rock metagenome | isolation source: Antarctica rocks | place: Antarctica: Victoria Land, Pudding Butte nord | collected 2016-01-03
AATTTTGCGTCTCGTCGTTGAAAAATAAGCCAGCAACGACGAGACACAAAATTTTGCGTCTCTACTTCCGCAACTCACTCCGCGAAGAATATAACTTCCAGCAGAAGCTGCCTTTGTCCCCGCCCTTACCGGGATTTTTTGGCGGGTTGCGCTGAGCTTTCCCGAAAGGCTTTGAGCGCGGACGAGGGCTTGCCATCGTCGCCCCAGGCGCTAAGCTGGTAGCCACTCCAGCTTTTGGCGCCCTCGGGCTCCCAGTAAAACACGCCCAGGCCCTTGCCCCGCGGCACGGCCCGCACGGCTTGCTGCGTGGCCACCAGCATAGCGTAGGTGTTTTGCACTTTCATGTAGTCGTTGCCCACTTCGGCCACCACCACTTCTTTGCCGGGGTAGCGGCTCACCATGTCGAGCAGGTTGGCGCGCAGGTTGGCGATGGAGGCGGGGTAGTCCTGCTTGAGCCAGTAGGGGTAGTACGACATGCCGATGACATCGAAGCGGCCCCCATTCTTGGTGAGGTTGTCGAAGAAGCTCCGGTACAGCGCGTTGTCGTTGCCCCGGTCCAGGTGCACCACTACTTTGGAGGTGGGGCTCACGGCCTTCACCGCCTCGTAGCCCTTGGTGATGAGCTGGGCAAGCTGCGCGAAGTTTTTAGTGCTGCCCTCGGGCCAGAGCATCCCGCCCGGAATTTCGTTGCCTACCTGCACCCACTCGGGCGTAACGCCAGCGGCCTTCAGCGCCGTCATGGTGCGGAAAGTGTGGTCGTACACGTCGGTGAGCAGCTGCGGGAAGGAGTGGCTGGCCCAGGCGGCGGGCTTGGCCTGCTTGCCGGGGTCGGCCCAGGTATCGCTGTAGTGAAAGTCAATCATCACCCGAAAGCCCTGGCCAGTGGCCCGCCTGGCCATCGCCACCACCTCGGCGGGGCTGCAATGGCCGCTGGCTTTGTCATCGGATGGATTGACGAACACCCGCAGCCGAATGGCATTGATGCCCTGGTCCTTGAGAGTCGCCAGGCAGTCCTGGGCCTGGCCCTGCTCGTTGTAGAACACGTAGCCCGTGGCCTCCATTTGCTGGAGCCAGCCCACGTCGGCGCCTTTGGCAAAGGTTTGGGCCGAGGCTGCCGGGGCCACCAGGCTGGCCGCGCCGAGCAACAGGGCCGCCCGAAAAAAGCGTTTCATCATGGCATTAAGAACGTAAAGAGCCTCGCACGGCAGGCGCCGGGCGAGCAGCGGCAACCCGGGCAAAAACGGGCGGGCCCGCGCCGGCCAGCGAGGTAAAACTAACCAGCCCGTACGGAAGCGCGGGCTGGCTACGCCCAAAGAATTGCCTTGGCTGAACGCCAGGCAACCCGCGGGGGGTAGGGCGCATCTGAGGGGAGGCCAGGCAAAAACTGTCATTTTTTAGCAAGGCCGGTAACGTTGGGGCCAGTGGCCCGGTAGTCGGGGCAGGCAGTAAGGAGCCGAAAACTGATGAGGCGGCTGGTACCAGAAAATTATTTCAAGTAAAAAACCCTCGATTAAACGCCGCCAGGGTAGTTTTCAAAATAAATCTGAAACAGTACTATGCGAAACAAAGTACCTGTTGTAAGTTTGTTCTATCAAAAGCCAAGTACCACGCTACTACCCACAACCTGGCCGCGCCTAGCTGCGGCCCCAGCGAGGTAGCCACCAGCCGCCAACCGGGCTGCTGGGTTGCGCCGGCAGCCTTGCCGGCCTACCCCCCTCGACTAGCCCGCTAGTCAGCCTACCCCCTTTTTTGCCTGCGTGCCCTGGCACCGGGGCCCAGCTTTTCTCTCCCCACCGGAACCGCGGCCGGCTGGGAACGGAATCGCCATGCCCTTGCCGAACGCCTTTTTATTCTTCGCGCCATGAACTACTCCTTGAAAATCAACTCGCTACTCTTCCTGGCTACCCTGGGCCTGCCGCTGGCCCTGGCGGCCCAAACGGCCCCTACCCCCCCCCGCGCCACCATAAGCGGCACCGCCGTGGATGGCGGCGCCAGGGCCGAGCCGCTGCCCTTCGCCACGGTGCTGCTGCGCCACGCCGAGGCCGCCGATACCAGCCTGGTAGCCAGCGGCCAAACCAGCCTGGAGGGTACCTTCGCCCTGCCCCAGGTGCCGGTCGGCGCTTATAAGCTGCGGGTGCTGGCGCTGGGCTACCAGACGTTGGCCCAGGCCGTGCGGGTGGCGCCCGGCCAGGCCAGCGTGGCCCTGGGCCTGCTCAGGCTGCGCGCCAGCAGCCAGCAGCTGGCCGAAGTGAAAGTGACGGGCGAGAAAGCCGTGGTGCAGCAGGAGCTGGGCAAAACGGTCATTAACGTGGAAAAAGACCTGAGCAGCGTGGGCGGCACCGCCGTGAACGTGCTCGAAAACGTGCCCGCCGTGGCCGTGGACGCCAGCGGCACGGTAAGTTTGCGCGGGTCGTCGAACCTGACGATTCTCATTGATGGCAAGCCGGCCGGCACCAGCAACGGCGGCCCCGGCCCGCGCCTCGACCAGATTCCGGCCTCGCAAATCTCCCAAATAGAAGTGATGACCAACCCCTCGGCCAAGTACGACGCCAGCGGGGCGGGCGTCATCAACATCATTACCAAGAAGAACAAGCAGGAGGGCTGGAACGGCCAGGCCGCCCTGGTGCTGGGCAGCCGCGAAAAATACTCGCCCAGCCTGAGCCTGAGCCGCCACCACGGCCAGGCCACCTGGAACCTGGGCTATGACGGCCGCGACCAGATTTATCGCACCCGCTCGAACAGCCAGCAAACGGCCCTGCTGCCCGACGGCAGCAGCCTGCTCACGGGCCAGGACGGCACCGGCATCCAGCACAACCGCAACCATAGCCTCAACCTGGGCCTCGACTATACCCTGCCCAAGGACCAGACCCTGAGCCTGAGCGTGCAGCCCCATTGGGAGCACCAGACCGAAATCGACAACCAGCTGCTGACCCGGCAAACGGCCGGCTCGCCCACCGTGACGACGCAGCAGGGCCAGGAAATAGCCGATGTGAAGGTGACGGTGCTCGAATCGTCGGCCAGCTACCGCCGCACCTGGGAGGCCCACAAGGGCCGCGAGCTGACGGCCAACGCCGGCGCGGTACTCATCGACGCCAACATTCCGGTGAGCCAGCTGCTGACGGGTGGCCCGGCGCCGGCCGGCTTCAGGCAGCAGCAGCAGGTGAGCGCGCAGATTTATTTCGGGCAGGTGGACTACACGCTGCCCAGCGCCGATGGCAAGGGCAAGCTCGAAGCCGGCCTGAAAAACCAGGTGCTGCGCAACACCGGCAGCACGGCCATGCTGGTGCCCACCAGCCTGGACCCGAACGCCGAGTTCGTGCGCGACGCGCAGCGCTCGTTCGACTACCGCTTCGTGCAGGTGATGCCGGCTGCCTACGCCACCTACTCGCGGCAGCTGGCCCACGGCTGGAGCGCCCAGGGCGGCCTGCGCACCGAGGCTACCTTCCTGAACGGCGGCCTTGCTGATGGCCGCGCCTCGGTAAACCGACAGTATATCAGCCTTTTTCCCTCGGCCACGGTGGCCAAGGAGCTGGCGAAGGAGCCCGGCCAGAGCCGGCTGCAATTCAGCTACGCCCGCCGCCTCAACCGGCCCGACTTTATGCAGCAACTGCCCTTGCAGCTCTACCAGGACCCGCGCAACTACCGCCAGGGCAACCCCGGCCTGCTGCCCGAGTTCAGCCATAATATTGAGTTGGGTCACCAGCTGAATTTGAAGAACGGGGCCAGTATCACGAGCACGGTCTTCGCCCGCTTCACGCAAAATGCCATTCAGCGCATCCGCACCATCGACACCCTGGCCACCCGCACCGCCAACGTGGGGGTAGTGACCCAGGAAACCTTCCAGAACCTGGGCAGCACCACCAACCTGGGCCTCGAAATGACCTGGGCCCAGCCCCTCACCAAGTGGTGGCGCGTGTCGGCCAGCGGCTCGCTCTACCGCTCGCAGATTGCCACCAACGCCGGCAACGCGGCCAACCGCTCGGCCCTGGCCGGCACCGCCCGCCTCGCCAACAACTTCACGCCCCGCAAGGGCCTCGACGTGCAGCTCACCGGCACCGTGCGCTCGACGGTGCTCACGGCCCAGGGCCGGCAGCTGCCCACCGGCGGCCTCGACCTGGCCCTGCGCCAGCGCCTGTTCAGTGACCGCGCCGCCCTCACGTTGCGCGTCTCGGACCTGCTCAACACCCAGGTGCGCCGCACCGAGCTGGCTACCCCCGAGCTGCAAACCAGCCTCTACAGCAAGTACGAGACCCGCGTGGCCTGGCTGGGCTTCACCTGGTACATCGGCGCCACCAAGGCCAAGGCCGGCCGCATCGACTCGGCCCCGAGCGGTGGCGGTGGGTTTGGGGGGTAGTTTTTCAATTATCAAGTATCAGTGAGCAATTATCAATTAGTAGACCTGCTCATTTTTCTCAGCTAACTACTTAATAATCTAGACTCTTTTTTCAATTTTTCGCATGAAAACTGTTGCTTTGTTGCTCGCCGCGGCCCTATTGCCCGCCGCCCCTTCCTTCGCCCAAACGCCGGCTGCCGCGCCGGGTAGCGGGCTGGCCGTGAGCCTCCGTACCACGGCCCTGGCGCCGGCCTGCTACACTCGCAGCGTGGCCGGCGGGGGTAGCATCACCTACTTCGGCGCGGTGTGCTCGCACGATGCCGCCGATGCGCAGTTTGCCCAGCTGCGGCAGGCGTTTGCGACCAGCCGGCCCACGGTGGTTTTCTACCAAAACCCCGACGGCGGCCTCGACAGCACCGAGGCGGCCACCATTGCCCGGCTGGGTGAGGCCGGCTACGCCCGCTTCCTGGCCCGGCAGTACCAGGTGCCCACCGAGCGCCTCGATGACCCGCTGGCCGAATACGCTTACCTGCAAAGCAAGCTTGACCCCGAGCGCCTCAAGCTCTATTGCCTGCTGCGCGAGGCCCAGCGCTACCGCGCCCGCACCGGCGCTTCGGCCGCGCTCACCAAGCGCGCCATGCGCCAGCTCCTCGCCAACAGCCCGCACTTTTTGCCCGGCACGGCGCAGGTTATCCGCACCGGGGCCGAGCTGGCAGCCGCTTACCGCCAGTACTGCCCCGCCGGCCCCAAGTGGTGGCAGGCCCCGGCCGATTGGTTTGCGCCCCAGGCCACGGCTAGTTTCGATAATGCCTTTCTGCGCGAGGTGAACGCCGCCGTGCTGGCCTACCGCGAGCAGCAGGTGTACGGCAAGCTGCTGGCCCGCGCCCAGGCCGGCGAGCGGGTGCTGGTGGTGATGGGCCGCGCCGAGCTGCCGGCGCCTACCCCCACTTTGGCCAGCAACTAGCCGCCCTGGCGGCTTACCAACTGAAACGCAGCATCTTGCTGCTGCCCGCCGCCTGGCGCGAAACTTTACGGGGCGGTGGGTGGCGGCGGGGGGTTGCGTTTTGGTTTTTTAAGATAATCAAAGATTTATCGGCACCAGCCCGTAATTACTTTGCGGCCCCGGCGATGAACTCGCGGCATTCCCTACCCCCCTCTTTTCTCCTAACCCGCTATGAACACCCGCGCTACTTTCGCCACCGCTTTGCTGGCCCTCGGCAGCCTCGCCGCCCCGGCCCAAACCCTGAATACTGCCAAGCTCGACAGCCTGCTCACGGCGCTGGGTACCCACGATAAGCTGATGGGTAGCCTCGTATTGTCGCGCGATGGCAAGGTGGTATACAGCCGCGCCGTCGGCTACCGGCAGGTCGATGGCACCACCAACGTACCGGCCACGGCGGCCACGCGCTACCGCGTGGGCTCCATCACCAAGATGTTTACGGCCACGATGATTTTTCAACTCATTGACGAGAAGAAACTGACGCTGGAAACCCCGCTGGCCACCTTTTTTCCACAGCTACCTAATGCCAGAACCATCACCATTGACCAACTGCTGAGCCACCGCAGCGGCTTGCACGACTTTGCCAGCGACGGGGCCGAACTGGGCTATAAATCCCCGGCCGAGATGCTGGCGCTAATCGCGAAAACAACGCCTGACTTTGAGCCGGGGGCCAGGTTTGCGTATAGCAACTCTAACTACGTGGTGCTGGGCTACCTCCTAGAAAAGTTGACTAAACAGCCCTATGCTCAAGCACTGCAAAAGCGAGTGGTAGCCAAGGCAGCTCTCCAGAACACGTATTATGGTGGTAAAATCACGCCCGCGAAGCAAGAAGCATTTTCCTACGAGCGGAACGGCACCAGCTGGAAGCCGGGCCCGGAAACCGACATGAGCGTGCCCGGTGGCGCGGGGGCCATTGTGTCGACGCCAACTGATATTACGCGCTTTTTAGAGGCACTTTTTGGGGGCAAGCTGGTGTCGCCGGCTAGCCTACTCGCCATGCAAACCACCCGCGATAAGTTTGGCCGCGGCCTGATGCTGCTGCCGTTCAGCGGGCATCCGGGCTATGGCCACGGGGGCATCATCGACGATTTCCGCTCGATAGCCAGCTACTTCCCCAACGAGAAGCTCGCCGTGGCCCTGTGCAGCAACAGCGGTCCTGGCTCCATCGATGAGGCTATTGTCGGCGTGTTGAGCATCTATTTCAATCAGCCCTACAAAATCCCCACCTTTGCGGCCAGTGCCTACGCGCCTACCCCCGCCGACCTCGACCGCTACGCCGGCACCTACGGCAGCCCGGCCATCCCGCTCAAAATCACGGTGACCAAAGAAGGGGCTACGCTGCGGGCGCAGGCCACCGGCCAGGGCGCGTTTGTGCTCGAAGCCGTGAGTGCGGGCGTCTTCAAGTTTGACCAGGCCGGCATCAAGATGGTGTTCGACCCGGCCAGGCCGACGTTCTTGCTCCAGCAGGGCGGTAAGGAGTATCCATTTACAAAGGAATAAGGGTGCGGCGGCCGGGCTACCCGGCGCCTACCCCCCCGCTAGCGCCGGAAGCTGATGCCCAGGAAATACTCCCTATCGACGGAGTGCGTGAGGGGCAGGTGGGTGCCGAAATCGAGCTGCACGTTGTCGGAGATGTCGAGCTGCGGGCCCAGGTTGATGGAGCTGCGCCACGACGCCTGGCGCACGTCCCAGTAGCCCACCAGCTCCACGAAGGCCTGCACCAGCTTGTTGAATTGGTAGTCGGTGGTGAAGGTGGGCGTGAGCTGGAGGTAGTGCTGCGTTTGCTCACGGTCGTAGAAAAAGTTGGCCGCCACCTGCCCGCCGATGCTCCAGTCTTTGGTGCACTGGTACACCACGGGCAGCGTGAGGCCGGGCTCGTAGCCGCCATCGCCCACCGCGCCGCCGGTGGGCAGCTGCACGTAGCCGATGATGCCCAGCGCCCAGCGGCTGTCGTCGTCGCCGGCCAGCGTGTGCTTCACGCGCAGCGTAACATCGCCTATCCCCCGCGCCACCTGCGTAGCGCCGGGGTCGAGGTCGTCGTAGTTGCGGGTGTCGGTGTACGAGTCGAGGGCCACCTGGAAATCGGTGCGGTTGGTGAGGCCGATTTTGGCCAGGAAGTGGTTGGCGTACCAGTCGTGGCCGTAGGTGGTGCCCTCGCGCCGGGTGAGCAGCCGCAGCACGTCGCTCTCGTACTGCACGTGCCCCGCATCCACCGAGTACGGGCTTTCGGTGATGCCGGGGCGGTCGGGCACCATCGGGCGCATGTACTTGCGGGGGGTAGAGTGGAACAGGTTAAACTGCTCCTTATTGACCCGAATGGTATCGTTGAGGGGGGCCTGGGCAGCCGCGGGGCCGGCCAGGGCCAGCAGCGCCAGGGAGGCGTAGAGACGGGGCATAGGAAGCAAAGGTGAGCCGTGAGCCGCATACGTAACGGCGGCGCTGGCGGCCGGACCCGCCCGCTCACCTCGCCAACTCTGAGCACCGCGCTACTTCAACGCAGGCTAGCGGGATAGGCCAGCCACCCGACAAAAGGGCCAGCCAATGAAGCATTGACTGGCCCTTTTGTCGGGTGGTAGCCGGTGGTGCGGCGCGGCCTATTTCCGGCTTTTCTTGGGCGCCGCCGCGCTGGCGACGGCCGGGGATACGAGCTGGCCGTTGCGCACCAGCACCTTGCCATCTGCCTCCACCGTGGCGTTGGCGATGGGGAAGCTGTAGGCACCCGGCGATTGGTTCTGGCCGCCCAGCAAGCCGTTATTGCCCGTGCGCACGTACACCATGCCGGCCGCCGTGCTGGGGTAGTAGGCCTTGTCGCCCTGCGGCTTCATCACCGGGTTCAGCCCGATGGAAAAATTGCTGATTTGCATGGCCGGCGGGCCGTAGGGCGCGAGCTGCTGCTGCAGGGCATCGGCGCCGACGTCGGCGCGCACGTTGGTGAGCTGGCCGTTTCGCACGTCAGCTTTGAGGCCGGTCAGCGGCTTGCCATCGGTAATGTAGTCGTTGGCGACCGCCAGGCGGCCCGTGGCCGACGTTTCCGGGCAGCTGCCATAGGTGCGCCCGCCGGGCAGGGCGGCCGTGCGGTCGTACACGCGCGTGGCCTGCTGGTCGGTGGCCGAAAGCACGCCGTCATCCGTGAATACGGGGCGGCCGCCAAGGTCCAGGGTCAGGTCGGTGCCGGCCGGCGAGGTAATGTGCATTTTATGGCCCGTGGCCAGCACCTGCTTCAGGCGCTCGGCCTGCCCGGCAATGGCCGCGTAGTCGGCCCCGATGCCGCCCCACACCATTTGCTCGTAGCTGGGGTAGTCGAGCTGCTGCGCGGCCGCGCAGCTTTTACTGGGGTAGCTCACAAACACGCCCCGCAACTTGCTGGCGTCGAGCTGCTTGGTAAAGCCGGACGCGGCGGCAACCTGCGCGAATTTGGCCTGGCGGGCCGGGCTCATGCCGGCCATTACCGCGCGGCTGTCTTCGTACTGGGGCAGGGTGATGAGCACGTCCGACTGCAAAAGCCAGCTGTTGGTTTTGTCGGCCTGAATAGCCGCTTCGGGCGTATCCATTAGCTCGGCCCGCGCTACCTTGTCGGTAGTGAGCATCAGGTTAGGCTGCCCGCCGGCGCGGGCCACTTCCACGGCCACGGCTTCCAGGAGCGGCAGCGTGTGCTGACCGCCCGTAATCACCACTACCTCGCCGGGCTTCACGCCCGCCGACGTATGCACAATCTGCTTGGCAATCTGCTCGTAATTCTGCCCGAAAGCTGGCTTGGTTAACGAGAGCATTCCCGTAACACAACCTATTAGTAAAAAAAGCTTTGCCATTACGTTGAGGGGGTTAAATGAAAAAAGAGTGGGGTAGGAAAAAAGGGTCAGCCAGGCTGAACCTTGGGCCTTGGGCAGAAAATCAGCAGGTGGCCAGCGGCGGCAAATCAAGGCCGGCAAAGGAGCGTAGCTACGCTTGTTGCAGCGCACTGGCACCGATAGCGGCACCCCAACGACCGTGCGCGTTGTTGCTGGCACAAAGAACGGGGCGGTTTCCAGGCCGGGTGAGCGTAGAAATACGCTTTCTCCAAACCAGGTAGTTCTACGCAGCCCGCTCATTGTCAGGGCCTGGCCAGCGAGCCGGCTGGGGCGGGCGGCGCACCCCACCAACCCGGCCGGGCAAGTAAGCACCAGCCCATCCCCGCCCTACCCCCCGTTCGTCGTTCGTCACTCGTCCCTAAAAAAACTACCTTTGCGGCTGTAATGGAAAAACCCAGCATCCCGCAAGGCACCCGCGATTTTGGGCCGGCCCAGGTGGCCCGCCGCCAGTATATTTTTGGCGTCATCCGGCGCACGTTCGAAACGTTTGGCTACGCGCCGCTCGAAACGCCGACGCTGGAGAACCTCTCCGTGCTCACCGGCAAGTACGGCGACGAGGGCGACCAGCTGCTGTTTAAAGTGCTGAACTCGGGTAACTTCCTGGTGAAGGAGCGCCGCGGCGAGACTACCCCCCTCGTGACGGCCGAAGACCTCGAAGCCGGCCCCAAGGCCGTGCTGCCCAAGATTGCCGAAAAAGGCCTGCGCTACGACCTCACCGTGCCCTTTGCCCGCTACGTGGCCATGAACCGGGGCACGCTCACCTTCCCCTTCCGCCGCTACCAGATGCAGCCCGTGTGGCGCGCCGACCGCCCGCAGCGGGGCCGCTACCGCGAGTTCTGGCAGTGCGACGCCGACGTGGTGGGCACCACCTCGCTGCTCTGCGAGGCCGAAATCGTGCTCATGATGGCCCAGGTGCTCAACGGGTTGGGGCTGGACGATTTTACCATCAAAATCAACCACCGGGGCGTGCTGCGCAATATTTACCAGGCGCTGGGCGGCGAGGGCCAGGAAACGGACCTGTTCGTGGCCATTGATAAGCTCGACAAAATAGGGGAGGAGGGCGTGCGCAAGGAGCTGCTGGAGAAAGGCTTTACCGAGCCGACCATCGGCATTCTCTTCGACCTGCTCAGCGTAGAGGGCGGTTATGCCGAGAAGCTGGAGCGCCTGCTGGTCGGCTTCGTCACGGCCGGCGTGGAGCCCGACGGCCCCCGCCCCACCACCGAAACCGATGACGACGACCTCGACCTCACCTACTACCGCGGCTTGCAGGAGCTGGCCGAAGTGCGCGACCTGCTGCAAGCCTCGGGCTTCCGGCAGTTTGACCGCCTGGAGTTTGACCCCACCCTGGCGCGGGGCCTGAGCTACTACACGGGCTGCATCTTCGAGGTCAAAATCAACAACGTGGCGATGGGCAGCGTGAGCGGCGGCGGCCGCTACGACAACCTCACCGGCAGCTTCGGCCTGCCGGGTGTCTCGGGGGTAGGCTTCTCGTTTGGCGTCGATAGAATTTATGACTGCCTCGAAAGCCTGAATCTGTTCACCGAAACCAGCGAAACGCCCACGCGGGTGCTGCTCACGCACTTCGACCAGGCCAGCGGCCGGGCCGCCCTACCCCTGCTGGCCGAGCTGCGCGCCGCCGGCATCCCGGCCGAGCTGTACCCCGACGCCGGCAAGCTGCAAAAGCAGTTCAAGTACGCCGACGCTAAGGGTATTCCGCTGGTGCTCATCCTGGGCCCCGAGGAGCTGGCGGCCGGCGTGGCGAAGATTAAAATTCTGAAAACCGGCGAGGAGAAAACGCTGGCGCTGAGCGAGGTAGTGGCGGCGCTCACGGTGTAGCCGCCGCTCAGGTCCGGGGCTTCTGGTCTACCAGACGTAGGTTTTGGGTTGTTAGTCGTAATTCTACTTTAGGACTTACGCAAAAACGTCTGTCATTGCGAGCGCAACGAAGTGGAGCGCGGCAATCGCCCCAGAACGACACCCGAACAACTCGTTCTGGGGCGGTTGCTTCGCGCTGCTCGCAATGACAAACGTTTTGTGTAAGTCCTATACTTATAAGTCATTTGCTTTTGAACGACTACTTATCATTCGCGCAGCCCCTTACCCTGGCCGCGCTGGCCGCTGCCCTCCGCGGCCGGGAGCCCCAGCGCCTGCCTCCCGAGACTGAGGCGCGGCTACGGGCTGCCTACCCCCCCCAAACCGCGCCAGCAGCCGGCGCGCAGCCGGCCCACTGGCTGCTGGCTCACGCCTGCGGCACCGGCCCCGAAGTGCCCCCGGAGCTGGTGCGCCGCCTGCTGCTGCTGAAAGCCTACGCCCTAAGCCAGGTCCCTGCCGGGGCGCCCGTTGGCGCCGCCAAGCGCCTGCTCGACTTCTACAACCGCGACGTGTGGCCGGTGGTGTACGAGCAGGGCACTTCCGAAACGCCACTGGCGCATGTGTGCCTGCCGCTGCTGGGGCTGGGCGACGTCAATTACCAGGGCTACCGCCTGGCCGCCGCCGACGTGCTGGAGCTATTTGGCTGGGCGCCCTTGGCATTGCCGGAGCAGGCAGGCCCGCAGTTGCTCGGTGGCGCTGAGTTTGAGCTGGCCTACGCCACCGAGGCCCTGGAGCGCGCTACCCACCTGCTGCGCGCCAGCCTGGTCATTGCCGCGCTCAGCATGGGGGCGCCGGCGCCCGCTGGCTCCGTGGCACCAGTGCCCGCTATCAGCCACGAACTGGCCCAAGTGGCGCGGGTGGTCGAGGCGGCCTGCGATGCCGGGGCAGCCGCGTCGGCCGCGCCGCTACCCCTGGCCCTCCATAAACTGGCCCGCACGGTAGCGGAAGTGGGGCAGGCTTCGGCCCAACGCACGGGTAACCTGCTCGCCGCCGGGGCTCCGGTTGGGCTGATGGCCCTGCCGGGCGTGGCGGCTAGCCTGGCCGCTTATAGCCAGCGGCTGAGCGGCCCCGCCCCGGCCCCGCCCGAAGTGCGCCGCGTGGTCGAAAACACCGGGCAGCTGCTGGGCCTGGAGCTGCTGGCGGCGGCGCGGGCGCGGGCGCTTCGGCAGCCCGCGCGCAGCAGCCCGGCGCTGGAGGCGGTGGTGGCGGCGTTTGGCGGGGTAGTTAACTTCGTGGCCCCCGACCGGCTGCTGGCCCCCGACCTGCACCGCGCCGCCCGCTTCGTGCGGGAATACGAGTGGGCGTAAACTTGTCGTTAGCAGTGGGTATGAAACAAATTTTTTCCTTGGTGCGGCGGCCCTGGCTGCTGGGGCTGCTTGCCCTGCTGGCGCTGCCGGGCCTGGTGGCCCCGGCCGCCGCGCAGTGTACCATCAACCCGCCGCCCGCGGGCTGCCCTACCCCCTTCGTGGCCATCGACGTCATCACCGGGCAAGAGGTGCGGGCGCTGTGCGTGGGCCGGGCGGTGCGCTTCGACCTGGGCTGCGGACGCTCGGTGGCAGCTAATCTGCTGTACTACAATGCGCTGCCGGGCACTAATATTACGCCGGCCAATTGCGACTTTACGCCGGGCAAGCTGGCGAATAACACCTTTACCCCCACGGCGGCCGGGGCCATTACCGTGTCGGAGCTGGCCAACCCCAGCGTGGCGGGCGGCACGGGTACGGTGTTCGTACGCAATTTTCAGGTGTACGACAGCCCGGCGCCCAGCTTTACCCTGACGCCCTGCAACGGCCGGGTGAAGGTAAGTTTTGGCACGAACCCTTACGACCAGTATTTCCTACGCGTGAACACCGGGGCCGTGGTGGGGCCATTCGCGGCGGCTACCTCGCCGACGGTAGCCGCCCCGGCCGGCAGCAGCGTAACCGTTATTGGCAGCTACCGGGCCAGCCTCATCTGCACTGGCCAGGCTACGCAGGCGGTGCCGGCTTTGTCGGCCCAGCCGCTGGTGCTTGCGCGGCTCACGGTGCAGGGCGCGCTGCCCGGCCCGGTGGCGCTCGCCTTCAGTGGTTTCTCAAATTATTATTTCAATAATATTCAATACGCGGATGCCAGCAACCCGACCCGCTTCCGGTCAATAGTTGGTCTACTAACCCCCACCAGCTACACGGCGCCCCTGGGGCAGCCGGGGCTGTATCGCCTGGCCCGCTACGACGCGTGCGGCACCGACTCGGCCTTCTCGGCGCCGGTACCGACCATTCAGCTGGCCGGCACTTCGGCCAACAACGTCAACAACCTGAGCTGGCAAACGGCCGGGCCGGTGGCGGGCTACACGCTGCTGCGCAACGGCACCGCGCTGACCACCCTACCCCCCTCGGCCACCACCTACGCCGACGCGGCCGTGACCTGCGGCACCCGCTACACTTATGAGTTGCAAGCCAGCGTGGCGGGCGGCGGCCAGAGCATTTCCAACGACGTGGCCGTGCAGGCAGTGTCGGCCCTACCCCCCGCCGCGCCGCTGCTCAATGCCAGCTTCGACCTGGCGGGCCGGCTCACGCTCACGGCCGCGGCGGCGGGCGGCGCGGCGCTGCCGGCAGGCGGGCAGCTGCTGTACAGCCGCCAGGGCGGGCCGGGCGCGCTCGACTTCGCGGCCGTGCCCACTGCCACCGACACCCTGCGCGACCCCGCCACGCTGGCCCAGCTGCTGGCCGCGCCACCCTGCTACACCGTGCGCCTGCAAGACGTGTGCGGCAACGGCTCGGCGCCTACCTCTGCTACCTGCCCCAGCATCCTGGCCGTGACCGCCGCCGACCCCGACGGCCTCACGGCGCAGCTGAGTTGGTTGGCGTTTCGGGGGCCGGGCAGCCCGGCGGCGGGCGCCAGCTACCGGGTGCTCACGCTGGCCCCCGATGGCACGGTGCTGGCCGCCTCGGCTCCCACGGCCGGCCTGAGCTACCTCGACCCTACCCCCCCCACCGACCGCCAGGTACTGCGCTACCGCATGGAGGCCAGCGGGGCGGGCCTGCCCGTGGGCACCGTGAGCTACTCCAACGTGGCCACCCTCACGCGCCAGCCCCGGCTGGTAGTGCCCAATGCGTTTACGCCCAACGGCGATGGCCTCAACGACGTGCTGGAGCTGAAGGGCCGCTACCTAAATAACTTTTCCTTCGTAGTAATTGATAAGAACGGCCAGGAAGCCTTCCGCGCCACCGACCGCACCCAAACCTGGGATGGCACCATCCGGGGCCACGCGCCGGTGAACGGAGCCTACGTCTGGCGCCTCACCCTGCGCGATGAAGTGGGCCAGGACTTCAGCCAGACTGGCACCGTTACGATTTTGAAATAGTATTTCTTTGTAATTAGCCGTTTGTCATTGCGAGCCTGCGAAGCAATCGCATTAGAATGAAATCGTTCCGGTGCGATTGCTTCGCAGGCTCGCAATGACAAACGTTTCCTAACTAGCGCCCAACCAAAATACCATGCCTGATAACTCATTTGCTGCCACCTACCACCTGGGGCAGTACCAGTCCGAAATCAACGCTAAAATTCAGGCCCTCAACGACCAGGATTTTACTACCCGCTTCTGGCAGAAAGACGCTACCCTCTGGACCCAGAACGCCGAGGCCCAGCAGAGCATCCGCAGCTTTATGGGCTGGCTCGATAGCCCCGAAGTGCTGACCAAAGCCGTGGCCGACATCAAGCAGTTCGTGCACGAGGTGAAGGCGGCCGGCTTTCAGCACGTAGTGGTGATGGGCATGGGGGGTAGCACGATGGCCCCGATTGTGTTCGACCGCTCCTTCCACCAGGGCCAGGGCGACTTGCCGCTGTCCATCCTGGACACCACCGACCCCGGCACCGTGGCCGAGCTGGAACAGTCGCTACCCCTGGAGCACACGTTGTTTATCGTGGCCAGCAAGTCGGGCACCACGGCCGAGCCCCTGGCTTTCGGCGATTATTTCTACGACAAGCTCAAGGCCATCAAGGGTGATAAGGCCGGCGAAAACTTCGTGGCCATCACCGACCCCGGCTCCAGGTTCGTGGACCAGGCTACCAAGGAAGGCTTCCGCAGGATTTTCCTGAACTTCCCGGAAGTAGGCGGGCGCTTTTCGGCCCTCACGTACTTCGGCCTGGTGCCAGCGGCGCTCTATGGCATTAACATCGGCGGCCTGCTGCACGGTGCTGTGGAGATGATGCACGACTGCGGCGCGCAGGGCCCGGTGGCCGGCAACCCCGGCCTGGCGCTGGGCGCGGCGCTGGGCGTGCTGGCCCAGCAGGGCCGCGACAAGCTCACCCTCATCACGCCCGACTCGCTGAGCAGCCTGGGCCTGTGGCTGGAGCAGCTGCTGGCCGAGAGCACGGGTAAGGAAGGCAAGGGCATCCTGCCGGTGGCCGGCGAGCCGCTGGGCCGCCCCGACGAGTACGGCCAGGACCGCGTATTCGTGTACGTGGGCTACGAGGAGTTTACCGACCAGGGCAACCTCGACAAGCTGACGGCGCTGGAGCAGGCGGGCCACCCGGTCATCATCATTCGCCTGAAGGAGGCGCTGGACCTGGGCCGCGAGTTTTACCGCTGGGAAATCGCGGTGGCTGTGGTCGGCATCGTGCTGGGCATCAACCCCTTCGACCAGCCCAACGTGCAGGCGGCCAAAACGGCCACCGACAAGCTGATGAAGGAGGTAACGGAAAAGGGCAAGCTGCCCGACGCCGGCCAGCCTACCGCCACCCAGGATGGCGTGGCGTACTACGGCGAGGTGTCGGGTGAGGACGCGGCCGGCGTGCTGCTGGCGTTTTTTCAGCAGGCCCAGCCCGGCAATTTTATGACCCTGCAAGCCTACCTGCACGAAACCGACCACCTCAACGGGCAGCTTGCCGACTTCCGTAAGCAGGTGCAGGACAAGCTGCGCCTCGCTACCACCTCGGGCTACGGGCCACGCTTTCTGCACTCGACCGGCCAGTACCACAAGGGCGGCCCCAACAACGGCCTGTTCGTGCAGTTCACCGCCGACCACCCGCGGGACCTGCCGCTGCCCGGCCGCACCTACACCTTCGGCACGTTTGAGAATGCCCAGGCCCAGGGTGACCTCGAAGCCCTGCGCGACAACGGCCGCCGCGCGCTGCACATTCACCTCGGCCCCGACCCCGAAAAAAGCCTGCAAACCGTGCTGACGGCCCTCACCGCTGCTCTCAGCCACCTGGGGTAGCAGGGCCGGCTGGCCCTGCTACCTAGAACCGCTGGTCAGCAGCACCTTACGTTTTGAAGCCCAGCTTGGCTAGCCGACTTGCGCGGCGCGCCGGGTTGGGCTTTTTCGGGCTTGACGCATCTACCGGCTGGCTCCCCGCTCGCGGGCTGCGCCTGGCCCTAGTGCGGGGGGGTAGGGCAGAGTTGTTAAGTTCTAGCGTTGTCGTCCTCCGCGTTCACCTCACCCCCTAGCCCCCTCTCCAAAAGAGAGGGGGGACTAACTTTAAATCTAATCTTCTAAAAACCAGTCTATTAAGGCTAATACTAGAAGCTAGTCCCCCCTCTCTTTTGGAGAGGGGGCTAGGGGGTGAGGTGAACGCGGAGGACGACAACGCTAGAACTTAACAGCTATGGGGCTAGGAGGGTAGGGCCAGCCCAGGGAGCAGACGCCGCCGGAAGTAACTACTTTTAGACCACGCTGTTTTTCTATTATGCGGCCGTTTGCGGGCCGGCTTCTTTTCTATGGCTGATTTTTTTGTCAATAAAGGCTTTCGGCCCCGGCGCCAGAGCAACCACCAGCTGCCGCCGGGCCAGTACGAAACCACCGATTTTCCGGTGCTCACGGCGGGCCCTACCCCCCGCATCGCGCTCAGCCAGTGGGAGTTTCGGCTCGAAGGCCTGGTGGAAGAGCCCGTGAAGTGGAGCTGGGAGGAGTTCAACCGGCTGCCGATGCAGGACTTCAATCCCGATATTCACTGCGTCACGAAGTGGTCGAAGTTCAATACCCGCTGGCGCGGCGTGAGCGTGGATACGCTGCTGGAGCACGTCCGGCTCAAACCCGAGGCGCGGTTCGTGACCGAGTTCAGTTACGGCGGCTACACCACCAACCTGCCCCTGGCCGACCTGCTGGGCGGCCAGGCCTTCGTGGGCGTGCGGTTTGAGGGCGAGCCGCTGGCGCCTGAACACGGCGGCCCGGCCCGCCTGGTAGTGCCGCACCTCTACTTCTGGAAAAGCGCCAAGTGGGTGCAGGGCCTGCGCTTCACGGCCCAGGACGAGCCCGGCTTCTGGGAGCGCGCCGGCTACAGCATGTACGGCGACCCCTGGAAGGAGCAGCGCTACCTCGACGACGATGAGGACGCCGGCTCCGGGGCCCCGCGCCTGTGAGCCGGCTCGACTGGCAGCAGGCCACGGTAACGGCCATCCGGCCCGAGACGCCCCGCGCCCAGACCTTTACTTTGGCGCTGCCGGACTTCACGCCCCACCTCGCCGGCCAGCACTACGACCTGCGCCTCACGGCCGGGGGCGGCTACCAGGCCGAGCGCAGCTACTCCGTGGCCTCGCCGCCCGAGCAAACCGGCGAAATCGAACTCACCGTGGAGCTGATTGCCGACGGCGAAGTGTCGGGCTACCTGTTTGAGGGCGTGGCCGTGGGCGACCCGCTGGCGGTGCGCGGGCCCATTGGGGGCTACTTCGTGTGGCGCGGCGCGCCCGGCTCGCCGCCGCTGCTGCTCGTGGGCGGCGGCTCGGGGGTGGTGCCGCTCATGGCCATGCTGCGGCACCGGCAGCGGGCGGGGCTGCATGTGCCGGCGCTATTGCTGCTGGTAGTGCGCACTCCCGACGACGCTATTTATCACGCCGAGCTGGAGGCGATGGCGCGGGCCGACCCCGCCTTCATGCTGGTGCTCAGCTACACCCGCCAGGCCCCGGCCGGCTGGGCCGGCTACCAGCGCCGCCCCGATGCCCCCATGCTGGCCGAGGTACTGGCCCGCCTACCCCCCTCGCCACAGTGCTACGTGTGCGGCCCCACCGGCCTGGTCGAAACCGTAGCCAGCGCCTTGCAGGCCACCGGCCTACCCCCGGCTGCCATTCTGACGGAGCGCTTCGGACCCACCGGCCGCTGAGTACGCTGTTCAGCAAGTAAGGGGATAGTAGCGCGAACTTTCCAGTTCGTGCGCGAGCGCAGCGAGCATAGTCGTTCGCGCCCCTCCGTTCCGCCTGCTCGCTGACGCTCGCGCACGAACCGGAAAGTTCGCGCTACTTGCCGCCGCCCGGTTAGCCTGAAAACTTCTTGAACAAGGTACCGAGTGAGCGCGCACTGGCGGCGGTAGTTTTGCGGCAGCAGGTTACTTTTTGCCGCTGCCGCCGGTTTAGTACCCGCGGGCCGGTTGACGCGCCTGGCTGAAGGCCAGTTTTTCTGGTATCAGGCAAGAAAAGCTGGTCCAGTGTTTTTTACTATAACTTTCCAACTTACTGGAAATAAAGCTAATAAGATTATGGCATTTGACATGATGGGCATGATGGGCAAGGTGAAGGAGCTGCAAGACAAGATGCAGCAGGCCCAGGACCAGCTTCAGCACATTACCGCTACCGGCGAGGCTGGCGGCGGCCTGGTAAAAGCGACCGCCAACGGCCACCGCACCCTCGTGAAGCTCGAAATTGACCCGTCGCTGCTGACGCCCGAGGACCGCGAGATGCTGCCCGACCTCGTGGTGGCGGCCGTGAATAAGGCGCTGGAAACGGCCGGGGAAATGGCCAAAAGCGAGCTGCAACGCCAAACCAGCGGCCTGCTACCCAACCTGCCCGGTCTGGATTTGAATAATTTCGGGATTTGATTTATAATTGAGAATTAGGAATGAGAAATGAGGAATTACCCTTGGAAGATGCTCCTGAAAATTCTTCATTCCCAATTCCTAATTCTCAATTAAGCGTAGCGTCCGACGTAGCCATTGTAATCCTCAATTACAACGGCGAGCATTTTTTGCGGCATTTTTTGCCGGCGGTGCTGGCGCACACGGCCGGCGCGCGCGTGGTGGTAGCCGACAATGCCTCAACCGACGACTCGGTACGGCTATTGCGCCACGGCTTTCCGCAGGTCGAAGTGTTGGGTTTTGCCGAAAACCTGGGGTTTTGCGAAGGCTATAACCAGGCCCTGGCCCAGCTCGACAGCCCGTTTTTTGTGCTGCTCAACTCCGACGTGGCCGTGCAGCCGGGCTGGCTGCCGCCGCTGCGGGCGCTGCTGGCCGGCAACCCGCGCATTGCCGCGGTGCAACCCAAAATACTGGCTTATAGCGACCCTACCCTCTTCGAACACGCCGGCGGTGGCGGCGGCTACCTCGACCGGCTGGCCTACCCCTTCTGCCGGGGCCGGCTCTTCGACACGCTCGAAACCGACCGGGGCCAGTACGACGACGCGCGCCCCGTGGCCTGGGCCAGCGGCGCCTGCTGCCTGGTGCGGGCCAGCATCTGGCGCGAGCTGGGTGGCCTGGAGCCCGCGTTTTTTGCCCACATGGAGGAAATCGACTTCTGCTGGCGCGCCCAGAACGCGGGCTACGAAGTCTGGTATCACGGCGGGGCCAGCGTGTACCACGTGGGCGGCGGCACCCTGCCTAAGTCGAGCCCGCGCAAAACGTACCTCAACTTTCGCAACGGGCTGGCGTTGCTCTATAAGAACGCGGCACCCAGCGAGTTAGCCGGCTCCTTCGCCCTGCGACTGCTGCTCGATTGGGTGGCCGGCCTGCGCTTTCTGCTGGGCCGCAACTGGCCCGAGGCGCAGGCGGTGGGTAGGGCGCACTGGCATTTTTTTCGGCAGCTCGGCTACTGGCGGCAGCGCCGCCGCCTGGCCCGGCCACATTTGCTGGTGCGGCAGCGCGCGGGTACCTACGCGGGCAGTTTGGTGTGGGCGTACTTTGCCAGGGGCAAAAAGCATTTTTCCGACTTGACTATAAAAAAGGCAGAGAATTAAGCTGCGCTGTTAGCCACTCGTTTCTCTTTCTTAATCAGGCAATAACCTTGGTCTATAAATCCCACACGGTGCTGCGCTGCTGGCGCCAGGCGCGATGGATATTCATCCAGAATACCCCGGCGAAATAAAGCACGACGGGCGAGCCGAAGGTGAAGAATGACGCGTATACAAACGAGAGCCGGATGCTGCGCGTGCTGAAGCCCCAGCGCTGCCCCAGCGCCGAGCACAGCCCGAAGGACTGCGATTCGATAAAGTCGGTGAGGCGGTGCATATAGTGAATTTTGGGTGGCGCGTTGCAACTTTGCCGGGCTAATATACAACTTAATCAGCCGCCAACGTTACAATTCTTCTTACGTTTAGGCACGGGTCGGGTTGCTATCCAGCTCGTTTTAGCCGTTGCCAATTTTTTTCATTTGCGCTCATTTTCAATTCCTAAGCCAAGGGTAGGGGTAGGCCTGTCGGGTCTGCTGCTGGCCTTGCTCACGGGCTGCTCGCCCTTACCCGCCATGCTCAAGGCCGCTGAAGCAGGCCGCCGCGTGCGGGTAGAGCCGGCCCCGCTCACGGCCGTGGGCGAGTCGGTGCCCTTTGAGGCCACGGCCAAAGCCGCCGCTAAGCACCTGCACAAAGGGGCGGTGTACGAGGTGCTGCTGACCTACCACTATGACCACGACCTGCGCCTCGACACGGTGGGTAGGCTCTCGTTTGCGCAGGGCGAGTTCACCTACGACGACTCGGTGAAGGGCCGGCTGGTGAGCCGCCGCCGCTTCACCATCCCCAACACGCCGCGGCGCTCGCCGGGCCAGCTCATGGCGCGCGGCCAGGTGCGTGAGCTGAAGCCCCACGGCAAAGTGCTGACGGCCAGCACCGAAACGCTGGTGGCGCGTGGCATCTCGGACCCCGCCCGCCGCGTGGTACTCGAAGACACCCTGCTGGCGCTGCTGCCCGAGCACGCCAGCAACGTGATGAGCGGTACCCGCATCCTACCCCTGTATTTTGACCAGGGCCAGTGGTTTATCCGCTCGCACCTGGGCACCAACATCGCGGCGCTCGAAGACCTGATTGACCAGAACCAGCACACCCAGCGGGTGCTTATCGCGGCCGGCCACTCGCCCGACTCGACCGATGCCCACCAGCCGGCGCTGGCCAGCAAGCGCGTCAAGATGCTGCTTTATTATTACAAGCAGCGGGTGAAAGGCTTTTCGTATCTCAATAAGGTAGAAGATATTAAGTTCGACACCCTGGCTTACCGCCGCAGCTGGGAGCTGCTGCTCAACCAGGTGCAGCACTCGGTGCTGAAGCCCGCGCAGCAGGATTCGGTGGTGAGCATCATCAACGACACGCGCGGCACCTTTGCCCAGAAGGAGAAAGCACTGCACAAGCTGAGTTACTTCGACTACCTCGAAGACTACATCTACCCGGTGCTGCGCTGGGGCACGGTGGCCGTGACCTACACCGCGCCGCCGCGCTACGACTCGGAAGTATATATTCTGAGCAAAAAAATTCTGGCCAGGGAAGCCGACCTCGACGCCCTCACGCCCGAAGAGCTGCGCTACTCGGCCACCCTTACCCCCCTGCTGGCCGAGAAGCAGCGTATTTATGAGCTGGCCGCCGCCAGCACGGCCCGCTGGGAAGCGTTTTATAACCTGGGCACGGTGCTGGCCCTGCGCGCCGAGAAGGAATCGAGCCTGCGCGTGCAGCAGAACTACTACCACCGGGCGGCCGTCAACTTTACGCTGGCGGCCCACCGCCACCCCACGGCCGAGCTGTTTTACCGCGCGGCCTCGGCCCACCACCACGCCCAGGAGCGCCTCGAAGCCTTGCAGGATTACGACTACGCCATCAAGCTGGGCGGCGAGCGCGATATCCTGCGCAAGGTTTTTTCGGATAAAGCGGCGCTGGAAATTCAGGTAGGCCAGCCCGAGCAGGCGCTCACCAGCCTGCGCCTGGCCGGCCCCAGCTACCAGAATTACCTGAACCAGGGCCTGCTGCTGGTGCAGCGCGGCGCGTATGACGCGGCCGCCGCCCAGTATCACCTGGCCCTCGACCTTCGCCCCCAGGCGGCCGCTCCGCACTACGGCCTGGCCGTGGCCGCCGCCCGCCGCCACGACGAGGCCGCTCTGGCCGACGAGCTGCACCAGGCCGTGCGCCTCGACCACGACCTCGCCACCCAGGCCACCGAAGACCTGGAGTTTCAGGACTTCGTGCAGCGCCCCGCCTTCCGGGAAGCGCTGAAATTGTAGGGTAGGCTTTAGCCTGCCGGCCCAACGGCCCAGGCGCTCACCAGTATCTTCGCCGCACTCGCGTTAGGTACGTCCCCCAGCCAACGGCTACTCTGCTAAAAAGAGAAGCCCCGACTGTTGGACCAGTACGGGGCTTCGAGAAGTGTGGGGGTTTTCACAGAACCCTTTTACTTCTGAGCAAGATGACAAAGGACAGCGCGAAGAAACTATTTAAAACTTGGTGCAAACCGGTTTTTTTGGAGATTCTGAAAGGATTAGCTAAAGGCTTCGGCCTCTACTTAATCGCTCATTATCTCCGGTAGTTGGGATTGGGAGCCGGGCCCAGGGTCTGGCTCCCTTTCTTTTTTGAGCTAAGAACGTGGTAAAGATAAGACAGGTTCGGTTAAGTTACGCGCGGCCCGCGTGGCCGCGCCGCAAGGAGGCTGCCGCGCAAATTTCCCGCCCCGTTACCCGCGCCCGTACCGTAACTTTACTCCGCTAATTTATTCTAACAGATGCGTACCATTCAATTCCGCGAGGCCCTGCGTGAGGCCATGAGCGAAGAAATGCGCCGCGACCCGTCGGTTTTCTTGATGGGCGAGGAAGTGGCCGAGTACAACGGGGCCTACAAGGTGAGCCAGGGCATGCTCGACGAGTTTGGGCCCGAGCGCGTAATTGATACGCCGATTGCCGAGCTGGGCTTTGCCGGTATCGGGGTAGGCGCGGCGGCCAACGGCCTCAAGCCGATTATCGAGTTTATGACCTTCAACTTCTCGTTGGTGGCTATTGACCAGGTGATTAACTCGGCGGCCAAGCTTTACTCGATGTCGGGCGGGCAGTATTCGTGCCCCATCGTGTTTCGCGGGCCCACCGGCAACGCGGGTATGCTCTCGTCGCAGCACTCGCAGAACTTTGAGAACTGGTACGCCAACTGCCCCGGCCTGAAAGTAGTAGTGCCCTCGAATCCTTACGACGCCAAGGGCCTGCTGAAGGCCGCCATCCGCGACCCCGACCCGGTGATTTTCATGGAGTCGGAGCTGATGTACGGCGACAAGGGCGAGGTGCCCGAGGAGGAGTATATCCTCGAAATCGGCAAGGCCAACGTGGTGCGCGAGGGCAAGGACGTGACGCTGGTGAGCTTTGGCAAGATGATGAAGCTGCTCTACACCGCCGCCGATGAGCTGGCCAGGGAAGGTATTAACGCGGAGGTGATTGACCTGCGCTCGGTGCGCCCCATCGACTACGATACGCTCATCAGCTCGGTGAAGAAAACCAACCGCATGGTGGTGATTGAGGAGGCCTGGCCGCTGGCCAGCATCTCGGGCGAGCTGGCCTACATGGTGCAGCGCCGCGCCTTCGACTACCTCGACGCGCCGGTTATCCGCATCACCTGCGCCGACGTGCCGCTGCCCTACGCCCCTACCCTCATCGAAGCGTCGCTGCCCAACGTGGCCCGCATCCTGAAAGCGGTGAAGGAAGTGACCTACGCGAAAGCCTAAATCAGCCGCGCTAATTACCCTGAACGGGCCCCGCCGCATGGTGCGGCGGGGCCCGTTTCGTTTGATTTATCCTCGCTACGAAAGGAAGGACGTTCTTTTTCGCAATTCCTTTCAGGACGGGGATAGCCGGGGTGGCAAGGGAAGAAAATGGCCAGGGACCAGGCTGCGCTAGTGCCCGTAGCTAATCAGGTTTTCTACCATGCCCTTGAAAATGATGCCGTGGAAGGGCAGCACCGAATACCAGTAGAGGCGGCCCAGCAGGCCCTGCGGCCGGTAGGCGGCCAGCTGCTCCAGGGTGTGGCTGCCATCGGGGTTGTCCACGATGCGGAACTGGAGCCAGGCTTCGCCGGGCAGCTTCATCTCGGCATACAGCAGCAGGCGCTTGGTGGCGCGGTCGGCCACCAGCACGCGCCAGAAATCGAGCGGGTCGCCGGCGCGCAGGTGGTTGGGCGAGCGCCGGCCGCGGCGCAGCCCCACGCCGCCCACCAGCTTGTCCATGATACCCCGAATGCGCCAGAGCCAGTCGGTTTTGTACCAGCCGCGGTCGCCGCCGATGCGCCAGATATTCTCCAGCACCTCAGCCACCGGCCGCGTAAACTTGCGCCGCTGCCGGTCGAAAAACATCCCGTTTTTAGGAATCTGGATGGCGTTCATGTAGTCGGGGCGCAGGGTGCCGCTGCTCATGGCGTCGCTCCAGCTGCTCACCACCTCATTCTGCTCGATGCGCCGGAAGGCCAGCGCCAGCGCTTCGCGGTAGCTCATGCAGCGGTGCGGCACCACCCGCTCGATGCTGCGGGCGGGGTCCACCACGGTGTCGTTTTTGAGGCTTTCGACTAGGCTTTGGGCCAATGAAAACGAGGTGCTCGTGACCAGGTACAGCCACCACGACGACAGCCGGGGCGTGAGCACGGGCACCGTCACTATCCAGCGCCGGTAGCCGCGCACGGCGGCCAGGCCCAGCAGCATCTCCTTGTAAGTCAGCACGTCGGGCCCGCCCAGGTCGAAGCGCTGGCCCAGGCAGGCGGGATTATCGAGCACGGCTTCGAGGTAAAACATGACGTCGCGGATGCCCAGCGGCTGGCAGCGCGAGTTGAGCCAGCGCGGCGTCACCATCACCGGCAGCTTCTCCACGATGTCGCGAATAATCTCAAACGATGCCGACCCCGAGCCGATGATAATGCTGGCCCGCAACACCGTGAGCTGCGCGCGGCGGGCCTGGCCCAGCACGTCTTCCACGGCGCGGCGCGAGCGCAGGTGCACGCTCAGGTCGTGGTCGTTGGCGATGCCCGAGAGGTAGATGACCTGCCGCGCCGTCGTGCGGTCAACATAATCCGCGAAGTGCTGGGCGGAAGCCTGTTCCAGCTCAAAAAAGTTCTCGCTGCCCTCGCCGCTCATCGAGTGCACCAGGTAGTAGGCCGCGTCGATATCGAGGGGTAGGGCGGCCAGCGAGTCGGGCTTGAGCAAGTCGCCCTCGGCGGTGCTCACCTGCGGGTAGCGACTTTCGGGCAGCGTGTCGGGCAGGGCAAAACGGCGGGCATCGCGCACCAGGCACACTACCTCGTGGCCGGCGGCGGCCAGCACCGGCAGCAGGCGTTGGCCAATGTAGCCGGTGGCCCCGGTGAGCAATATTTTCATAAGAAGCGTGGCGTAAGCTTTAGCTTGTGCCTGATAGGGCCTGACCCGCACAAGCTAACGCTTATGCTACAAGCAGTAACGTAAGAATAACGCACTTGTTCGCCGGCCCTGCCCCGCCGCCGGCCCCGTACTTTTGTCGCCATGACTGCTCCCTACCCCCTCGCCCTGGCCGCACTCGCCCTGCTGCTGGCCCCCGCCGCCCACGCCCAAACCCCGCTCACCGTGCCCCAGCCCAGCCCGGCCGTAAAAATCCGCGAAGCCTTCTCGACCTCTTTCGTGGAGCTGAACTACTCGCGGCCCTCGCTCAAGGGCCGCACCGCCTTCGGCGGGCTCGTGCCCTACGACCAGGTGTGGCGCACGGGCGCCAATACCGTTACCAAAATCCGCTTTGGCGAGGCTGTGACGCTGGGCGGCCAGGCCGTGCCGGCCGGCACCTACGCCCTGCTGACCATTCCCGGCAAGGCCAATTGGACCGTCATTCTCAACCGCGACACCGCGCAGTGGGGCGCTTATGAGTACAAGCAAAGCCTCGACGTGCTACGCCTGCCCGCCAGGGCCACCAAGCTGGCCAACCCGCGGGAGAGCCTGAGTATCAGCCTCGAAAACCTGCGCCCCGCCGCCGCCGACCTCACCCTGGCCTGGGAGCGGGTGCAGGTGGCCCTACCCCTCACGGCGAACCCCGACCCGATTGTGCTGGCCCAGATTCGGGAGGCCATGAAGGGCGAGAAAAAGCCCTACGTCACGGCCGCGCAGTACTACTACAACTCCAACCAGCCTGACCTCACGCCGGCCGTAGGCTGGCTCGACGAGTACATCAAAACCACGCCCGCCTCGGCCTACTACGGCTACTACTGGAAGGCCAGGCTGCTGCAAAAGCAGGGCAAAAACCAGGAAGCCGCCACCGCCGCCCGCAAGTCGCTCGACGCGCTTGGTACCAACAAAAATGAAATCGCCCGAGCCGAGTACACCCGCCTCAATACGCAGCTGCTGACCGAAGTGGGGGGTAGGAAGTAGCGCGCAGCTGCCGCTTCGCGCGAAGCGCGCAGCTCGCGTTGGCAGCAGTTGGCGCGGCTCTTTGCTGGTCGGGCGCGAAGCGGCAGCTTGGGGCTACTGCGCCGAAGCGTCGGGCTTGGCCTGCTGGTTCACCATTTGGGTGAAGCTCCTGGCGGCGGCCGCGAATTCGGAGGGCACCATTACCACGGTGGTCGTATTGTTGTCGATGCCGATTTCGGAGAGCATCTGCATCCGGCGCAATTCCAGCGAGTAGGGGCTTTTTTCCATTTCCAGCGCGCCCTGCGTGAGCTTGAGCGAGGCTTCCAGCTCGGCCTCGGCCTTGATAATGCGGGCGCGCTTCTCCCGAATGGCCTCGGCCTCGCGGGCCATCGCCCGCTGCATCGACTCGGGAATTTCCACGTCTTTTATTTCGACCAGCTCGATTTTTACGCCCCAGGCCTCGGTGGCGGCGTCCACTATCTGCTGGAGCGCGCCGTTTATCTGGCCACGCTCCTTGAGCACGCCGTCGAGCTGGTTTTGGCCGATAATATTGCGCAACGCCGTGACGGCCAGCTGGTACACCGCCTTGTTGTAGTCGGCGACCTTAATCACGGCATCGGCCGGGTTCAGGACCTTAAACCACAGCACGGCATTCACCTTGATGGTCACGCTGTCCTTAGTGATGGTTTCCTGCTGCTCCAGCTCCACGGTTTTGGTGCGCATGTCGATGGTTTGCTGGCGCTCGATAAAGGGGATGAGCCAGTACAGGCCCGGTCCCCGTGTGCCGATGTAGCGCCCCAGCCGAAACACAATGGCCCGCTGGTATTCCTGGGCAATGCGCAGGCTCATGGCCAGCAGCACGATGACGACGATAAGGAGGGATAGGAGCAGCATGGCTGAAAAGGGAAAGGTTGGGCGAATGTATCGCTGCGGTGGCCAATGCATTACGGCAGCCTGACCACAAACGCGGGTGAGCGCATCCTACCTGCAAGCAACTGGCAGTCAGTTAGCGGCTGATGCGCAGCCGGTCGTTTTTAAAAACCGTAAAGCGGTGAGGTAGCTCCGCCCCAAATTCCCGCACGATGCGCCGCATGGCGTCGGCCCGCTCGGCCCCGTTGGCTTCCTCCATCCGAAGCAGTACCACGCCTGAATGCGGCCAGCGCTCCTTCCAGATTAAATCGCCAAAATCCTTATCCATCGTCACCACGAGGGCTTGTTCCTGCTCGGCCCAGCGTAGAATCTAGTCATCGGGCAAGTGCGGGTCGCGCTCCCGCACGGGTAATACCAAATGGCCATCGGCCGCCAATTGCTGCTCCACGCTCCGGCCTACCCCCACAGCCACGACGAACTTCATCCGGCCGCCAGCCGGTACACCCGCTGCCCGTGTACCGCGTCGGCCGCGAAAAGCAGGATTGCCCGAAAATCGGCGGGTTCCAGCTCCGGGTATTCAGCGAGCAGTTCGGCTTCGGTCTGGCCCGCCGCGAGGGCTTTCAGCAATTGCTCCACCGAGATGCGCAAGTCCTGCACGACAGGCTTGCCGGCCAAAATGCGCGGGTCGGTCGTAATTCGGTCGAGTAAAGCGGCGGCGGTTTGCATAGTGTGGTAAAAATAAGGCTTTGCTGGCTTAAATGTTACGGCGCGCCTCCGCCGGCTTACCGCCCCAACTGCCGCAAGGTCTTTTCATCAGCCTTTCCGCCAAAATACGCATCCAGCACCGCCCGAAAAACCGGGTCGGCCCCCGGCACCGCCGCAAACAGCGTCATCGACGAGCGCAGCTTCAGGTCGTCGGGGCTGCCAAAAACGCGGCTGGCGTCGCGGCCCGCCAGCTTCAGCAGCTCGCCGGAAATTTCGCGCAGCCGCGGCCCCAACACCGGCTGCTTCAAATAAGCCGCCGCCTCGGCCGCGTCGCGGATGGCGTAGTGCTGCGAGGTCGAGCTAAAGCCCAGCCCCTGAATTTGGGGAAAGATGTACCACATCCAATGGCTGCGCTTGCGGCCAGCTTTTACTTCGGCCAGCGCCTGGGGGTAGTCGCGGGTCTGGGCGTCGAGGAAGCGTTGGAGATTGTTTTCTTGGAGCATTGAACCGGAGGCTTTGTGTACTACCAAACTTACGGTAGCAGGTTTGCGTTGAATGCTCTACATTTGTTGAAATTTCAATTCAACAAAAAATAAGGGGGTAAACCTCGCGGCCTACCCTCTTACCCTACCTAAATCCAGTGCGCGGCGGCCGTTACGGCACCGCCGCTCATCAGAAACCAAAGCAGCCATTTGGCTACTTCGGGTGGTATGCGGATGTCAAGCTTGATTTTGACTTCCGTTTTCGCACGACCTTTTTCCATTGGAGTGAGAAGTAAGGTGTGACTGCACCTTCTTCTGAACCCTCGGTTGTTTCCAGCAGCCGGGGGTTCGCCGTTTATAGGCAACCGCGTTGGCGAGGTGGGGACCGTGCGTTACGCCAAAGGTGGAATGGCTTGGTGAAGACGAGCGAAATTCCGACAACTAGCGCCGTTAAGAACGTTAGTCGTCGTTCTGCAATAGGTACAGCTCTCTCCGAAATAAAGGCATGGATAATAAATACTGAACTTACTCTAATGCCGTAGTACCATCACCAATTTACGTAAGGTATACTCGAGCTAATAATCTGTGCATCATAGTGAGTTGCCCTGTCTGTATACCCGCTTAGTAAAGCCCTGCAAGAATCTATGGCCAAAGCTTTGTGGGGATTTGGACTAATTACAATTTCTCTAATACGGATAGTTTTGCTGTCATCTATGCACAATGATATTTCTAGGTAGGGAATGAGCAAATTTTTACGCTGTCTTATTTTGACAGTAGAGTTACTATCGCTTGAAAATCAGGCATATGCAACCTAAGCTTAATTGAGTAAGCATTTGGGCTGAAATAATACAGCCACTATAAGACGCTAAAAAGTGCTCAGAAAAGGCTCAGCCGTACTGAAATAGCGGAAATGTAAAATAGGCGCAATAATCTGGAATTACTTAATACCTGTAATGCTCTGATAACCAGCTCATAGTAACTCTAGTACAAGACGGAATATAATATCGGGTTGATTCGCCTAGCGACTTAGACTCTGAAGCAGTTTCAACCTCCTTAAATATGCGCCACTCTTTTTCTTGAGAGAAACTGGAATGCTTTAAAATAGGAGCTATATCGCTAATTCTTTTGATAATTTTTTTGGACAAAGAAAACATTTCATGTGGAATTCTCACGAAAGTCTCTTTTTCATGGTCTTTGGCTGCTTGATATTCGGATGGTGCAAAGCCAATTACGTTTTTGATAATATATTCTCGTTGTTCGGTTTCATTATAAATACATTTGGCAACGCGCAGTCCTTCTTGTTGAATTACTTTATTGAATTCTAATCTATCAAAAGAAATGGAAAAGCCCCCATTCGGACAATATCCACGCCATTGACTTAATAAATCGCTCTCTTCAGACAACGAGAAAGAAAAAACCGTTGAAGTTCTATCTCTTGGCAAATCTGCCATACTAACTAATCCGGAATATTCTTCATCAAGTATTCTTTTTACTAAGTCGAAAGCGTAATAGTATTCTTCGGAATCATTTAGGTAGTGAATGTTCGTCAGCCAAAGGCTCTTGTGCTGGACCATTCCTATTATACCGCCAGCGTCGGTATAATAGAGTTACTAATGCCTTATTTTCAATTGCTTAACTTACAAGCTTGCTGTTTTGAAATTTGCTAGAGCAGTGCAAAGTCGGAAGGCATCGGTCAGCTTAGCCTTTCGTCTCATTCGATTTTCGATGC
>JAABUK010002881.1_pt1 | contig 30097 bp, 37 predicted proteins | sample 5559141 | NCBI WGS metagenome assembly JAABUK01 (sample SAMN10711869, study PRJNA513367) | rock metagenome | isolation source: Antarctica rocks | place: Antarctica: Victoria Land, Pudding Butte nord | collected 2016-01-03
GTCCTGAAGGCTTTGCCACTGGGCATCGGTCAGGTCGGTGGAGTAGGCTTGACGCTCAGCAGAATAGGGTTTGCGTTCCATAATTACAGTGTACACCAACAAACAAGACTTTTTCAACACGCTCTAAAGACTTCTTGGACGAAGACATTAAGAGCGAGTACAATAGCATCAAGCATGGCTTCAGGGTAAGCATGGGCGGGTTCAGATTAGCGATTGGAGCAGAGTCAATTCCAGGGGTGCCAGCTCCATCTGAGGCTATGCGTTCGCTGGGAGGGAGCGAATTTGGTAGTTCCTTTTTTGTCACACGGCAACTACAAAAAGATAACTTTGAGGCACTGCGTCATTCACTGAATTGGGAGCCGGGAAACATGGCTCATGCACTAACCCTCGTTGCAATGTCTATACAGAATGTCCTCACGTATCTTAAATTTGATTACGGCATTCAGCAGACGGAAGTTAGGTACATCAAACCCGAAAATGAGACTGATTTTAACAAGCCGTGGGTGTCTTCAATGGGGGTAAATAGATTTGGTATGACCAGTATGATAGACGAAAACTCCATCATTGCTGTTTCTAAAAAAGACATTCTTGCCTCTTATGAAGATACTCAGGATGATAGCCTGCCATAAAGGAATGTGAACATAGACAACAGACAGACAGCGGTGACCAACACAAAGACAGCAGCCTTTTGGCTCCTGTCTCTTTTTGTTGCGCTACTACTACCAAAATCTCTATTTTTGTCCAAGCCTGGCGGCGAGGGTGCAGACGGTGAGGCAGAGGGCGGCGGAGAGGAGGGCGAAGGTGGTGGCGGTGTGGGTGTCGCCTTCCTGCAAGGCGGCGTAGACGGCGAGCGGCATCGTGCGGGTGATGCCGGGGGTGTCTCCGGCGACCATGAGGGTTGCGCCGAAGTCGCCGAGGGCGCGGGCGAAGGCGAGGGTGAGGCCAGCAATCAGGCCGGGGCGGGCCAGCGGCAGCAGGATGTGGCGGCATAGAGGGACAAAGCCCGCGCCGTCGAGGCGGGCCGCGCCGATGACTTCGGGGCTGATGGCGGCCAGCGACACGCGGGCCTGCGTGATAAAGAGCGGCAGGGACACGAGGCACGCGGCGACGGCGGCTCCCTGCCAGGTGAAGACGAGGGGGTGGTGGATGCGCTCCAGCCATTGTCCCAGCGGCCCGCGCCGCCCCAGCACGACCAGCAGCAGGTAGCCCAGCACCGTGGGCGGCAGGACCAGCGGGAGCAGAACCAGGCCGTCCCAAAAGCCCCGGCCCGCCAAACGGGTGCGGGACAGGGCGTAGGCCAGAGGCAGGCCAATGACGACGCTGCCGACTGTGGCCCAGGAAGCGACTTTGAGCGAGAGCCAGAGCGGGGACCAGTCCATCGGGGTGTCGGGGGGCAAGAGCGGCTACTTGCCTTTCTTCCTGCCGGGCAGCTCGTAGCCGTACTTTTTCCAGAGCTTGGCGGCATCGCGGCTTGTCAGAAACCGGATAAAGTCCAATGCCTGCGTGGTCTGCGTGGTGGTCCGCACCAGCCCGAGGCTCTGCGTAATCGGGGCGTGCAGTGTGTCCGGGACGATAAAATACGGGTCGGTGCTGTCCTGAATCACCAGCGACAGGGCGGTCAGCGCGACATCGGCATTGCCGCTCTGCGCGAACTGCAATGCCTGCCCGATGTTCCCCGCCTGTACGAGACGTGGGGTGATGGTCGCGGTCAGCCCGGCGCGGGCGAAAGCCTGCTCGGCGGCGAGGCCGTAGGGGGCGGTTTTCGGGTTGGCATAGGCGATGTGGGCATAGGCCGGGTTCGCTAACTCCGCCAGCGTTTGCGGGTGCCGGGAAGCATCGCGCCGGGACCAGACGACGAGCCGCCCGATGGCGTAGGGCTGAACCGTATTGGCGATGATTAGTTTGTCACTTGCCAGCTTCTGCACCGTCTCGGTGTCCGCGCCGACAAAGACGTCGATGGGCGCACCGTTTTCCACCTGCAAGGCCAGCACTTTGGTGGCCCCGTAGGTAGGTGTGACCGTGATGCCGGTCTTCTTGGTGAACGCGGGCAGCAGCGCTTCGGTGAAGACCTGCTGCAAGTTCGCCGCCGCCGCGACGCGCAGGGGAGCTGCCGCGTGGCCGGGCAGGGCCAGGAATGTGAGCAGCAGGGCCAGCAGTGATTTAACGCGCAAGAAGAACCTCCGTTGACTTGATCAATGCCGTGGCCGTGACCCCCGGCGTGAGGCCGAGCCGCTGCGCGGACGACCGGGTGATGACCGACACAATTTCGTGCCCGCTCCCCAAATCCAGCGTGACTTCGCACAAAACGCCGTCGCCGGTGATTTCTTTGACGACTCCCGTGAGCGCGTTCCGGGCGCTGATTTGCATTGCCGGGGCCGCTTCTTTGTCCGGCTCCCCCCGTAGATTGTTGTCGGGGCGGGGGGGCTGACCCAGTGCGGCGCGGACGGCGGCGACGGCGGCCTCATCATAGAGCCGCCAGCCGCGCCAGTCCCGCTCGGGAACGGGGATGCGTCCCGATTTCTCCCAGACGGCCAGCGTCTTGGGCGTGATGTGGAGCATCTGCGCGACCTGAGCGCGGGTGAGCTTGACCGAGGAAGAGGTAACTGTAGTAGTAGGCAAGATGGGTAAGTTATACCCAAAGGGGGCGCGCAGAGTCAAGACCCCTTCCGCTCGTACCTCGCTCCCTCCCTGTTAGGGGAAGAAAGGGTCTTCAGTGCTTAAACGTCCAGAAGCGGTTGGCGAAGAAGTTCCAGACGCCGCCGACGCCAGCGGCAACAAGCTGGGAAGCGATGACGGCGACGCGCTCGACTTTCGGCGCGGGCCAGGCGGCTTGAAGAGCGTGGATTTGGTGCTCGAAGGGAACCGACAGCAGCCAGATGACCAGCAAGTCCAGACCGAGGGCGACAGTGCTGATTAGGAGAAACTGCGTGAACTGTTTGTGAAAAGCTCTTGCAGGGGCCGAATTGAAAGTCCAGCGGCGGTTCCAATAGTACCCGTTGACGACAGATACCAGGAACGCCACGGTGACGTCCAAATAGCGGTCGTACCAGTGACCGTGAACCAGCCGCAGCATGACATACAGCACGGCCAAGTTGATGACCATGCCGCTCGCGCCGACGATGCCGAACTTGACGAGCTGCCGAACGCCCGGCTCTTGAGCAAGCCGGGCCAGCGCAGCGGTTTTGGGAGATGGCGGGATTGCGGCCATAATTTGGGGGATTGTACCCCAATTTACGAGCAACGAGCGGGAGGGGTCAGTGCTTGAAGGTCCAGAGGCGGTTGGCGAAGAAGTTCCAGAAGACAGTGATAGCAGTGGCAACGAGCTGGGCGGCAAGAACGGCGATGCGCTCAATTTTGTCCGGCGGCCACGCGGCCTGAAGCAGATGCAGGCGCACTTCGAACGGGGCGGAGAGAAGGAGAATCACGAGCCAGTCGATGCCGAGGCCCACGAGGTTGACCAGCAGAAACTGGGTGAACTGCTTGTGAACCAGCTTGGCCGGGATATGGCGGAACGTCCACCGCTTGTTCCAGTAGTAGCCGTTGACGACAGACACTAAAAAGGCCACGGTGGCATCCTGGTAGCGGTCGTACCAGTGGCCGTGAACCAGCCGCAGCATGATGTAAAGCACCACCAGATTGATAACGGTGCTGCTTGCGCCGACGATGCCGAACTTGACAAGCTGCCGCACGCCCGGCTTCTGAGCGAGCCGGGCCAGGGGAGCGGTTTTGGGAGGTGGCGGGGTTGCGATCATAACTTGGGGCATTGTACCCCAATTTACGGGGAACCGGATAAAAGAAAGAAGGGCGCGATTTATCGCGCCCCCACGGGGTTTCTAAACGGCCACGGCCTCTTTGACAATCGGTTTGGAGGCCGGGCCGGAGAGCGGCAGGGCGGAGGCGCGGCCTACGCTGTGGTACTCGAAGCCCAGGCGGCGCAGGCGCTCCGGGTCGTAGAGGTTGCGGCCATCAAGGATCAGCGGGCGGGCCATCAGGGCTGACAGGCGCTCGAAGTTCAGGTTCTTGAACTCGTTCCACTCGGTCACAATCACCAGCGCATCGGCCCCGGTAGCGACTTCGTAGGCATTCGCGCCGTAGGTGATTTGCGGGAACACTTCTTTGGTGTTCTCAATGGCAATCGGGTCGTAGGCTTTGACGGTCGCGCCGGAGGCCAGCAGGTCGGCGATCACGTCCAGCGACTTGGCTTCGCGCATATCGTCGGTGTTGGCTTTAAACGCCAGGCCAAGAATGCCGATGGTTTTGCCCTTGAGGTCATCGCCGCCCAGAGCATCGTGGATTTTCTGGATGAAGCGCTTCGGCTGAAGCTCATTGGTCTCAATGGTTGCGGCAAGCAAAGGAAAGTCGCAGCCGAGCGCCTGCGAGGTATGCAGCAGCGAGCGGGTATCTTTGGGAAAGCATGAGCCGCCGTAGCCGAGGCCAGCGTTCAGGAATGCCTGCCCGATGCGGGCATCAAGGCCCATGCCCTTCACTACCTGCGTCACATCGGCCCCGGCAGCCTCGCAGACATTGGCAATAGCGTTGGCAAAGGAGATTTTGGTCGCCAAAAACGCATTGGAGGCATACTTGATCATCTCGGCGCTTGCCACGTCGGTCACAATCATCGGGCGCTCGAGCGGGGCGTACAGCTCCAAAAGCCGCATGGCGACGATCTTGGAGGGTGCGCCGATGACGATGCGGTCCGGCACGAGCGTGTCGGTGATGGCGGAGCCTTCGCGGAGGAACTCGGGGTTCGAGACCACGTCAAAGTCCACGGCGCGGCGCTTGTTGGTTTCAATCACATTGCGGACAAAGTCGCCCGTGCCGACAGGGACGGTGCTTTTGTTGACAATGACCTTGTAGCGGTTCAGGGCGCGGGCGACGCCTTTGGCGGCGTCTTCAATAAAGGACAGGTTGGTGGAGCCGTCCTCTTTGGGGGGCGTGCCGACGGCGATAAAGACGATTTCGGCCTTCTGCACGGCGCTGTCTAAATCCGTGGTGAACGACAGCCGCCCGTCAGCGACATTGCGGTCCACCATTTCTTCCAGACCCGGCTCGTAGATGGGCATGACGCCGGCGTTCAGGCCGTCAATCTTGGCCTGAAGCTTGTCCACGCAGACGACGTCGTTTCCCATGTCCGCGAAGACGACTCCTGTGACAAGGCCGACATATCCGGTCCCGATGACGCAAATGTTCATAAAGTTGACGACTCCCTAAAGTGTTTCTGTGCTAGGTTTTGTATCAGAGACTACTTTTGATACCAATGCAAAGTTCGTGCCAACCCGGCATCGAGGGACACCGAGGGGGTGAATTGCAGCAGCCCGGCGGCGGCGGAAATATCGGCGCGGGAGTGCTTGATGTCCCCGGCGCGAGAAGGCTGATAGTCGACTTCAACGGGGTGTCCCAGTATGGTTTCCAGTTTTTCGACAATCTGTTTCAGCGAGGCGCTCTGGCCGCTGCCGATATTAAAAGACTTGCCCCCAACGCCTCGCGTGGCCTGCACGGCCCGCAGATTAGCCTCCACGATGTCTTCCACAAAGACAAAATCGCGGGACTGTTCGCCGTCGCCGAAGATCGTCGGGCTGCCGCCCTGCGCCACGGCGGTCAGAAACTTGGGGATAACGGCGGCATAGGCCCCGTTCGGGTCCTGCCCCGGCCCGTAGACGTTGAAGTACCGCAAAGAGACGGTTTGAAGTCCATGCAAGCGAAAGAAGTTCCGGCAAAAGTACTCGCCGGACAGCTTGGAGGACGCATACGGCGAAAGCGGGTCGGTCTGCGAGGCTTCATGCTTAGACGAGCCGGGCGTATCGCCGTAGACCGCGCAGGACGACGCGAACACGAACCGCTGCACCGTCCCGGCCTTCTGCGCGGCGTCCAGCAGATTGACCGTGCCTTCGATGTTGATTTCCACGCACTTGGCGGGGGCATCGACGGAATGCGGCACGGAGGCTTCGGCGGCATGATGCAGCACAAAGTCCGCGCCTGCGACCGCCCGGCGGCAGGTGTCGACGTCCCGGATGTCGCCTTCCATGAACTGCACATGGGGCAGGTCGGTCAGCCCGGCCACCCGCTTCTGTGCGGCATTGCTAACGAGGCTGTCCAAAATCCGCACGTCGTGGCCCGCCCCGGCCAGCTTTCTTGTCAGATGCGACCCGATAAAGCCCGCTCCGCCCGTCACCAGATAAATGCTCAACGCCCCTGCCCTTCACGCGGCCCACAAATGTATTATGGGCGAATGCGTTATTATACCATAGTGCGTACCAATGTTCCCGGCTCTTCTTTCCGCCCCTGCTTTCTGCTATAATACGGCTATTAAGGATGTGAATTATGGCGAGTGCAAAAAGCAAAACCGATGTCAAGCGCGATGTAACGCTCCTGAACCGCAAGGCGCGGCACGAATACGAGCTGGAAGAAACCTATGTTGCGGGGATGGTGCTGACCGGCACGGAGATTAAATCCATCCGTCTGGGCCTGGCAAACCTGACCGATTCGTTCTGCCGCGTGCAGAACGGCGAAGTCTGGCTCTACAATATGTACGTCGCCCCCTATGAGCAGGGCAACCGCGCTAACGTCGAGCCGCGCCGTCAGCGGAAATTACTTCTGCACAAGTGGCAGATCGTCAAAATCACCACGCGGGTCAACGAGCGCGGCCTGTCGATTATCCCGACCAAAGTGTTCTTTCAGAACGGCTTCGCCAAGATCGAGTTTGGCCTCGGCAAAGGCAAAAAGCTCTGGGACAAGCGCGACAGCATCGCTGACCGTGACCGCGAGCGTGACCAGCGCCGCGAAGTGTTCGGGCGGGAGTAGGAGGCCCTCCTGCCCCCAATAATGGGGGAGCCAGAAGTTTGGAGTAGGGGCGCTGCTTGCCGCGCCCTCCTCTTCAGCGTCCTATCATCGTTCACGGTAGTCTTCTCCCGGAAAGAGAAACCCCATGAAACGCATCGCCATCATTGTCGCCTTTGTCGTTCTCTGCGTCGCCGCTTTCAGCTACCCGCTCGTGCGTATGGCTATGGAGCGGCACACCCGAGAACAAGCGCGGCGCTCAATGATCATGCAAACCAGTCCTTTTATACCGGACCCGGTGACGCAAGGTATTCTGAGCAACCCTGACCGGGTGGAAACGTTTCGCCTGGATGATTTTCACGAGGGCGAGAACCGCACTGCCGCTGAGTACGCGGCATTATCTGAGCCGCACGCCCAGTGTTTAGAAGACCATGCCATCCTCCGCACCGGGCAGCCCCAGGGCGCGGCGTATGCCGCCGCGATTGGGACAGCTCTGACGCAAACCCGATCACCAGGTTCCTATTCCAGTTGCTTTGATCCTGGCGTTGGCTACCGCGTCTGGAAAGGGCAGGCGCACACGGACCTCTGTGTCTGTTTCTATTGCGAAGGCATTGAAATCATCACCAAAGATGCCCACCACAAAGAGGTCACCAAGACCATGGTTAGCCTCGGCGCGGCGCGTCCCGCATTTCTGGCCCTCAGCCGACAGGCGTTCCCGCAGGACAAGGCGCTGGCGGCGCTGAAAACGAGTTAATCTTTGATCCAAACGCGAAAGAGGTAATAACCATGACTCTTATATTGAACCTGCCGCCGGATGTGGAAACGGCCCTCGCCGCCGACGCCCGGCGCAAAGGCACAACGCCGGAAAGGCTTGTTCTGCATAATCTGCGGCAGCAGTATACGATTGATTCTGTGCCTGCGTCGGAAAACCATGTCAAAAACAACGGCGATAACGCAATGCTTGCCCTGTTTGCTCAGTGGGAAGTGGAAGATGCAACCGATGACCGCGAAGAACTGGTGCGGCGTCAGCGCGAAGGAGATGAATTGATGGCAGCCCTTGAAGCAAATGGCCGTCTCAGCTTTGAAGGCCGAACAGACTTTAGCGATTTGCTGGATTTGGACGAGGAATTAGAAGGTAAGAATCTATTTCAAAGACAAAGCTTGACATGACGAGTTTTGACGCGCTTGATTCGTGAAAAATATTTCCGAAGACATCCCGTATCCTATAGAAGTACGCAGGGGGCAAACGTGGTTCAATATAGTAACTTTTTGAGAATCTTTCTGTTGGTGTCTATTATAGCGACCTTGCCAACAGCAGCATTGGCACGGGGGCATCAATGCTTTCTTAAAATTAACAATTATTATGTTTTATACACCTATCCATGTATTCCCAGTGTTGACAGGAACGGAGAAGCTACTGTTGGACTGGATGGATTGGCAGCAATGTTGCGTTCTCATGTCAAGTACGGTGTACACACCGCAAAATTGGTAGCTGGCAAGCACTCCTTTGTTTTTTCTGATAAAAGTTCCGACGTTGTGCTGGATGGCAAAAAAATAAAAATGCGGTTTGCTGCAAGAACGCTTTCGACCACAGATGAAAATACTTCCCACAAATGGCTGGTTCCATGTTCGGTGTTTTACAAGCCATTTCATGTCAAGCATTCATGGAACAAGGCTGGGCATATTTTGCAACTTCAAAGCCCGATTTTGACTCGGACAATTGACCAGTCAGATTTTTTTGGCGAGGTTCAAGGTGAAGAAGCCCCTATGGCTACGAAACCAAGTCTTTCACCGGTTTCTATAGTTTTACACACTGGTCTTCCTCCCACTTATTCGGCAACGACTCCTAGCGTAGCGAAGGGGTACAAATGGCTTGAATTCAGCGTCAAGAACAATTCTTCCCGCTTAATCAAGTCCAATAAAGCGTATGTCAATGTATATATCGGACCGGAAGGTAATATGATTAATCTTCCTTTTCCCTATGACGTGGCTCCTCCTAACCCAGAATTGCGTGCAGGTGAAACGCGGCGACTCGATATTAGATTGAACGCCGCTCCTCCTTCTCTTTTTGCTGTAGGATGGCTTGTTGTCAAACGTTAGAACGAGATAAAAGATGCTGACACATGACAGTCAGGCGTAGGTTGTTAGCTGGACGTAGAGAGACATATTTGCCTGTTTTAGACACAGCTTTTAGACACAGCTAAAGTGGGATATGTAAGTGGATTTTGGGCCATACTTTATTTTGAGGTATCCTATGAAGACGAACCTTCTCAAACTGACGCTGTTCGCAGTCTTGTTTTCTTTATCGTTTACTCTCGCGTTTGCCTTGCGTCAGGCCCGCTTATCTTCCGCCAGCGAACCACTTCTGGCATCACCTTTCGCTGGCTTTGGGGATGGCATCGCGCCCGTGGCAGATGTGAGCCTCTTCAATTCAGCGACAGTGCAGGTGAGGCCGGATTTGGCTCCCTTTTGCACTATTCCATCACACGCGGTTACGCTGGATGTTTCGCGGGTTCAGTTGTATGTGTTACTGTTTCGTCAACCACACGATAAAACAACGCCCTTTACCCAGTTCCTGCGCCCGGCGTTTGTCCCGGACTGCCGATTTGTCCGGCACCATCTTGTTTTGGTCCCGGCAGTTCGCAGTCTGCCCGACTCGATGGATATTGATTACTTGCCACTCCAAATCGGAAAACAGGCGCTTATGATCTCAGAGACGGGGGGGGAGCCAGGGACAACCGTATTTACGTTTCCTGTTCCTACCGCATCTACTCCATTGGACGCTGCACAAGCACGGACAAAGCTGGCGGCGCTGCTAAGTCGGTATTTCCTCTGGTCGCCGAAGGCAAACGATTTGGCAGTTACAGAGCGGGGGGCGAACTTTGAATGCATCCCTGCCTCTGCTTCACTGCCGGGAACTGTCTTTGACACGCTTGATGCAGAAGTCACACCTAATTTTGTTGTCATAAAAATGCGTAAATCCCGACTGCAAGACTACAAGAAGGCTCAAGCGGTCGAATCTCCCCGCAACTGGTTTCAATCTTTGGAAGCGGATAGCCAATCTGATTATCACTCCGCTTATCGCTCCACTATAGAAAAAGAATGGCAGGAGTGCGGCGGCACTGGCCCCGGCAAAATTAAGTGAGAGGGCGTGGCCTGATGCTTTTCGAAAAGAACCGATATGCCTGCTTTAGACACAACTGAATTGGACTTTTCGCGGGAACACGCGCTGGGGCCGGAGCATGTCGCCGGGCGGGTGGTGGTGGTTTGCAACGAGAGCGCCGAAGCCGTGCTGCACATTGGGGTCAAGTCGCCAGTGCCGTGGCTGGAAGTCTACCCCACTGAGTTTGCGCTGGCTCCGCGTGAGAGTCAGGCGGTGACGGCGCTGCTGCGGCCGGAGCGGTCCGGGCAGGCGGCGCTGGCCCCGGCGCGGGTGGCGGTGTTCGGGCAGTATCTGGCGGTGCGGGCGGGGGATGCCGCCGATTTGCCGCCGGATATTGACACGGAGCTAACGGTCATTCCGCCGCTGTCGACCTGCCCGAACTGCGCGGCTGACCTGCTGGACGGGGCGCGGGAGTGCCGCCGGTGCGGGGAGCGCATCCGGCTCTGCCCGGTGTGCGGGACGCCGAATTCGTGGCTGGCGAAAGTGTGCCGCATGAACCCGGCCCATATCATTCGCAGTCAAAACGACTGGCGCATGGCTCCGGGGGGCAATGCGGCGCACGCGCTGACGTCCGCCGCCCCCACCCCGGCGCGGCTGGCGCGGCGGTGGTCATCGCCGTCTTTTGCGCCGACGCGGGCTGCTGACGCTCTGGATTGGAGCGCTCCGCTGGCGGCATTCGGGCTGGTGGTGGCCTCGGCGATTGAGACGTCGACGGGCCGGGCGGCGATTCAGGCATTCGCGCTGACGAACGGCGAGGCACTCTGGGAGGTGGATTTGCCGGACGGGCGCGGACTGTACCCGGACCGGGGCGCGATGGCGCTGGCGGAAGACGGCACGCTGTACGCGGCGACGCTGGGTGGTTTCGTGCTGGCTTTGGACGTCATTCGGGGCACGCGCCGGTGGGAGTCCCGCGTGGCGGGGACGGTCTACGGCGGCGTGGTGGTGACGGACGACTGGCTATTAGTCCCGGCGGGCGATGCGCTGTGCGTGCTGGACCGCACCGATGGGCGGCTGCTGAGAACCCTGCCGGTGGGGGGCGTTCTGGACACGGCCCCGGCGGTTGGATTGGGGCGGGCCTATGTCTGCGGGGACAACAGCCGGGTGCTGGCGTTTGATCTCGACACGGGGGAGCAGGTCTGGGAGGCAGAGGCAGACGGCTCCTTCAATGCCGCGCCGCTGTTTGCCGCTGGCATGGTGCTCGCGGCGACGCTGGCCGGGACGGTCTATGCACTAGACGCGGACACGGGGGCGGTGCGGTGGAAAACAAGCGTGTCGTCGCGGCCCCTTTCCGCGTCGCCCGCGCTGTCTGCCGACGGCCTGCTGTTTGTGGGGGGCGATGATGGGTATGTGCATATAGTCGCGGCGGAAACAGGCAATTTGATCCGCTCGCGCCGTTTGAGCGCCGCGCCGCTGCGCTCCGGCCCGGTCTGCGCGGGGCAGACGGTGTTTGCGGGGGCGGACGACGGCAATATCTATTCGCTGGACAAAGACTATGCCATCCTGCGGGCTTATGAAACGACGCCTGGCACACGGCTGGCCTCGGCGGGGTTTGCGCTGTACGGGGACTGGGTGATTTGCACGGCGACAAACGGCGTTTTGTATGCCTTGCAGGCGACCGCATGACAGATAAAGGGGAGTAATAAGAGTGCTAGAACTGCCGAAGCGGGCCGATGTGCCGCGTGAGTATCAGTGGAGTGTGGAGACGGTTTTCCCGTCGCAGGAAGCCTGGGAAGCGGAGTTTGCGCGGACTGAAGGGCTGCTGCCTGGTCTGACCGCCTATCAGGGGCGGCTGGGCGAGTCCGCCGCCGTGCTGGCCGAGGCGCTGGAGCGTGAGCAGGAAGTGGGCACGGCGATGTCCCGCGTGTATTTGTATGCGTCGATGGGGCGCTATGCGGACCTCGGCGATCAATCCGCCGCCGCGCTGGCGAGCCGGGCGGGCGGGCTGGCAGCGCGGTTCGGGTCGGCGGTGTCCTTTTACGAGCCGGAGCTGCTGACACTCTCTCAAGAGACGCTGACGCAGTGGATGGAATCGGAGCCGAAGCTGGCGGTGTACCGGCACTATTTTGACACGCTGGCTCGGCGGACGGCCCATGTGCGCTCGGAAGAAGTCGAGGCTTTGCTTGCCGAAGTCTCGGAGCCGCTGGGGGCGCTGTCCACGGCGGCAAGCGTGCTGGAAGACGCCGACCTGAAGTTTTCGTCCATTACGGACCCGACCGGAGCGGCGCTGGAAGTGGCGCAGGGAACCATCTCGGATTTGGTGCGGCTGGAAGATTCTCTGCTGCGGCGGCGTGCCTGGGAGTCCTATGCCGATGGGTATTTGAGCGTCAAAAACACACTGGCGGCCTGCCTGAGCGGGCGTGTCAAGCAGACCGTGTTTCAGGCCCGCGCCCGCAACTATGCCGACTCGCTGGAAGCGGCCCTGTCGCCAAACGCCATCCCCCGCGAGGTGTTTGACACGCTGCTGACGACGTTCCAGGCCAACCTGCCGATCTGGCATCGGTACTGGGGCCTGCTGGCAAAGGGCCTGCGGGTGTCGAAGCTGCACCCCGCTGACCTTGCCCTGTACGCGCAGCCAGCCCCGCTGCCCAAGACCGAGGGAAATGTGTCGTATGGTGACGCCACCGAAATGATCTGCCGGGGAATGGCTCCGTTGGGCGAAGACTACGTGGCGGCCATGCGGCGCGGGCTGGTGGAAGAGCGTTGGGTGGACCGGATGCCTAATCAGGGCAAGGGCAGCGGCGCGTTTTCGTCGGGCACACAGGGCACGCACCCGTTTATTATGATGAACTACCGCGACGACCTGTTCTCGGTCAGCACCCTGGCGCATGAGCTGGGCCACTCCATGCACTCGTACCTGACCTGGGGAAACCAGCCACCGGTCTATGCCGATTACTCGCTGTTTGTCGCCGAAGTGGCCTCAAACTTCAATCAGGCGATGGTGCGCGGGCAGCTTTTAGATGAGGCCACCGATAAGAACGTTATTCTGACCGTGATCGAAGAAGCCATGTCCAACTTCTTCCGCTACCTGTTTGTCATGCCCACGCTGGCTCGCTTCGAGCTAGACTGCCACGACCGGATTGAGCGCGGCGAGGCGCTGACCGCCGACGGCATGAGCGCGACGCTGGCCGCCCTGTTCCGCGAAGGCTTCGGCGATGCCGTGGAAGTGGATGATGCCCGCGTCGGCATTACGTGGGCACAGTTCAGCCACCTGTACGCGCCGTTCTACGTCTACCAGTACGCCACCGGCATCTCGGCGGCCAACGCGCTGGCCGAGGACGTCCGAACGCAGGGTGCGCCCGCCGCCGAGAAGTATCTCAGCTTCCTGAAGTCCGGCGGTTCTCTGTACCCCCTCGATGCCCTGAAGCTAGCCGGGATTGACATGGCCTCCCCGGAACCCGTTCAGCGGGCCTTCGGCGTCCTGTCCCGCATGGTAGACCGCCTCGCGGAGATTGTGGGGGAGTAAGACGCCCTAGCTCCCAAGAATGGGGGGATTAGATCGGTGAATGTAGGGGCGCGATTTATCGCGCCCCTCTTTTTTTGCCTCTACTTCACGCGGAAGGTCGCCTCTCCCGGTGCAATCTGGGCGGGCTTGAGAGTTTGGATGTGGCCGTCTGCGAATAGAAAGTTGAGTACGTAGCTGGGCGAAAGTAAATATGGGGCGTAAGTTCCTATCTCGTGCCGCTTGCTGTTGCGTGGGACGCTTACGCCTGTCGCACTGACGGTTTCGGGAAGCGAGGGGTCACAGCCCAGTGTACTGGCCTCGTAAAGCTCCATTGTCACGCTGGCGTCCGTCAGACTGCTGAATGGTTGTCCCGCGAGGTTCTTGTTCTCGGTGTAGGAAATGTAGCTGCCCTGGTGCGTGTCGCTGGGACATTGGAAAGCATAAGTAGAGCCAATATACGGGTAGACTTGCCTCGCCCATCCCCGTCCCTCCGGGGCCGTGCCCGGCGGAAACTTTCCGTCGTTATCTTGCTCGTACTGAATGTAACCGACCCCAAGCTGCTTCAAGTTGCTTTGGCAAGCATGGCGGCTGACCACCGAAATGAGGTGCTGCCGAGCCGCTGCCGTCAGGCCAACGATGGAAAAGGCAACGATGCCAAACGCGGCGATGATTTGTGTTCCCGTAACCTTGCGCCGCATCCCCTGCCTCCTTCAGTCTACCGAAAACTCGCCCCCCGCCCCAATTCTGGGAGCAGGAGAAGAAATCGGCGCAGGGATGCGATTTATCGCGCCCCTCTTTTTTTGCGCTCTTACTTCTACTTTCTCTTAAGCCACGCGGTGAGGCCATCCCCCACTGCCCCTGCAACAACTATAATTGTGACCATCCACAACGAGAAATCACCTCCCCAGAGAGCTTGCGCCAATGCCCAGAGACCAGCTAAAAGCAGCCAGGTACCTCCATAGGCAATCAGATTTGCTATCCACACATTTCTCACTTTCATGGCTTAGTTCCCCTCTTATTTGATAGCAAACGTCTGAATCACCGGCCCAGTGCGGGGAGCCTTGATGGTGCTGGCCGCCTGAGCGTTTGGCCCCGAAGACACTTGCGCGGGCAGAAGCCACTGCACACGACCGTCGGCGGCGAGGAAATTCAGCTTGTGCGTCTGCGCGTCGTGCCGATAGCTGTCCTGCGGGGCGGCGAGGCCCACACCGCTGACGGTTTCTGCCGTGGCCGGGTTGCAGTTTAAGGTCGTCGTCTCGTACAGAGCCACGGTCGCGGCGGGATTATTCAGCTTGCTCAATGACTGCTTGAGCAGGTTTTGGTTGGCGGCATAAGAAATAAATTGGCCGGTGGCCGGGTCGTTTGGGCATTTGTAAGACTCTACTCTTTTGAAATAGGGGTAGATTTGCCCCGCCCACCCGTTACCGGTTGGTGTGAGGCCGGGCGGAAAGTTTTCGTCCGCATCCTGCGTGTACTGAATAATACCGAGGCCAAGAATTTTTTCGTTGGACTGGCAGTTTCCATGAGGACGCTGATTTACCCTCTGAAACACCGGGTAGAGAATGGCGATTAGAAAGACGACGATGGCGAGGACGACAAGGACTTCCCAGAAGGCGACGCCAACGCGGGAACGGGTGGACATAGTAGAATACCTCCTCGATAGTGATTGAGGCTAATGATACCAAAAGAACCCCTCCCGCTCGTCCCTCGCTCCCTCCCCTGTTAGGGAAGGGCAATAAGGAATAAGAGCCGGAGCAGATCGCCCCCGGCCCCCAATTCTGGGGGAGCCAGAAAGGACAGGCCCCCGTTCGCGTCTTTGTATCTCCGAATCCTTCCCTAACAGGGGAGGGAGCGAGGGACGAGCGGGAGGGGTACTAATCAAACAGCCCGTCTACGAAGGATTGGGGGTCGAAGTATTCGATGTCACCGGCTTTTTCGCCCGTGCCGACTAGCTTGATGGGGACGTTCAGCTCGTCTTTGATGGTGATGACGATGCCGCCGCGTGCGGTGCCGTCGAGCTTTGCCAGGACTAAGCCGGTGATGGCGACGGCGGTTTTGAACTCGCGGGCCTGGTTGACGGCGTTCTGGCCGGTAGTGGCGTCTAGCACCAAGAGGGTTTCGTCGGCGGAGCGGCCTCCGAGTTCACGCTGAATGATGCGGTTGATCTTTTTCAGCTCTTCCATCAGGTGCGTTTTGTTGTGCAGGCGACCGGCGGTGTCGATGAGGAGGTAGTCGGCCTTTGTTGCTTTGGCGGTTTTGAGGGCGTCAAAGACCACGGCGGCGGGGTCGGCTCCGGCGCGGCCCTGCACGACTTCGACGCCGACGCGCTCGCCCCAGAGCGTGAGCTGTTCGGCGGCGGCGGCGCGGAAGGTGTCCCCGGCGGCGAGGACGACGCGCTTGCCTTCGCCTTTGAGCTTCCCGGCCAGCTTGCCGATGCTGGTGGTTTTGCCGACGCCGTTGACGCCGACGACGAGAAAGACGGTGGGGGCGTCGGGCGAGACGGCGAGCTTGGCGCTGCCGGTCCCGGCGACGAGGGTTTCCCAGAGAAAGCGTTTCAGGTAGTTGGTGACATCGCCCGCATCTTTGAGCTTGTTGTCCTTGACCATCTCGCGCAGGGAGTCCATCGCCCGCATGGTGGTGTGGACGTTCAGGTCAGAGCCGATCAGGGCCTCTTCGAGGTCTTCCAGCAGGGCTTCGTCGATCTTGCCTTTGCTGCCGACAAGCTGCTCGACTTTCTGGAAAAGGCTTTTAAACAGCCCACGTTTCAGCATAATGTCTCCTGTCCCTTCACCCGAACCGATGGGCGGTGGAGGGGATAAAATAGGTCACGAAGGCAGCCAGAAGGCCGCCGAGCAGCAGATAATTGGCACGCGGGCCGCGCCAGCGGGCCAGAAAGTGCAGGGCGAGATACGCGCCGTAGACCAGCCAGGTCACCACCGAGGTGAGCACCATCGGGTCGGCGGCCCAGCCGGTGCCGAGGCTGCCGGTGAGGGCTTCCACGACGCCCGCCGCCAGCCCCACGGTCAGGAGCGGGAAGGCGTAGGCGACCAGTGAGAAGGCCATTTCGTCCAAAGTGACCAGCGGCGGCAGGCGGCCAAACAGGCCGCCGACCAGCTTTTTCTGCTTCAAGAGCCGGTGCTGTGTCAGGTACAGCGCGGCGCAGCCGAAGGCAAGCACCAGCAGGGCGAAGGCCAGCAGGAGGGCCAGAATGTGCAGGCTTGTCAGCCGTGACGACAGCAACGGGACGGCGTGAACGGCGGCGGGCCGGGCCGCGCCGAGGAACGCCCCGGCAAACAAACAGAGAAACGCGGCGGGCAGGGCGACTGCCCCCAAAGCGGTCGGGCGCGGCTTTTTGATTGCCTCTAACACGACGTAAGACAGCGCGATGGCCCATGCCGACGCCGACAGGGCCTCCGCCGGGGTCGCAAACGGGGCGCGGTGGGTCGCGGCGCAGTGCAGGCCAATCGCGGCGGTGTGAGTCAGCACGGCAGCCCAGGCGGCAAAACGGCCCACGGCGGCCAGCGGCGGGCGGCGCAGGAACAGGAATGCGCCGTAGGCGGCAGCTCCGACAAGGTAGCAGGCGGCGGCGAAGATCAAAAACGTGGTTTCGGTCATGGCCTTGCCTCCGGCTCCAGGCCAAAGGCGCGGCGGATGGTGTCCAAAGCATTCGGGGCATCATCCCCTGCCCCGGCGGCTTTGATGGTGACGGTGGCCGGATGCGCGATTTTATTGGTCAGCGAGGCCAGCGCGGCTTCGACCATGCGCCACTCGCGCTCGGGCAAATCGGGCAGGCGGGCGCGGAGGCGGGCGGCTTCGGCCTGACGCACCGCGTCCAGCTTCTGCCGGATGGCGACAACGAGCGGGGCGACTTCCAGCGACCGCTCCCAGCGGGCGTACTCGGCGACGGACTGCGTGACAATCTCTCGGGCGCGGGCGACTTCCCCGGCGCGAGTCTGCCGCGCCCCGGCGACAAGCTCCTGCAAGTGGTCGATGTTATAGAGAAAGACGTTTTCCATCTCGTCGACGCTCGCTTCCACATCGCGGGGCACGGCAATATCAACCAGATAGAGCGGGCGATTGCGGCGGGCACGCATCACATCCTGCATCATGGCACGGGTGACTATCGGGTGCGGGGCAGAGGTGGAGCAGACCACAATATCGGCCTGCGCCATCAGCCGGGCAATCTCATCGAACTTTTCCGCCCGCCCGCCGAAGCGGTCCGCGAGATGCACGGCTTTGTCGTAGGTTCGGTTTGCGACCAAGACAGCCGGAGCGCCCCGCGCCTGCAAATGCCGGGCCGTGACTTCGCTCATCTTGCCCGCGCCCAGCACCAACACGGTGTAGCCGGAGAGCGATTCGCCGAAAATCTGTGTCGCCAAATCCACCGCCGCCGCGCCGACGGAGAACGCCCCCCGCGCCAGCCCGGTCTCGGTGCGTGTACGCTTGCCGGTTTCAAGCGCGTCCTGAAACAGCTTGTTCAGGCGCGTTCCGACCGTGCCTGCCGACTGCGCGGCTTCCATCGCGCTTTTGACCTGCCGCTGAATGTCTGGCTCGCCTAAAATCATCGAGTCCAGCCCGGAGGCCACGGAAAACAGATGCTCGGCAACCGCCGCGCCTCTTCGAGAGTACAAATGCCCGTCAAAATGCTGCCGGGTCAGCCCGTGCCGCCCGGCCAGCCAGTCCGCCAGCGCGTCTTCCAACGGCCCCGCGCCCGCCTCGGCATAAACTTCCGTGCGGTTGCAGGTCGATAGCAGTGCCCCTTCGGCGACGCCGGGCAGGGACGACAGCGAGCGCAGGGCGTCGGGCAGGGCACGCTCGGCGACGGCAAGCTGTTCGCGCACATCAATGGGCGCGGTGTGGTGATTTATTCCGACAAGGAGGAGAGACATACCCGAATTCGCGCTTCCGCTTCCTCTTCCCGGCCTTCAAGCAGCAGCCGGTGCGTTTCCGTGTCGCTCAGTGCCCGCCGCACGGCGGCTTTGCGGGCGGCTTCGGTGGGGTTCGTTTTGACAATTTCGCGCAGTTTGGACACCAGGAGCGTCAGCGGCCCCCATTCCGGCCCAAACTCGGCTTCTAACTTCTCGCGCACCACGGCGCTCAGTGTCGGGCTGCCGCCTTCGGTAGACACCGTCAGTGTCAGCGGCCCGCGCCGAATAACCGTGGGAGACACAAAACTGCCCGCACCGGGGTCATCCGCACACAGCACCAAAAGCCTCCGCTCCGACGCCTCCCGCACAATCTGCGCGTTGACCTCCCGGCGGTCCGTACACGCTAAGACAAGAAACACGCCGTCCAAGTCCCCAGTTCCATACGGCGCGGCGCGCCAGAGTATTTCTCCGGCCTCAGCGCGATGTTGCAGCCCCGACGTCAGCGCCGGCGAAACGACTACCACAGACGCCCCCGCCGCCAACAATCCCGAAACTTTGCGCTCGGCCACCGCGCCGCCGCCGACCACAAGGCAGACGCGGCCCTGCACGTTCAGGCTGACGGGATAGAGGTTCATTGGAGTTATTGTACCCGAAAGGGGGAACCGGCACTGGAAGTGCCGGTCTATTAGCAAAAAGAAAAGTCGCTCCGCGACTGAAGACGCGCCTGTGGAGGCTTTTCTGAGTCGCGCAGTGACTTTTTCCGTTTACAAGTAGACCGGCACTTCCAGTGCCGGTTCCTAATGGCCCGTAACAATGGGGGAACCGGAGAAGAGGCCCCCCCGCCCCAATTCTGGGGTGCCGGACAAATATAGAGAAGATAAGAGGGCAGGGGCAAGCCCTGCCCCTACGGGTTCGGTTCTTTCCTAATTCTCTGGCTCCCCAGAATTGGGGCGGGGGGGCCTCTCCCATCGGGTACAATGGCGCAATTAGCCATGCGGCAACACAGAGCCGCAGAACAAGGGAGCCACCGATGAGTACCAATGTTTTTGCAGACCTCGGCCTGCCGGACCCAAAAACACATCTGGCAAAGGCTAAAGTTGTGCAGACGTTAAGCCGCATTATTCGTGAGCAGGAATTGACACAGACCGAAGCCGGTCTGCGGCTTGGCCTAAGAGGGTGTTGAAAAAGTCGGCTTTCTGGTGTCTAACGACGTTTTTTGTATCAATGGAGGCTGGCGTTTTAGAAGCCATGCCCGATTTCAAACGAGCAAATTCCAGCCCAGCATTGGAAATTTCGACTTTTTCAACACGCTCTAAGCCAGCCGAAAGTGTCTGCTCTCTTGAGCGGCGGCTTTCGTGGCTATTCCGTGGAGCGCCTGCTGCGGTTCGCCAATGCTCTCCACCATGACGTCCACATCACGATTGAAGCGCAGGCAACCGAAGCAGAGGGACGGCTGGTGGTGGCGTAGCCGGTCAGAGGGGTTCCAGACACCTCCGCTTTTCCAATCAATCTTGCGCCCCTGCTTCTCGCAAAACTTGCTCATATCTCACTTTCCCCAGACGCTTGGCTACATTTATCGGCGTCTCTCCCTGGCTGTTTCGGGCGTTGGGATTAGCACCGAGCGCGAGCATACTGTGCAGCGACTCGATATTTTCATTTTCCTCAATAGCCCAGAACAAACTGGCATCTAATTCAGCACACTGACTGGTGGTTGGCTCTGGCAGTTCCGGCCCCGGCCATTTCAACTCTGATTTCATGCTGTCGGGGACAAGATTGATAAGCTGCCGCGTTGGCGACAAAAAGACACCGTAAAGATAGGATGTCTTTGGCCCGGCCTGTTTAAAGAAAGATTGGGCATGACCATTGAAAAATCGAATATCACTCACTGTGAATTCCTCATATGCCGTGAGTGACGAAACATGGTGCAAAAACTCGGCAACCTGATAGCTTTCTTTGGCAATTTTATGTAGCTTCCAAGGCTGGAAACGCCACCACGGGCGGGACCTCGTTTGTGATAGGTGGTTGCGGATGAAAACAAAGCCGTTCTTTATCAACATCCTATAAAGTTCTTGTTTGCGGCTCCTTGCTACCCTCTTATTGCTGCCTAGACAAACGCGATCATGACTTCGCTGGCGAGGAAGACGCCTTGCGGGGTGAGGCGCAGATGGTCCCCGGCGACTTCTAAGAGGCCCCGGCGGGTGAAGGTTTCGATTTCGGCGGCGAATTTGATGCGGGGGTCGAGGCCGAAGCGGGCGCAGAAGCGGAGGCAGTCGATGCCTTCGCGGGTGAGGCGCAGGCCGAGCATCATGGTTTCGGCCATGGTTTCGTCGTCGGTGAGCGTCTCTTCCGAGAGCGTCAGGTCGGCTCCCGTCTCAATCGCGGCGGCGTACTGAGCGGGCGATTTGAGGCGGGCGCGTCTCACGCCGTCCAGGTAGGAGACGGCCCCGCAGCCGAAGGCGTGGTACGGCTCGTTGCGCCAGTAATGCAGGTTGTGGCGGCTTTCGCGGCCCTGTTTGGCGAAGTTTGCGATTTCGTACTGGCCGTAGCCTGCCGATTGCGCGGTTTCTACGGCCAACTCGTACATATCGGCGGCGAGGTCGTCGGGCGGCAGGGGCAGGCGGCCCTTCTGCTGAAGCGTATAAAAGCCGGTCCCCTCTTCCACAATCAGCGAATACAGCGATAAATGGTCGGTGCCGAGGGCCAACCCCTGATGCAGCGTGTCCTGCCACTGGGCGAGCGTCTGGCGGGGCAGGCCGAACATGAGGTCTAAGGAGACGTTCTCGAACCCGGCGGCGCGGGCGGCGCGGACGGCGGCTTTGGCTTCGTCGGCGGAATGGATGCGGTCCATTGTCTTCAGCAGGCCGGGGTCAAAGCTCTGGACGCCAAACGAAATGCGGTTGAAGCCCGCCGCCCGGAGGACTTCGAGATGCTGGACATCCATCGTGCCGGGGTTGGCCTCGGTGGTGATTTCGGCACCCGGCGTGACGGGCAGCGTGTCCAAAACGGCTCTTAAGAGCGCGGCTTCATCGGCGGCGGGAATTGCCGTCGGTGTGCCGCCGCCGAAGAAAATAGTATCTACGGGGGCGGATGGGGGAGCCGAGCGGATTTCGTGGGTGAGGGCCTGCACGTAGCGGGCGACGGAGCCGTCGGTGTAGCCGGAATACGAGTTGAAGTCGCAGTAGGCGCACTTGCGGACGCAGAAGGGAATATGAACATAGCAGCCGATGGCGTTTGGCATGGAGAGAGTATACCCGATGGGGCAGAGGAGGCCCCCCCGCCCCAATTCTGGGGAGCCAGAACAAGAACAGAAGCCAGAGCATGATAGGAAGGGCGGGGGGACCCCGCCCCTACGGGTCTTTCCTAATTGTCTGGCTCCCCAGAATTGGGGCGGGGGGGCCTCCTCCTCTTGACGCCTGCCGCCTTTGTGCTTTATACTAAGGCCATGCCGATCAAAAATCTGCCCCCGTGGCTGCCGTATGTCGCGCCGTTTGCGCTGTTTCTTTTGCTGACTACCCTGGAAAGCCTTGTACCAGAGCCGCTGTTTCCCTGGGCGTATGCCGTCAAAGTGGTGCTAGTTGGCGGGCTGCTGCTGGCGCTGCGCGGAAACTTTCCCGAAGCGCGGCCCGGCGGGAATGGCTGGGCGCTGGCGACGATTTCAGGCATGGTGCTCTGCGTGCTGTGGGTGGTGATTGATAAGCACACGCCGCATTTCGCGTTCTTAGAGGCGCGAAGGGGCTATAATCCGGCGATAGAGATTGGGACAAGCGCAGGCGTCTGGGCGTTTCTGGCGGTGCGGTTTTTTGGGCTGGTGGTGATTGTGCCGTTCGCCGAGGAGCTGTTTTACCGGGGCTTTCTCTTGAAGTTTGTGACCGACCCGGACGATTTCCAGCGCGTGCCGACGGGGGCGTTCTCGGCCCTGGCACTTTTGGTCAACGTGGTGCTGTTTGCGCTGTCGCACCCGGAATGGCTGGCGGCGGCGGCCTTTGCGCTGGCACTGTGCCTGCTGCTGCGGTTCACCAAGAACCTCTTTGCCTGCGTGCTGGCCCATGCGGTGACAAATCTGATGCTGGGGGTCTATATTGTGCAGACGGGGCAGTGGCAATACTGGTGAGCTTCCCCAAATTGAAGGGATTGCGGTTCAGGTGGCTCAAAGAGGGCAGAGGGTTCAATTTCAATGACACGACACAACGCAGCACTTTACGGCGCGGCACTCGCGCTGATGACGATGACGGCTTCTGGCCCGGCACGGGCGCAGGGACGGGTGGTGATGCCGACAATGGTTTCTGTTTCGCAGGGGATCACGACGCACGGACACGGGGAGATCAAAGTCAAGCCGGACATCGCCCGGCTGACGGCCGGGGTGACGACGCAGGACAAGTACCAGGACAAGGCGGTGCAGGACAACGCCCGCAAGATGACGGCTCTGATTGCGGCGATCAAAAGCCTGAAAATTGCCGACAAAGATATTCAGACGCAGGGGTACTCAGTCAGCCCGCAGTACGACTACAGTGCTGGTCGGTCCCGGCTGACGGGCTACCAGGTGACGAACTCCATCCAGGTGACTTTGAGGGACCTCACCCAGACCGGCACTTTGATCGATACGGTGACACAGGCGGGCGTCAACCAAGGCGTTAGCGTGGACGGCGTCTCGTATGACTTGTCGGACCGGGCGGCGGCCCAAGACCGGGTGCTGACACTGGCCGTCGCGGACGCCCGGCGGCGGGCAGGGACAATGGCGGACGCGCTGGGGGTGACGCTGGGCAACCCGCTGTCGCTGAACGACGGCGAGGCGGTCTCGGTACAGCCGCTGTTTGTGCCGCAGATGAAAATGGCGCGAATGGCGTCGGACGTGGCCCCGGAGACGCCGATTGCCACGCAGGAGATCACGGTCACGGCGGATGTGACGCTGGTATACGCGCTGGGACCAGACAAGTAGAGCCTACCCCTTGTCCGGTGCGACCTGGCCGAAGTTCAGGGCGGCGACGAGTGTGACGCCGCCCAGGATGTTGCCGAGGAGGACGGGGGCGAGGAAGCCGCCCAGATATGCGCCCCACGACGCCGCGCCCGTGGTCACTAAATACATGGTCTCGACCGAGCCGACGATAACGTGCGACAGGCCCGCCAGCCCGACGATGTAGGTCATAATGATAATAATCGCCAGACGCCCCGACTCGGCCCCCGGCAGCATCCAGACAACCAGCGCAATCAGCCAGCCCGCGAAGATGCCCTTCAAAACGTGCAGGCCAAAGCTGCCTTCAAACGCTTTTGTCCCCAGCTCGTGAAACCCGTGGCGCACGTCCGGCCCGAACGTGGCGGTGTTGCCGATGACCCAGGCAAAGGCCAGCGTGCCGACGAGGTTGGCGACCAGCACAATGGCCCACAGCCGAAGAAGCTTGCCCAGCGTTTCCAGCTTGGGCTTGCTTAACAGCGGCAGAACGGGCGTGAGCGTGTTTTCGGTAAAGAGCTGCTGCCGCCCGGTGATGACTATTAAAAAGCCGACGGCGTAGCCGAGCTTGGAGATGAGCGGACGCCACGGGACATCGGGCAGATGGGAGTTTAAGACGCTTTCGGTCAGCGGGGAAAAGCCCATCGCTAGGCCCGCCGCCAGAGCGGACAGGGCGAGGCCCACCGCCGGGCGGGAAAGCTCGTCGTCGCCCTCTTCGCGGATGACTTCGTGGATAACCAGCGCATTGGGGCGAATGCGCTGGTCGGCCATGGATTTCTCTTTGTCGGTCAGCCCCAGCTCTTCTGCCGACGCGGTTTCGGCGCGTTGTTCGCGTCCGCTTTTTTCCTCTGCTATGGTCGTACTCTTAGTTTCTAATCCGCGTGTGGGATAAGTTCTCTAGCGTTCCATGGCCGGGCCGGTTGGAAGGCGCAAAAGGCGGGCGTCAAGGAGCCGAACCTTGCCGAAGGTAGCAGCGACAAGGGCGACGGCTCCGACTTCAATCGTATCAATTTCCTGCAAGGTATCCGGGGCGACAACGACAGCATAGTCCACGCGGGCGAGCGGCTGGACCTCGATGGTCTGGCGCATCCACGCGGCAAGCTGATAGGCGTCCTGAACACTGGTGTCGGCGATGTCCTGCGCGTTGTCCAGGGCCGCAGACAGCACCCGCGCCGCCGTGCGCTGCTCCGGGGAGAGGCGAACGTTGCGCGAGGAAAGGGCGAGGCCGTCGGATTCGCGCACAATAGGCATACCCACAATCTCGGTGGGAATATCTAAATCGCGGGTCAGCGCCCGAATAATTTGAAGCTGCTGCCAGTCTTTTTCGCCGAAATACGCCCGGTCAGCCTGTGCCAGATTGAGCAGCTTGGTAACCACCGTCGCAACGCCCGCGTAGTGTCCGGGACGCGACGCCCCTTCGAGCCGTTCGGACAGGGCGCGGACGACGACTACGGTGTCAAAGCCCTTCGGGTACATGGTGTCGGGCGTCGGCAGAAACAAGAAGTCCACCCCTTCGGCTTCGGCAAGCTCCGCGTCGCGGTTGTAGTCGCGGGGGTAACGGTCAAAATCGTCGAGATCGTTGAACTGCGTCGGGTTGACGAACAGCGTCACGACGACCAGGTCGTTTTCGGCCTTTGCCCGGCGCATCAGGGATAGATGGCCTTCGTGAAAAGCTCCCATCGTCGGCACAAGGCCAATCGTTTTGCCGTCTTTGCGGGCGGCTTGCAGCGCGGCCCGGAGTGCGGCGATTTCAGTGATCGTTTGCATTGCTTGGTTAGTTTTAAGCGGCAACCGGCTCGGCTGCCACAGAAGCTGGCAGAGGCTTGGACGTGATCAAAAAAGCGTGCGTGATAGGTACGCTGTTGATTAACGCTCTATCTAACTCTATTGTTTTGTGTTCTGTTCTGTAGCGGCTAGTGATCCAGCGAACATAAGAGGCGGACGGCTCCAACGGAAAGACGGCTCCGATAAGGTCCCAGTCTTCAACCCGCATTTGGTCTCGCAATAGAATAATAATTTCCTGTGTTCCTTCAAAATCTGTCTTAAGCCACGGAGCGGATACAACCAGGTCCCAGCGTCCTTTTTCCTGTTTGAAGAGGCCAAAGAGAGTAAACGATCCCCGCACCGCCGCAACTTTTTCCTCAGCCACCCGAAATTTGTCTGCCATTTGAATGGCTGCATCTTCTATGAGCATCACAGTACCTTTGTTCATAATAGCTCCTTCAGCAACACCTGTGTGGCTTTAATCATGCTGTCAGCCTCTTGCTGCGTTTTTGTCCCTCTGGGATCGTAACGTTGTTCTGGACTCCATTTTTCAACAACTGACCAAGCCGCTAATAATTGAACCTGGGTCACAGACAGGATACGGCCTTGGATGCCCGTGTATTCCAGCAGTGCTTCCAAATCATGTGTCTTCAAATTGGCTTTCAATCGAAACTCTGAATTCGTCTGCGGAAATCCGGCGGTCCATTTCAGGGTTTTGCAAATCCGGGCTTTGAGGGCGATCTCCACCGCGTAGCCGCACAGATACACAGCGGCATCGTAGCTTTTCTGGGTGCGGAGCAGCTTTGCGGCGCGGAGGTATTCGCGGGCAGTGCGATGGAGATCGGCAGCGGCAATCATAGTCAGCCTCCCTGCTTTGTCGGCACGCTGAATTAAGCGTGCTTTTCGTCTTCGCGGGTGAACAGGTAATGCTTGTCGATCACGCTGCCGTCGCCCTCGATGTTGTAGACAAGCGGGATACCCGTCGGGATGTTCAGCTCCAGGACCTGCTCGCGGGATAATTGATCAAGCTCCATAACGATGGAGCGCAGAGAGTTGCCGTGGGCGACGACGAGAACATTGTGACCGGCTTTGAGGTCGGGCAGGATGTGGGCGCGGAAGTAGGGCAGGGTCCGGGCGGCGGTGTCTTTCAGGGACTCGCCTTTTTCGCCGGGTGGGGGGACATCGTAGGAGCGCCGCCAGATTTTCACCTGGGCGTCGCCGTACTGCTCGGCGGTTTCGGCTTTGTTGAGGCCCTGCAAATCGCCGTAATGGCGCTCGTTGAGGGCTTCGTCGCGCTCGGTGGGCAGGTCTTCGGACTTTCCGGCGGCTTTCAGGGCGATCTTGGACGTGTTGATGGCCCGCTGCAAGACGCTGGTGTAGACTTTATCGACAGGCAGGTCGCGCAGGTGCTCTCCGGCGATGCGGGCCTCGCCTTCGCCGCGTGGGGTCAGGGGGACGTCCACCCATCCGGTGAAGCGGTTTTCCAGGTTCCATTGCGACTCGCCGTGTCGCACCAAAATTAGTGTCGGCATGATTGTTCGATCTCCTCAAAAGGTGTTTGGATGAGTATACCCATAAGACCCCTCCCGCTCGTTCCTTGCTCCCTCCCCTGTCAGGGAAGGGTTCTCAGGAGCCGGAAAAGGTCGTCCCTCTTCACCCTCCCTTAACAGGGGAGGGTCGGCGCTTGCGCCGGGGAGGGGGTTATTCCGGCGGCGCGTCTTTGGACTTGCGGCCCCGCCAGCGGCGGACGCGGACGCGGGGGAGAGAATGCAGGCGGGCGGTGACGGAGCCGGGGCGGACGCGCAGATCGCGGGCGTCAAGGCTGCCGATGGTGTCGCCGAGGGGGACATCCAGACCGCCGGACTTGGAAAAGCCGAGCTTCTGGCTGGAATACACGCTGCGGTGGCCGACAATCAAGTAGGCGGTGCAGGCGCACAGGGCGGCATACACGCCGACGGTTCCCGGCAGAAGCTCGACGCCCATGACGGCGGCGGCGATGGGGGTGTTGGCGGCGGCGGCGACAATGGCGACAAAGCCAAACGCGGCGAACGCGCCGGGCGGCAGATGAAATATCTGGGCAAACGCGAGGCCGAGCGTGCTGCCGATGAAGAACAGCGGCGTGATAATGCCGCCGCTGCCGCCGACTTCTAAAGACACGGACGTAGCGATAATTTTAATCGCAAACCCCAGCAGCAGCAGGTGCAGCGTGCCGTTGAGTGCGCCTTGAATGGTGTCCACGCCGAGGCCCGAATAGGTCACGCCGAAGATGTGGTACAGGGTAGCCAGAAAGACGCCGCCTCCGGCGGCAATCCAGTACGGGTGCGCGGAAAAGCGGTGCAGGCCGCGCTCGATGCCGTGCATGGTCTCAATCAGAGTCAATGCCACGAGGCCGCAGAGCGCCCCAAACACGACGCAGAGCAGGACCAACTCGGTGGAGTTGAGCCGCCCGAAGGTGTCATGGAGCAGCGGAACTGGTGGGGTGACGCCGCAGACAAGGTGCGCGGTGATGCTGGCAATGAGGCACGGGAACAGCACCGGGTACTCGATGCGGCCCAGATACAGGACTTCAATACCAAACAGCGCCCCCGAGATAGGCGTCCCGAAGACGGCCCCGAAACCCGCGCCGATGCCGCAGATGACCAGACGCCGCCGGTCTTCATCGGGCAGGCGCAGAATGTCCGCAAAGCCGCTCGTGATGGATGCGCCAATCTGGGCGCAGGGGCCTTCCTTGCCGACCGAGCCGCCGAAGGCCAGAGTCAGCACGGTGGCAAGCAGCTTGACCGGGGCGACAGACCAGTTGATGCGCCCGCTGCGGGTGTGAATGGCGGTGATGACGGCCTCGGTGCCGTGGCCTTTGGCGGTGGGGGCGAAGGTGCGAATCAGCCAAACACAGAGAGGCAGGGCGAGGGGCAGAAGGTCATACGAGTGGAACCAGCCCCGGTGCAAATGAAGCGCCGTGCTTGTGGCCCAGGCCAGCAGCCAGAGAAAGGCCCGCGTGCCGAGGCCGACGCACAGCCCGGCGGACGCGCCGAGCAGCGCCCACTTCAAAGTGCTGACCAGCAGGGCGGTATGCTCGCTGTACCAGTGGTATTCCGCCGCCATCAGGGCGGTTTTTTCGATTGTCGTTTCCGAGACTTCTTCCGGCACGGGGTCGGGCGCGGCGTCTTTCATGCGATGCCCCCCTCTGTGTGCGCTTCGTGGAGTTCGTCCGGCAGGCCGTAGAGGCTGTGCGTGTCGCAGAACTCCCGGACGAGCGTGAGCATCTGCGCGATGCGGGGGCCGCGCACGCGGTACAGGCGGGCCGCGCCGTGCGGCTCCATGACGAGGACGCCCGCACGGGTTAAAATTGCCAGATGCTGCGAGGTCCCGGACTGGGACAGGTCAATTTCAGCGGCGATGCTGTTGACGGTGTGCGGCCCCTGACACAGAAGCTCCACAATGCGGAGGCGGGCGGGGTGCGACAGCGCCGCGAAGATTTGTCCGGCACGCTGACGAGTTGCGAAGGTCATTGTGTTTCCTTTGGAAGTATTCAGGAATTATGATACCATAATATAATATGTAAATCATTAAATGGTTTGAAAGGGGCCGTCGGGTTGGAATGCAAAGGTCAATTGGAGAAGATTGGAGAACGTGCAATGCCCCCATCCTGGCTGACTGCTGTGGCCGAAGTTTCCTTGATTGTCTCGGCGCTGTGCGCTGTTGTCGTGGCCGTAGACCTGTTTTCACGCCCGCAGAAGATGGCGATTATGAACATTGTCTGGCCGATTACGCCGCTGTACCTGGGTCTGATTGGCCTGTGGGCCTATTTTGCCATTGGCCGGGCGAAGTCAAAGAAAGAGCAAGAGCAGTCAAAAGACAAAGAGATGGACATGGACAAGAAGAACCCGCCCTGGCAAAGCGTCTTTACAGGCGTCACGCACTGCGGCGCGGGCTGTACGCTCGGGGATGTCATCGCGGAATTCGGCGTGTTCTTTCTGGGCCTAACCATCGCAGGCGCGGCGATCTGGCCCGCGTTTATCGCCGATTTTGTCTTTGCTTACTCCTTCGGCATCGTGTTCCAGTATTTTTCGATTGTTCCGATGCGCGGGCTGGAATTCAAAGAGGGCGTGATTGCGGCGATCAAAGCCGACACGCTGTCTATTGCGGCCTATGAGGCGGGGATGTTTGTGTGGATGGCGCTGGTGTATTTTGTCTTTTTTCACCCGCATTTGAAACCTGATCAACCGGCGTACTGGCTGATGATGCAGATAGCGATGATTTTCGGGTTTGCCACAAGCTACCCGATGAACCGCTGGCTGATCAAGCGCGGCCTGAAAGAAGCGATGTGATGTCCCTGCCCGAAATGGCCGAAGACGCGCTGTATGAAGACTGGAAGCGGCACGGCAAGCACTGGGAAGAGTACGGAAGCGAGCTGCTGGGAACGGCGGTTTTGCTGTTTTGCGTCGTGGGGGCCGTCGCGTTTCTGTTTGGCTCAGCCTCGCCGCTGGCGCAAGCAGTCACGTCAACACCGGTCCGGCTGCTGCTGGTAGGGCTGGCGCTGGGAGGTGTCAGCGGGCTGGTGGCGATTACGCCGCCGGGGCGACTGAGCGGGGCGCACTTGAACCCGGCGGTGTCGCTGGGGTTCTGGGCGCTGGGCAAGATGCACGCACGGGATTTGGGAGGCTACGTGGCGGCGCAGCTTCTGGGCGGGGTCGGCGGGGCATTTCTGGGACGGCTGGCGTTCGGCAGGCTGGCACGGGAGGTCAAAACCGGGTCACTGCATCCGGGGCCGGGCGTGGGCTGGGCTGGGACGCTGGGGGGCGAGATTGTCTTCACGCTGATTTTGACTGTGGCGGTATTTTCGTTTGTCAGCCACAAGACGCTGGCGCGGTGGACGCCGCTGATGGCGACGGGTCTGGTGGGGCTGCTGGTGTGCGCGGACGGCAATTATTCGGGGGCGGGGATGAACCCGGCGCGGTGGCTCGGCCCGGCGGTGGTGGCTCCGGTCTGGGCCTTCGGCTGGGAATATGTACTAGAGCCTGTTATGAACTTCGCTTCAGCATTTAGCAACACTTGCTGTCGTTAAATATCAGCTTGCTTGCTATGTTAGGCTTTGGAAAAAGAGGCACAGCCCCTATCAACCCAAACAGGCCGCTTTG
>JAABUK010002882.1_pt1 | contig 30088 bp, 31 predicted proteins | sample 5559141 | NCBI WGS metagenome assembly JAABUK01 (sample SAMN10711869, study PRJNA513367) | rock metagenome | isolation source: Antarctica rocks | place: Antarctica: Victoria Land, Pudding Butte nord | collected 2016-01-03
AGCAGTCAATACATATTATTGTCTCAGCTATCTTCAGATCTCAAGTCTAGTAATAGTGATTACTGTTTGATCTCTGTATATATCTTGTGTTGTTAAAGAGATAATCATTACACTTTGAGCATCACTCTTTCATAAGATATCAGAGACGTTCATTCTCTTCAATCATGTTTAGTCAGTCAGAACGAGTTACACTCAGTCAAGAAGTGAGCATCTTCAGCGCAGATAAGATCAAGATCTCAACATTGAACTTGTATCACAGCGATCAAGATAAACTCAAAGCATATCTAGTACAGATAAAGTTATACGTTAAACGACACTCATTTCAGTTCAAGTTCATTGAGAACAAAGTACTCTTTGCATTCATCTATCTAAGAGATAATGCATTCACATGATTTCATCACTATCTAACGAATTACTTACAAAAGAAATCAGAGAAACGAGAAGAAGAAATCAGCATGATATTTCGTGACTCTCAGACGTTTAAGAAACGTCTAAGAAGAGTATTTGAAGACATTGATAAGAAACGTACAGCAGAACGTCAGCTGTACAATCTGCGACAGAAAATCTTCGCAGCAACTTATTCAATCAGCTTTCAGCATATTGCGATGAATACAAAATGAGACGATGCAGTTCTCATCAGTCAGTTCTATCAGAAACTGTGAAAGAAAGTCAAGAATGAAATCACTAGAATTGATAAACTCGCTGACTTGCAAAAGATGATATTCAGAGCAATGATCATTGATAACAGACAGTACAAGAGACGTCTGAAAAAAGGTAAAGAATTGATTATGTCAGTAGTATTGAGTTGAAAGTTCAAGAAGAAACGACGACAGTCATACTATGATTCTCAATCTATGAAGCTAGATGCAATTCGAAAGATATCGATGAACGCTCGCGATAAAACAGTTCAACAAAGCAAGACATGCTACACATGCAAAAAGCTGAGTCATTACTTCAAGAATTGTACTCAGAATAAGTACAAGAACAAGTCAAAGTCTTATGATAAGCAAGACAGATCTTTCGCAGCAACAAAAAAAGATCAGAGAGACAAGCATTAAGCGTTGTTGTGAACAGCATGTTATGAGAACAACTGTTGCACTCATCTGAGCGATAAGAAAGATTCTGAATGATACTCAAAACTCTCACGAAAGAATCATTTCTACACAGTCACTCATCGTCAATCAGAAGTGCACGATGAGAATAGTGACGAAAGTTCGTTCACTATGATCGCGAAACCAGAGATTTTCGACAGCGAAGCATATGACTTGAACAGGTTGAACAGCACTGAGAAAGCTATTCATCAAGCAGTTGAAAAAGAAAGTTGACTTAGCGAAACTCTACGAGCATTCACTATTGCAGCAGAAGACACTCTCAAGCAAGAAGAAGATTGTCTTGAAGTAAAGAAAGATTTCAGAAAGCTTACAAGTCAAGCAAGCTTTATAAGCATGTACAACGAATTGTACACTTTCTTTAAGCAGAAAGAGAAAGATTTTTCACAGCGAATGCAACAGATCAAGAATGATATACATCAAGCTATTTATGACACTATGCAAGATGAGTCAATTGCATCGCGCAAAGACATTTAATATCGTGACATAGTCATGAAGAAGTTATTCACAGAAGTCAAGTTCATCAAGCAAGAAGAATATATACTCTTTGATGAAGATCACATATTCAGAGAGTTTAGACAGATGTCAGAAGTCATCAGAGAGAGGTTTGACCTGTGTGATTCAAAGAAATATTCACTTAAGAAGATCAATTCAGATTGATTTCAGTACATAAAACAAGTACTGAAAGAAAGAACTTTTAGTTCAAAAAACTAGAAAACTCTTTGATCGACAGATCATCAAAGAAGTTTAGTTGAAGGTCGAAAATCGAAAGCATATTTGTCTTCATCAATAACTCATTGCAATTACGAGTCTGAGTCAAGATTAATGATCATGCAGCATGACTATTCATAGACAGCAACTGCACGAAAAATTACATATCTTCAGAATTTGCTAAAGAAGCGCAAATATTTACGCAGAAGAAGAAAGAATCTTACAATCTGCAAAACTTCGATGAAACACTCATGAAGTACAATAATGAACTAATAGATCAAGAAACTCAACTCATTCATTTGAGACTTGAACGACATTGAAAAAAGTTACGTTTAGATGTTATGAAGCAGTCAGACAGTGATATAGTTCTAGACATATCATGACTTCATATGATCAATTCGATGATCGATTGAGTCAATGAGACAATCGCATTTCTAGATACAGAAGCGACGCGATTGCACTCGATATTAAAGTCATCACAAGATGTAAAGATATTCATCATGACGAGCGAAGAAATGCGCAAAGAGTTCAGAGAAATCAATGATGCACAGATGTTATGAAGCAGAGAGATTCAGAGTGATCACTCGAAGAATCTCGCTATCGCTATTATTTCTAAAGAATATCAGAAATACAAGATTCTGTTTGAGAAAGAAAGTGATCAGAAGACACTACTTAAACATCAATCGTGAAATCATGAGATTAAGCTCGTTGACAACAAGAAACTCACGAAACAGTTCATTTACTCATTGTTGACAGAAAAGCTCGATGCTTTGCAACAATATCTGAAAGAGAACATGTGAAAAGAATTCATTAGAGAATCACAGTCATCAGCAGAATACTCAATTCTGTTTGTTTTGAAATCGAATGAAAGTCTGAGACTATGTGTCAACTACAGAGCACTGAATAACATCACGATTAAAAACAGCTATTCGTTATCACTCATAGCAGAACTGCAGAATAGATTGCAGAATGCACAGTGATTTACGAAATTTAATATATTCAAGATATTCAATCGAATATGAATTAAAGAAGAAGATGAGTGAAAGACAGTCTTTTGCACTTGACTAGAACATTACGAGTATTTGATCATGTCTTTCGACTTAATCAATGCTTCAGTCACGTTTCAGATCTTTGTGAATAACGTGCTACGACGTTATCTGAATCAATTCGTCATAGTATATCTGAACGATATATTAGTATACTCAAAGACGAAGAAAGAACATGTGCGACATGTTAAGAAAGTTCTACAGACTTTGAAGAAAGTCGATCTGCGCATCAAGTCAGGAAAAAGTGAATTTCATGTACAGAGTGTACAGTTTTTGAAATTCATAGTCACGTCTCAGAGTCTAAGAATGAACTCAAAGAAGATAAAAGCTGTTACGACTTAATTGACGTCAAAGTCAAAGATCAAAGTTCAATTCTTTCTAGAATTCGCGAACTTTTATAGACGCTTTATAGAGAAATACTTCAGAATCATCTTGTCACTTACGAATCTTACAAGAAAGAATATATCGTTCATGTGAACTGAGAAAGCGAAAGAAGCTTTCAAAAAGCTGAAGAAATTGTTCATCTTTCAATCAGTACTGATCATGTTTGAATCAGAAAAACTCATTACGCTCAAGATGAACGCGTCAGACGAAGCTATTGAAGCATGTATCAGTCAATCAGACGATAAGAAACGTCTGCATCTCATTGCATTTTATAGTAGAAAGCTTACAGACGCTGAATTGAACTATGAGATACATGACAAGAAGCTGTTAGCTATTGTTGACTCTTTCAAACAATGAAGAGTGTATCTGAAAGAATCTAAACATTAGATTCAAGTATATACAGATCATAAGAATCTGCTATACTTTACGATCACGAAAGTTCTAAATCGAAGACATATTAGATAATCAAAAGAGTTGTCATCGTACAACTTTCAAATTCAATATCGAAAGAGATCTGAGAACTCAAAGATCGACGTCTTGAGCAGAAGAGCAGATCACATGACAGATAGATCACAGGTAAATCAGACTATTCTGCAAGAGAACTCAGATGATTCAATTGTCTATCATAGACAAAACGCAGCTACTTTATGAATCAACAACAGAGATCTTGAGAAACGAGTAAAGCTAGAGCTAGCGAAGAACTCAATCGCGCAAGATATTATAGAAAATATTGAGAATAACGCGAACTTTGAGATTATCAATGAAATACTAACATTTCAAGATCTGATCTATGTTTCAACAAGATGCAGACAAGAAATGATAGACAATCATCACAAGTCAATGATACATGAACATCAGAGTTCAAATAAAACCATTGAAAGAATATCTAGAATCTACTATTTTTCAAAGATGAGAAAACAGGTAGAAGATATTATTAGAAGATGCGATGTGTGTATTTGAATGAAACACAATCAACATAAATTCTATGAACTTTTAAAAAGCTTCAGCACATCAGATCATACGTGAAAAAGCATAGCTTTGAACTTTATAGTCAAGCTATCTAAGTCAAAGAAAAGAGTCATTGAAGCAATCTATGACTTTATCTTGATTATAACAGACAGATTAATCAAGTACAAATACTTCTTGTCATACAAGAAAACAACATTCGCAGAAGATTTAACTTACATGTTTCTGAGAATGATTGTAGCAAATCATGAACTATCAGATGAGATAATTTCAAATAGAAACAAGCTCTTTACATCAAAATTCTGGAAATTCTTGATGAATCAGTTAGAAATTCATCATAAGCTGTCAACAGCTTATCATTTGCAAACAGATGAGTAAACGAAAAGAATGAATCAGACATTGAAACAGTATCTCAGATGCTATATTAACTATAGACAGAACGATTGAGTGCAGCTACTGTCAGTAGCACAGTTGACTTTCAATAGCACAACGACAGAAGTAATCAGCATGTCATCATTCTTTGCAAACTACAAGTTTAAGTTGAAGACTTTCAAGAAATCGCGTGAATTTGCACAATTAACTCAGAAAGCTACGCTACAGATAGAACAATTGCAGATGCTACAGAAAGAATTACAAAAGAACATATAGTTTCTTAGCAAATGCATGACTCTGTATGCAAATAAAAGAAGAGATAGAAGATTTACTCTTAAAAAGAGAGACAAAGTGTATTTACTAAGACGAAACATCAAAATGAAAAGATCAAGTAACAAATTGAATCACACAAAGCTAGAATCTTATAAAATTCTAGAGATCAAAGAATCAATTAACTACAAGTTAGATTTATCAACATTTATGAAAATACATTTGATATTTCATATCTGTCTTTTGAAGTCTGCAGACTTGAATACATTAATTCAAACAGAATCTTCAGAAATTGATTCAGAGAGTCAGAACGTTGAATACGAAGTAGAAAATATACTGAATTAACAGAATATCAAAGATCAGCTTCATTGATTAATCAAGTGAAAAGATTACAAACATATCGAAGACACTTGAAAATCGAAGAAAAATCTCAAGAACTGTCAAACGCTTCTGTGACAGTTTCAGTTGAGAAACTCAGTCAGTCAAAGTCTGATGAAATTTCAATCTGCTTGAAGAACACATCAAAGAGAAGATCATTCAGCAATGATTCGCTAGTCTTTCTCTCATTCTTCTCGAGCTCAACGATGTTTTGAAACTCTCGTTCAATCATCATTTGTTTCTTGTTCTTCAGAAACACAAATTGATTTTGCAGATGAGTAGCTTTCGCGAAGATCTCTTGCATCTGTTTATGAGTGTTCAGCAGCTCATCAAGAACGCGATCGCGTTCTGTTTTTACTCTTTTTCACTTCATCATCAAGAAAGTAAGATTGCACTTGCGATCGAGATGCACACACTCGATGCAATGATCAAATTCATTGTCAACACGACATTCTTTTTGCAAGCGACTGCAGTGTTCACAGAGACGCATGACAGCACGCTCAGAACTCGTACGCTCAAGAAAATCTCTGCAACGCAAGATAGAGTTTTTGATTGTACAATGAGAAAACATGGGAAAAAAGTGATTTTCAAAACGAAAATCTTAAAAGAGAATCTAGTGTTAGAACTTTTTCGCATGTGATTACATAACATCAATGATTAGATAATCATTGAGTAATCAGAGTCTTGAAGTGATTGCTCTGATCGCTTGAATCAGAAGTGATCACAGTGAGCATGATGAGCATGATGCTCATCTTGCTCACCTTGCTCAAAAATGATCAGAGTGATCATTCAGAGCAGAAATGACTTGACATGATTCTTCTATGTTTATATAATGATGATCATTTTCTTAGATAAAAGCTTCGTGCTCAACTCATGTAAGCAGTCAATACATATTATTGTCTCAGTTATCTTCAGATCTTAAGTCTAGTAATAGTGATTACTGTTTGATCTTTGTATATATCTTGTGTTGTTAAAGAGACAATCATTATAAATGTATATAGCTTTCTGAGTTCTCTGTGCATCATCTGTTAATGTTTATAGCATAATTGTATTTACATCTTTGAAATGTCATGTTGAATATCAGATGTTCTTGTCAATTCTTTTGTTTATGTAGAAACAGATTTTATCTTTATTATTCTTCAGCATGAAGTTGACAGTTGCTAAGCAGTATGCTTTGAAAATGTCATCAAATCATCAGAGTTCTTAAAGAATCAAAATGTCATAGTTCTTTATTTTTTTCTCATGTAGTAGTGCTATCATCATCTTGTTTCTGAACTTGTGAACGTTGTACTGTAGTATTCAAAGCTTCTTTTACTGAAACATTAAAATTTATATTTCAAACTGTTTAATGTTTTCTTGAGTGTTTGTGAAGCATTTGCTTCACTTGTAAGATTCTCAACAGAAGATGATATTGACAACAACATGATTGATGTTGACTTTGATTCATTTGATCTTGACTTCTTGATTAAGTGATTCAGTATAATGTTTTCTGATGTAATGACTGCGCTGAGCAGATGACTTTCATTCATTGAACATCTCTGCTTTCTTTTTAAGTTGTTGTTCATCAGCGATTTCAAACTGATAAATGTCTCTGTAAATGTTTTTGACATTGCTGTCTTGAGTTCTTTCTGTCTCTGTATGACATGATATAGAGATCTGTGCTTTATGACTCTCTTTATTCTTTCTTTTTCAACTTGTCGTTTATGACATTGAGAGTCAAAGACTCTGTGTATGTCTTGACATGCTTCACATTTTCACATGTCTTGAGTCTGTTTGTAAAAACAATGCTTCAAGCAATGATTCAGCATGCAGTAAATGCATTTTTGCTTATTTTTGCATTCATACATCTTGTGATTGTATTCTTGATACTTTAGACACTGATGCACTCTGCAGCTTAAGTCGTAGAACTGTGTGATCTTTATGTCAATCTCATGACATATCTTCTCATTGATCAGCTTGTTCATCATCTCAGCGCTGATTACGCATATCATCAGCAAGACATACCTCTTCTGCTTACTCTTTTTTGTGAGTTATTCAATCTTTTTAATCATCATTTCTGAATATATGTCTTTATTGATCTTGATGAGCGTCTTCGCTTCTTTCTTCTCTATGTTTTTAAACATTTCTTCGATTTTAATTTCATGTATCACTACTTCAAAACTGATTTCATGCAAACATGCATTCAATGATATTTCTTTGATTCAAAAATCATTTTTCTTTAATGTTCTTTTGCTGTTCTTCATTTTGACTTAAAATATCAGCAGTTTTGATTATCTCTTCATTGTTTCTATGTTCTTGCACATTGACAGCATCTTGTCGACGTCAATTTCTTTCATTCATCTCACTATGTTCTTCATTGTTGTTATCATGATTCTCTTTACTTCATCTTTCTCTTTGATGAAGATCTTTACTTCAAATTTCTCATAATGATTTCGCACTGACGATGATATGTTGACGTTGAACACAAGATAATTCTCAAATGATGTCATTAACTTCATGTTCACTCTCTTTATTCAGCTGTCAACATGTTTTCTCTTCTTCACGAACTTTTTTTCAAGTTTGCTCATTATCTTTTTCAGTCTCTTCAGCTGATTTTTCATATGCTGATTGACAGTTGACGCAGCAACATGTTGATGCATCAACTTTTCTATCATTTTTGTCAAACTTTTCATCTTTCTTCAGAGCATCAGTTTGTTGTTTCTACGTTCGTTGAGCTCATAAAGTACTCGCAGCTTGTGTAATTTCTTCTGTATATTTTTCGTCTTAACTGAATTCTTCTGCGAGATAGCAATAATCACTTTTCATTCACTCGTCAACGTCATATCAATGATGCTTCTCATCTGCTCTTGATGATCAGAATGAAGCGCAAGCATCATGTTGATGATGTGCTTTGTCTCTAGATAGTTTAAGTAATTTATTTTCGTGATTTTTCAAATTTTTCGTATTAAGTTAATGATTCTTAAATAGCTTTATATTCATAGCAATCAGAGAACTATACTGTATACAAGTGATTAACAATGTTGAGAAGATGTTCATTCACAGTATAAGTATAAACAGATATTCAGCAGAACATGTTGAAAGCAGACTGTAAGATGAAATTCACTGATGAACACAAGTGATAAATGATGTCGAGAAGATGTTCATTCATAGTGTTAGTGAAAGAAAATATTCAGCGAAATCTGTTGAAAGCAAATCGCAAGATGAAATCTACTGTATATGAATGATTAACGAAGTCAAGAAAATGTCTGTTCACAATGTTAATGAAAACACAAGTATGTGTTCAGCAATGCATGTCAGAAGTATGCTGCTGAGAATCATAACTTTAGCAGTGCAAGAAATGCATCTAGACAAAGTACATTTCTTAAGAAGTAGAATTTTTTAATTTGAATCAACAACTTTAAGAAGAATAAACGTTGAAATGTTGATTCATAAAGATTGCAATGTAACTGAGAAACAGCTTAATTTTGTTGCTGAAACTGTTAATTGCAAACAACTCATTTCATGTGCAATTGTCAAAGTACTGACAATTCATGAAATGATATACAACTTTAGTAGTAAATTCATAATTGAGTTCATCAAGATCTTACAGCAAGAAGATGAATTTGCTGTAGAATTAAAAGCAGATGAGATGATGAATATACAAAAGAGTGATGTTGAAGCTTGAACATTGAATAGTCAAGAAATGATAGAGTACAATGAATCATTGTATGTTTCAGAAAATCTTTCTGTTAGAGAAAAGTTGTTGAAACGTCATCATGATGATTCATTAACGAAACATTTTGATGCTAACAAGATCAACGAGCTGTTAAATTGCAAATATTACTGAAAAAGTATGATCAAGAATGTCAAAGAATATATAAATACTTGTGACATTTATCAAAGAGTAAAGATGAAACGTCATCTATCATATGATAAGTTGAAATCATTATCGCGATTCACAAATTTCTGAAAAGAAATCACTATGAATTTCATAACAGATCTGTCATCTAGTAAATGAAAAGAAGTCATGTATGACTCAATTCTCATGATAGTTGATCATTATACAAAGATGATGCATTATCTGTTTATGAAGAAAACTCTGACTGTTGTAGAGTTAGCAGAGTTGTTCTTTAAGAAGATTGCTTTAAGATATAAGATTTTAAACAATATAATCATCAATAAAGATAATTTATTTATCAGTGCATTCTGATCAAAGATCTGTTTTTATGCAAAGATGAAACAACGATTAAGCATCGTCTTTCATTCGCAAATAGACAATCAGACAGAATGACAGAATCAAATGCTGAAACATTATTTAAGAGTATATTGTTTTGAAGAGCAAGATGACTGAGCTACGTTTTTACTCATAATCAAGTTCGTGTATCTGATATCATCAGACGAAGCACGCTTCGTTGAGCTGTAATTTCTTTAAAATCATGTACAACTATGAATTAATCTTTGACATATACATTAAGAATGATGCTATGAATGAAGAAGTGTCAGCAGCAAAAGAACGCGTTGAAATGCTGCAAAATGTGTGAAACACGTTGACATAATAATGACAAAACACGATCAATGCTCAGACAAAGTACTATAATAATAATAATAATTCATACATTCTTGTGATGTTGATTAAATTGACTTATGAAGAAAATCTATGCTATGTGTGTTGAGCGAACAAAACTCTCTGAGATAGAAAATCGCTCGCTGTCTATATGACTGCTACACGCAGTCGAGATGATAAAACTGAGACTATGTATCAAATTTGTTTGCAATGATTGCATGTTAAAGAATGAGTGTTCTTGTCATTTTAAACTGCTTCAGCAGCTTCATTTTCATCATCATTCTTGCTGTTGCCTTGAGACTCTTCGTGATTGAGACGATGATTCAATAGTTCGTGAAGTCAACGTCTCATAGCATATTCATTCAAAGATGTGTTTAATTCGAGCAATGCATCAAAATATGCTTGACTGTCTGATGACTTCATTTGCAGTTGCATCGAGAACTATTTACGCTCGACATGTTTCTTGAGTGCAGATAAACATTCAACTTTATGCATTTGATTTTGATGTAAATTGCAAGAATGCTTTCAATCTTCTGAAAATCATTACGCATTCTTACTGACTTCTTGAATAAATGAAATCTTTGAGCGAGAAATGCATTAATGTTTGCAATGCGTTTTTTGTAGTTTTTTCATTGAAGATTTCATTGACTTTTATGAAACTGTGCAATTGCACGTTCACTCGTTTGAGTTGACATTAAGAAGTTGATTCGTTCACATCTAAACTGTATCTTTGCTTCTTTGCAAATTAAAACGTTCAGAAACATCAATTTTTTGAAGATTGAAAAGCGAAAGATGAGTTTATTAATTTCTATCAGATGAGCATGTATGATTTTGCATGTTCATCAAGTCTTCTGTGTTTTGTCGTTGATTCAACTGCGTAGTGTGACTTAATTCTGTAGCTTGTTCAAATGAACATGTAGTAAGAATGTATATGTTTTGACTTTCAGCGTTTCAATGTTCACTTTTCTGAAGATGTTGATCATATGATATAATGCTTGATTCTGAAGAGTTTCTAGTCTTCATTTTGTACTCGACAATCTCTCTTCTTTATTGCGTTGATGTCATATCAATGCTTCGAACATCATTTTCAATCTTATCATTGCTGAGTATATTTATCTTGCTTTTGCGAATGTAACTTCTCAGATGAAGATCTCAAGTTGACTAAGCATCAGCATCTTAATGACGTGATCTGCTTCTATTTGATGAAGATGCAAACTTCATCATAGTTTCATGTTCAGTTGCACTTCAAGAACTTGTACATTTGATTTCAACTTTATTATTGAGTTTTTTATGTATAAACTGACTATCATGTCGAATCTTTTTGACTTACAAATGAAGTGTGTGAGTTCATATTTCTCTGAAGCGAACGTAGCATCATGAGTTCAAGCTCACTTTGCACAGACGTCATATATTCAACTCAGTGATTCACAGATTGATTCTGTGATTTTGTCATAGATCAGAATATTGATGTCATTTACAAAGTCAAACACTTCAATTTTGATTTCTAGAGCTTTGCATTTTTTAATTAAGCTTGCGTTAAAGAATAGAAAAAGAATCGATGATATAAGAAATTTCTGTGATATGTCAGCGTTTACTCATTGCATCGCGCTGATTTATTCATTGAACGTCAGCAATGACTCTCTGTTCTTCAGAAAGCTGCAAGTTCATTTGATTATATAATTCAATGTTTTTCTCATTCTCAAAGTATGCAAAAGTTTAGTATGCAAGACATGATTGAATGTTTCAATGATGTTTAAACTAAGCATGAAGATCACGTACTTGATTTCACAGTCTCATACTGCATGTACTTGATCTACTAGTAGATTCAGTGCTGAGATCATGAATCACTTGCGTCTCGTTCTCATTTGAGCATTCAAAAGCATGTGATGAATTTCAGTAATATTATTTACTCTTTTGATCATGATTGATTTCAATGTCTTACTCATGATGTTTAGCAGAGCAATAAATCAATACATCTTCAAATCAATGTAATTGCTCTTCTTTGATTTGCATAGTACTATTGTTTGAGCTTTTTTGAACTGCTTCAAGTGATATTTGTAAGTTACATATGCATTGAACAGATTGATTAGTATTAAAGTCAGTTCTGTTAAACTCACTTAAAGTGCTTTATTTGAAATTTCAAATGCATCTGATACTTTGTCAACTTTTACTCATTGAATCATCTGTCTCATCTCATCTTGTGATAAGACTGAATTGAACAACATTGTTAGCAATATAAATGATTTTGAAATGTTGCTGATATCTGCTTAAGACGATGATGAAAAGAACTTCTTTCATAGCATCTTTGTTTTTTCTTTGAATGAATCTGCTATGTGATCGAAATCGTTGCTCTTTAATGACAAAAACTGTGAAAGTTTCTTGAGTAGCTGACTTTTGATTCTGACTCATTTTGCGAAGCATCAAATCAATTTTGATTCATTGTTCAGCTTATGCATTTGTGATCTAAAATGTAAACATTTTGTTTCTTTAATGATCTTGTTTTTGTGATCATTATATTTCAGATAGTCGTTTCATGTTTCTAAAGTAATTTGCAATTTTCATACAACATGTAATCATCATGATTTCATCACGACTTTCAAGCAAATCTGATTTCAAAAGTCTTATGCTTAATTCAATGACTTTGCTCAAGAAGTAAACTTCTTGATAATCTCTTGTAACACATAAGTGATCTCAGCTACTTTGTCATCTATTGCTGTCTTATCATCAAGAAAACAATCAATGAGAAGATGTATTTTTAAATGAATGTTTAGTGCTTCGATATTCATTTTCTTTCATAATTAACGAGTCGTAAGCTGCATAAAAGATGTGCATAGACACAACTTCGTGACAATCGAAAGATGATCAAATTTCTGATGTAGATCAGTTCTCATTTCACATTTATATATCATAAATTGAATTTTCTCACTGTTAAACACTAGATTTATTGTTGTGAGCTGATTGTGAGTCTCTTTAGTAATTATGTCTGATTCAAGCAATAACTTTAGTCTTACGTTTGTAATGATGTCTAGTAAAGCATCAGTTACTGTGTGATGAGTAAAGCATTTTCTGTCTTCTCAGTGTGAATGATGCAGATTGAAATCTTCTACAATTAGCTGTTTGCAGTCATCTTTGATTAGTTCGTTCAAATGAGAAATAGTAAATGATTCTTTTGTGAAGATGATAAACAGTGAGCACAAATTATAAACGTTTATGAGTTGTAGCATCTGTATCTCGTCTTTCGAGTTACTAGTTTATAGCTTGATTAAGCAAATGTTTGATTCAATGATTTTCATTGTTCATTGATTGAGTTTTAAATGCTTGTTGACATAAATGCATGTTCTTGCTTAAGATGACAAGTCTCTCACTAAATGAAAGAAGTTATGAGTTGAGTTAAACATCTGTAAAACGTTGATGTTGCAATCTTGTTTCTGAATGACTATTATGTTGAATTTATGAATTTCTCTGTCTATCAGAAATGATTTTTAAATTTTCAATGACTTTCTAATGTTATACTGTAGAATTTGCAGAAAGATTTGATTCATCATAAAGTTATCTGTAGCTGTTGTTGACTCTGTGCAGAGACAGCTTTTTATATGCTTTTAATCATCAAGAATCTTTCGCATTTTCTGATTTAACATTTCTGTGTCTGTTCAGACATCATATCTTCTGAGTCACTAATTATGCATGAAGAGCAATTGACTCATCTTTTCTTGACTTTCATCACTTGTCATGTTGACTCATTGATGTTTCGACTGCTTGTCATCATCAAGACATTCATTGAACTCAATGAGTTCATTGAACTTACGAAGTTCATTGAACTTAAGAAGTTTAAAGAGAAAGAAGAGAATGAGCAATTGTCTTTCAATGCTTCAAAGTATCTGATCAATCTGTTTCAAAAGATTTCTTCTGATTGCTTTATCTGTAGTTTTCACTTGAGACATAAGCATCTTCAGAATTCATGACTATCGTTGCAGTTCACGCATCATCTTCTATTCATCAACACAACGCATCTTTCAATGTGATGTTTATCTGCACATTTGAAGCAACACTCTTCATTTTTGCAGAATTTAGTCATGTGATCAAAATCAAAGCATCTATAGCATTGTGTGATACAACAGTTCTTTTCAAACAATTTGCATAAGCATTCTTGATATGAATTCAGCATGTCTACGTTTAATAGTTGATTCATCATCGTTTTAATCATGATTTCTACAATGAGTGATGAGTGAGTCTTCTCACTTTCAACTATCTTCTTAAGTCAAGCTATTCTCAACATCTTTAAATCTTCATGAAGTTTTGCATTGTTTTTTATCAATCTTTTGATGATCATCTTCTGATTGCTTGTGTTCAGTGTGATGCATACATCATATGCTAGTATCGCGAAGCTTTTATGCATTACATGCGCTGAGCTTGCGATTCTCTTCACTCATGTTTGAAACTTTTCTAGAGCTGCTTGAGTTTTTGAACTCATCATGTGAAGTGCAATGTCTTCGCTTTCAAGCTTGCAAAGCGACACTATTAAATCTTGTTGTGTCATCAACATGTTTGCGATTTCTTAAAAGATCTGATTGATCAATCTCTTTTGTATCTTTTTCATCTCTTTTTTCTTCACTATTTTCACTAGAATCTTGCATTTCTTGCAAAGCAATGACAGATTGTTTCTGAGTTGCTGCTTTCTCATTATCACTTCTTCTCTTACTACATCAATTCATGATGATGTTTTGAATGTAAAATGCATATTTTCTTATGTTTGTAATTGTTTATTAAGAAGTTAAATAAATGTCTTCAATTTTTGTACATTCTTCATGATAAATGCATCTTAACTTTTGATCTTTCTTTCTGAGACATTTTGAAGATGTCAAATCAGCTTTAAAATCACTTTTTTTCATAAGTGATCTTTGCTCTTCTCTTTCTTTAACATCAATGTTTGTGTTAATAAATCAATGATGCTGATAACTTTTGTCTCATTATTGTGTAAATGTTTAAACTTCACGTTGCTGTCTTTCTGTGACGAGTCAACGCTGCTTGCAATCATCATTGAATCAGCATTACTGCTGCTCATGCAATTTGTCATCGTTTATTCATCTACTCAATCTTTTCTCTCTCATTTATAATGCTCTTTTCAAAAGTTTGTTTTGCGCACGTTGTGATTGTTTTTCCAAAGTACTATAATCAAAAACATAAGTTTAAGTTCTTTAATATTAATGATTTAGTTATGCTATCAGCAAAAAATCTGAAGCAGAAGAAGTCAAGCAAAAAGCTATTAAATAAAATGATAGAATTCTTTTATATACAAGAATTCATAAATAAGCAAATGTATCATCTCAGTCTTTCAATCATTTATAGAATTCATTCTGTCTTTCATGTATTTTTCTTAAAGTTGTATAATCATAGACTAAACAATGACTTTATACTTAAGTATCTCGCTTTTAAGCTTATTGATGATGAGCAAGAATGAAAAGTAGAAAAGATTTTACAAAAGTGAAAAAGAAAGAAAATCTTATATTATAAAATACAATAAAAAGAATATTTCATGAAATATAATTAATGAATATTGAGCGAAGATATGAAAGAAGTCTTGAAGCTTAAAGAAGCTTTTGAAATGAGACTGAAACATGAGCGAAAAGTATAGTTACTCACTTTCAAGCATAAACTCATGATTAAAAAGAAAGAGAATCATTGTATTATGATGATTCTCATTCTTTAATGAAACAATCACGTAGAGATATTAACATTCAAACAAAAGGAAAAATATAAACAGAAGAAAAAGCGCAGAGACGTTTAAAGACATTTAACACAAGAGCGTAATCATCACGAAATTATCATAACATCATCACAGCATAATCAACAGCACAACTTCATCAATTATCTTTCACATCAAACGTGATCACATTCTTCTTTTCATTCATCTTTAAATTCACTTGAAGGCGTGAAACAAACGAAGCGAAAGATGAAAGATTAATCTAATTATATTAAATCAGTTGAGAAACGTTGATAAAGTAATATTGAATCATGACAGAACATATCACATATTGCTGAATGTTTAAAACGTCTTTTGCAATATTGTTGATCATCATGATCTCTTGAAGCATGAGCTTCTGAATGTCAAAAGATTTTGATTTTGATTTCAAGTTTCTTCAAAGCGATTCTTCATATGAGTGACAGTTATAAACTTCTTGCTCAAAATCTTCTGATGAATAGTAAAAATCACGAAAGCAACGTTCTTGCAATCTTCTGAGACAGCATTGTAAGTTATCTTCAGTTGAAGAAATTTGTTCAACAATGCTATATAAACATCGAAAATCTAGAAATCGAAACGTAAGCATTTAGTCAATGCAGCGAATAAGTATACTCACAAGAATGCAAGTTGTTTCTTTGTCAACGCATCTTTCACATTTATAATACATCATCTTATTGTGAAAGACTGCATTACATTGAGATGTAATATTCTTGCTATGCAGCATTTGCATGCATTTGATACACATTACTTTGACGAGCGTTTTGATGACGCAAGCATTACGATCACTTATTTCAACAGTGAGCTGAAAAAGAATTAGTAACAACATCGAAACATAAAGTACTTGACTCACTGTACTTCTATTCTTAGAAGTATGAGACGAGTCAAGCAAGAGTTCTGATGTCAAGAAAACGTCAGAACTCATTTTCTCATTCATCTTTTTATCAAAGATGTCAAGATTATTCTCAGAATTTATAAATGTAATGAATATCAAAACAGAAGATGACGTCGCATGATTGCAAGAATGATGAACAGATAACTTCTTGAAAACAGTCTGCAATTGTTAGATTGCAAACTCAATCAAGAAAATTTAGAATCAACATTGCATATCTTGCTTATCATCTTGATCTTGACATCAGTTGATTTCACAATCTTTGAAGCTCACTTCAACATCATTACTTTAGCATGTGTCATTCTTGATAATTACTTTCTACAATACATGAATAATGATTATATTCATGAAGTAATTGAACAATAGTATGAGTCAAGTAATAATGAATGCAAAGATGAGATTGAAAGAAGATGAGAATTGAGAAAAACTGAAAGAGCGATAAACAAAACAACAATTATTATTCTCTCTTGTTTGCATTCTACAGTCTTAACAATGTAATTTAATCGAAAGATAAGCAATGTTTATGCATCATTCACACATGATTGATGCTGTCATCTACGTCAACTACATATCACATATACTATTTATAATTAGACTGATCATGTTGAGTCAAGTACTTAAGTTTGAGTCGAGTACTCAACTTGAAAAGTATCAAATTGAATTGAAATTTTTTTGAAAAAGTGTTGAGTTAAATTGAGAAGTTGAATTCAAGAACTTGAGTCGAGTTGAGAAGCTTAATTCAACAACTCAACTCAAAAACTCGATTCAATTCAACAAGATATTAGATAAATGTAAATAGCTTAATTGAACAGTTTACATGATTCTTCTTCATGACTTTCTATCATGTTTTCTCGTCATGACTCTCTATCAAAGTTGTTATGAGTCTGCATAGAGTGAATCATATGAGTGTATTCTAACTAGAAGTTCAAAGCTAAAGAAGAAAGAAGATGAAACACGTCGAAAGTCTTATACTCACGAAGGCGCGCTAGATTACTAGCGTGTCAACATCAGCTCTGTACTAGTTTATGATAGTTTAACATGATTTATGTTAAACTAACTCAAAGTAACGAGACACGCTCGCAACATTATCTCTCTTCTTCATCAAGTAATGTTCTCATTGCTGCAGTTCAGTTGATTTTTTCTGAGTCGATTTCTATCTTGACTTGTTCAAATATCGTTTATGAAAGTCATTTATGATCTTCAAGCATTCTTTGAATTCACTTTCATCGACGTTGTATTAATGTAAATCGACGTTGTACTCTTTTCAATTGACACAATATTGTAGTCATTTACCTCGTTCGTAGTGTCTGAAGTTCAATATGTTCTTCACTTTTCATTCATCTTCATCTTCAATCACTATAAAATTAAATGACTCATTTTGTTGTTCTTTCAGAGAGTTTTTTGAATTCAGTTGCAGCAGATTTGATGCAAACTTCGAATGAATCTTCATTGTCGATGACAGTTTCAGTTGATATGCATGTTCAATCTCGATCAGAATCTTGAAGAGTTCTAGCATTTTATCGTTTAGCTTCTTTGATGATCTTGAGATCATAATGTTTCTAGAATTCAGAAACATCATGTCATTTATCTTGTAAATCATTTTCTTTCAATGCTTGTTGATTTGTTTCTTCATTGTGATTCTGACTCTTGCTAATGCTTGCTTGATTAATGCTAGTGATCATTTCATGTGTTCAAATATATTCTTTGCTTTGCTTGCTTCGATTCTAGCTTGAGTGATTTCATATTCAGTTGAATTCAAATCGAAGCTCATATGAGAGTGAAAGTTCTTATTCAGAAAGAATGTTAACTGTTCAATTGATGATAAAACAGCATTGTTATCAACAAATTTAGTCATAAATAATCAGGCGAATCAATTATCTTGCATATATGAGCAGTAGCTTCATAGATATTGTTTCACATTCTGATTCACTCTTTCTGTCTGATCATCGATCTGCAAATGATAGTTGATGAATAGTTTCATCTTGATGTCGAGTCTTAGACAAAGAGACGTTCAGACAATCAATATGAATTGAGAATCACGATCGAACATTATTGATCTCGATAGTTCATGAGTTCTGAAGATTCATAACAACAGCAGCTTAACTGTTTATTCTGCGAAGGTTTCTTCATCTTCTGACCAACATGATATATAGTGTCGTTTCTTAGACAATCGATCTATGACTGTCAGAATCGCGTTGCTTTCATCACTTTCTGATAAATCAATAATGAAGTTCAAGAATATGTTCTGTCATCATTGTTCAAGTATGAGCAATGATTTCAGCAGTTCATTGATTCGATCTCTTGATGCTTTTGACCTACGACAAATGTAACAGTTTTGAATGTAGCGTTTGATTGTCATTTTCATCTTCGACCAGCAATATGATCGTCTCAACAAGTCTAATGTTCGATTCATGTCAGAATAATCACTGATCAAAAGATTATGTGCTTCTCTTATTAATTGAGTAATTATTGACTGAGAAACTCATAGTCTATCATCTTTTCAGAGTACTTTATCAAGTACTCTGCATTTGTTCAAATCAATATCTTGACAAGTTCTTTTGTTCTGTTTCATGACTGCTTGAATATCAATACATAGTTGATTCATTTGATTTTCAACTACAATCTGATTCTGAATAGAAATCACTTCTTTGATTGAATCTTCATTAGCTTTCGATTCTTGTTTCGACTCTGAGTCAGATCTGAGCAAAATCTGAGTCAAATCTGAGTCAGATTTCTGATCATCTTCTTGATCAGCTTCTATTGACTGCAATTCAAACTTGCTTTCTGACAATAGCATCTGATGCTGATATAGCTTTCAATCATCATTTGCTTTAATTAACTTGACGTTTGACATTCTGATCAGCACGTCGACTTTCAGATTCTGTTTTTCTGACTGATATATAATCTTGAAGTTATATTCAAATAACTTCTCAGCTCATTTAGCCTGTCATCTGATCAGTTCTTTGATGATCATGAAGTACTTCAAATTCAGATAATCAATAAAGATCTTGATTGAAATATCTGTACATTTCAATTCAGAGCATCAATGCTTCAAGCAGCGAATAATGATCAGCAGTTCTTTGTCATAGATCTCGTAGTTGCATTCTGCGAAAATCATGTTCTTGCTATAGAAGATCACTGAATGTAGAATGTTCTCATCATCATATTGAGACAATACTTCGTCGTTGACATAGTTCAAGAAGTCAGTTTTCAGAATAGCTTCTCTGATTGAGTTGAAATGCTTCAGAATAAAGACTGTTGTCACTTGTTGCTTCAGTTCTTCAAAGATTGTCTGACAGATCTCTGTTCATTCAAAGAAGTGATCTTTTCAAGTCAGCTTTATCATGAGTTGAATGATCTTTGAGAAGTTCTTTATGAATCGTCGATAGAAATTGCAGAAGTCAATGAAGATCTGCACATGAGTCAATGATTGTGACACTTCTCAACTTCGAATCACATCTACTTTTCGAGAATTTATTCGCAGATCATTGATGAATATCAGTAGTTCAAGAAATGAGATTTTCTGAATCTTGAATTCACACTTGTCAATGTTTATCTGCAGATCGACTTTACGAAGCTTGTCTAGCACTTCTTTCACATGAGTTCTATGTTCTTTCAAGATCTTACTATAGATGAGAATATCATTCAAGTATGTCTGACAAAACTTGTGCAGACAGTCAAACAATACATCGTTGATATAATGCTGAAAGAACGCAAGTTCATGAATCAATTTAAAGAGCATTATTCTATACTTGTAAACATTGAAGAAAGTAACAAAAGTAGTTAAATTCTCGCTTTCTGAACTCATGCGCAGTTTATTAAACATGATGATAATGTTGAGTCAAATCAGATACTTACTGTCTTGAATTCAAGCGAGTACTTCGTCTATCAAGAGTATTGAATAACGATTTCTTTTGATCAGAGCATTCAGTTTTCAATAATTCACGCAAAAGCAAAGACTATCATCTTTCTTTTTGATAAATAGTATTGACGAAGCGAAGAAAGCTTTGCTGAGTGTAATAAACTTCTTCTTCAAGTTTTCTTCTAGATACTTCTTGATCTTCTACAACTTGTAGCTTGACATGAGATACAATCGACTTCTAGAAGATTGACTCTCATCTTCTAATTCAATCTTGAGATCATATGATCAATGCAAAAGAAACTGCGTTGTCTTTTTTCTATCAAAGACATCTAGAAAGTTGTAATAGACTATTGAAAGCTTCTTCTTCAGTTCACTCAGTAACATGACAGAGATCACTTCATTTAGTTTCACGAAATCTTCAACTGAGCTCAGCGCTTTGTTGATTTCACTAATGATCAAGAAGAAGATCTTGATCTTTTTATTCTTGACTAGAGTTCAATATGCAGCAACTTTGATCATGACAATATTGACGAATTCTTCTTTCTCTGATGATTGAATGAGTTGAGATTGATCGAGATCAGCTTGAGTGCTTGACTTCATTAAAAGTAATGATTCAATGAACTGATTCACTAGTTTCTGATTCGTGAGTCGCTTCAAGATGATAGTCAACGTAACAATTGAGTTTAAGTTCTTTCATTTCATTTTGCAGATTTCACTTGACTCAGATCTGTGAAATGCTGATTGACTGCTTGCTTTCAAAACAACAAATTTCAATGTTTGAATCTTCAATGATGATATTAATCAATCATTTGCAGAATCTATCAAAATTTGATTTCTTTTCAATCAGAGATTTTCAATGATTATCTTGTGCTGATCTAAACAAGTTATCAATAGAAACATCATTTCATTCTTGTGTTCTTGTATCATGATTGATGTATACAGAGCATGTGTAATCAACTTTCAATCAGAGATTTCATCATACAATTAAATCAACTTTGATTTCAACAACAATATTAATTGAATATCAAAGTGTTTACATAGCTTTGACATCAAAGATTTATCAATGAAAGTTATGTCAGTGACTTCAGTATCTATCAGAGCAAGAAATCTGAATATCTTTTCTAGATTACTTAAGATGATGTCAACAGTGAACGACTTGAAATTAAATGAATCATCAGACATGCTGATGAAACAGAATATGAGTATATTGTTCTCAGTCACTACTTTGACAAAGACAGATTGTTTTTCAAATTCGCAGCGATCTCATGCACTTAAATCATCTTAAGACAGTCATATGCTCTATGTTCTGACTTCTTGCATTTGAAGCAGAGTTCTTTCTTAAACAACTCTTTCTGAATAGAATTAAGATTCAATCTTCTGAATTTCTTTCATGAAGAAACTGATGACGTAAGTCGAATAGTTAATGTGCTAGAGACAAAGCGAGCAGCTTGAGTCGCTAATGCTTTGACGACTGATCGAGCGTTCAATTCAGTCAATCTAACATCGACTTGCATGCAAATGTCAATAAATTCATTCAAATTCGTGATTCATTCATTGAGCATTGCTTGCTGAAGATCTGAGCTGATCTTATGCTGAAGATCATCTAGTAAAGTCTCGTTATTGTACTTTAGTTCTGCGCTAAATCTCTGAAATTTCATTCAAAATTCATGAAAGAAGATCTTGTTTTGATACAGCTTCAAGTACTGTCGTTGAGTCGTATGACAATGATTGAAATCATCGTACATTTTATTAATGATTGATAGTACTTCTTCAACTTTTAGAAAGAGATTCAAAGACGTGTTTCTCATTCATGATGCTATGTGCTTGATTGCAGCTTCACTGACTCAACTTTCAATGTAAACAATCTTTAACTCTTTGATAGAAAAGTGATTCTTGTTTGTCTTTAGCTTATTTTGCATTCGCAATAGTCAATTATTTACATTCTGCGACGAATCTTTGAACAGAGATAAATCAAGTAACTTGATTGACTTTGAAGATTGATCTTCAGAAATCAAAGTGCTTTGTTGACTTAATGCAACTTCTAAATGATGTATAATCACGTTCTTGTCTCTATTCTCTTTCTGCAGACGCGTCTGCATAATCTTCAACGTGATGTTTATCTTGTTAACATCTTTTAACATCTGAATCATGTCATTGTGAATCTTGATTTCAATGTCGTGCTGTTGATATATGTACTTGATAAAGACAATGATGTTGTCTGCTTTATGAGTGTTTATTCAAGCATTCAATTCAGTGTTGATGCTGATCTTGATCATTTCGTGATCAAAAAGTAACGCGTTCATGTTCTTTTCTTCTGTATCTGACGACGCATTCATGTCTTTTTCTTCTGATGCTGTTCGATTCTGTGATAGAAGTGATTCTCTTCTAGCATTTGAAGATCATAGTGAGCAATGCTCGCTGATTCTGAGCTTCTAGTCATGATATGAGTAGAAAGTTGCTGGTCGAAAGATTCTGATGTTACTTTAGCGAACTTTCTGAGTTCAAGCAATGATTAGTACTTTATTGAACTTTCTGAGTTCAAGTACTGCTGAAATTTCTGATTTCTGATGACGAGCTCAATAAAGAGTTAGTCAAGAACAACGCGTTCATGTTCTTTGATTCTGATTCTACCGAAATTTCTGATTTCGAATCAAGATTCTTCTTTAGAAATTTCTGGTTTCTATTAAGCTTTCTGAGTTCAAGTTTTGATTCTGCTGTTGAAATTTCTGATTTTGACTTCTGATTTGAGTTGTGTAGCTTGTTTTTATATCGTCTACACGTTGATAGCAAGGTTAATGAGTTTTGAACTAATGTTATGAGTCTGCATAAAGCGAATCATATGAGTGTATTTTAACTAGAAGTTCAAAGCTAAAGAAGAAAAAAGATGAAACACGTTGAGAGTCTTATACTTACGAAGGCGCGCTAGATCACTAGCGTGTCAACATCAGCTCTGTACTAGTCTATGATAGTTTAACATGATTTATGTTAGACTAACTCAGAGTAATGAGACACGCTCGCAACAAAAGTCAAATGATCTTCATGTTTCTTTTTATGTTTCTCTTTATGTTTCTCTTTATGTTTCTCTTTATGTTTTTCTTCATGTTTCTCTTTATGTTTCTCTTTATGTTCTTCTTTATGTTTCTCTTTATGACTTTCTATCAAATGATCTTCATGTTTTTTCTTCATGACTTTCTATCAAAAAAATAATGCAAAAAGATAATGCAAAAGTCGGAAAAATTTCTATATTTAGCTCTCTTGATGTTAAGCTTAAGTTCTTGACAAGTCAAGTTAAGTTGACTCAATTCTCAGTTGAGTCAAGTTGCATCAAGTTGAAAATATGCTCAACTTGACTTGAATTGAGTTGAAAATGTAAGCAACTCGACTTTGAATTGAATTGAATTCAAAATGTCAACTTGAAACTTGACTTAATGATCAGTCTATTTATAATGTCATCTACACGCATTATAATCAAAAATGAATTATCATTTGATTAAAAGTTTCTTTTTTTCTTGTTTTCTTACAGAGATTTGAAGATTTTTATTGAGAGCTTCTAGAGTAAAATCATGAATACGCATCATCATTTATCAGAGTAAACAAAGACATTAATTATTGAGATTGAGAATGAACTCACTTAGAAGAGAAGACAATTGTCATGATGAATTGATATATAAAGATTAAATCAGAGACTAGAATCAAAGATTGAGTTGAAAATCAGATCTGAGTTAGCTTTGAAACTCTGTAACTTTGTCAAGACATCATTTAAATCACGTCATATCTTCAACTTAATATATCATGAATTATGTCATGTTCAACTTAACAATGCTTTTTTTTTTTTTTTTTTACTCGATTCAACACTCATTATGAGTCTATGCAAGATTCTATATATTGTAGCGAACGCTGCGCTAGCGTAGCGCTCTTTTCGTATCTACTATCGCTTTTCTCTGCGCTTTATACTGTAACTGTTCTCAATGTGAGAACTTTATGAACTTGTTTCTTTTCTACTTTCTCTCTCTTTCATTTGATTCTTTAATGACGTCACAGTCTGAAATTGGTTCAGTATGCTTGTCAAGAGTATTATTTGAATGATCACTGTTATCACGCTCATGATTTTTAGAAGCTTTCTCAAGTTCGTGATGTTCTCTTTGCATTGCATCGTCTTTCATTCTACCTTTTATTTAGAACATGTTAATAGAACGTGCTTGATTAACATTCAATCTTGACAAACTCTTTATAGTCAATCAATTTTCTTGAGTTATTGAGAGCTTCTTAATAATTAGCTTTATCATAATATATATTCATTCTGTGTCTGCTTAGAATATCACATTGTCATATCACTTTTATAAACTTCATCTATTCATTTAATAAACTCAATCATCACAGCTTTGCACATCTTTTCAAAGACATTTGTCAATATTGACATCATCATTACATGTGACAATCATCTTTTCGTTGTTATATTTAATGATTTAATGATGAACATCAGACTTTCTCTTTTCTCATCTTTTCATCATGATTATGAATCTCTTGTTTGAATGTGTAGTTAAAACACATCAAATTATCAATCTTGTGTTTCAACTGTCATGATGTCAAATCATCAACTTAATTTAAAACATAAATTGTTAATATTGTTAAGAGAGAGTGAGTCTTGACAGACATCAGTGACAGCAATGATGATAATGTAGAGTGTATTATTTTATCTACTAGAATGTCGTGACTATATAGAAGCGCAGAGTCTTCTGAGCTAGACTCATCTTGATAAAGCTAGCTACACACAGCTCGCTCAGAGACAACTTGCTTACATACTCTGAAGATCGAAGACTACATTTTAACACTTTCTCTGCTGACAATTCTTCAGATGTGTAGTCAGAACATCTGATCTGCTCATAGATGAATCTTCTTGACTCTTTCACGAGTGAATTTCTTTGATTTTCTCACAGATGAATTTTCTTGACTCTTTCACAGATGAGTTTTCTTGACTTTCTCACAGATGAGTCACTCTGACTTCTTCATAGATGTCTTTGCTGTAAGTCAAGACATGCTATTGACGACGTAATCACTAGCAAACAGCAATCAGTAGTAGTAGACAGTTGCAGTCATGAGACTGACTAACAACTAGCACTTCAATCAAGAAATGAAATTCTCAAACGCAGCAAGATGCTGATGTTGCAGACAAAGAATGAATCATCTAAATAAACATGTTCATCTCAAATCATAGATTGATTCTGAAGTTGTTCTGTTGCAAGCGCGTTAAGAAACAGTATCACATCATGAAATAAATCTCTGAGCTAAATCTAGACTAGACTTTCACATTGCAACAGAATGCAGAGATTTTATCATGTTGTCATATTGTTCTCATAGCGTGCTTGTCTTGATAATGTTAATCACTTTCTCAAGACAGAGTTTTCTATATCAATGATTTCATTCAGATGATCTTCAGTATCTCTGCTGTTGTCTTTACTGTTCATCAGAAACAGACTCAGACTTCTTCTCTTGCTTTTACTTTATTGAGTTCAGCTTTAGACTCATTCAGATCACTTTAAACTCTCTTTCTTTCTTTCTTTCTTATGATCATCATGAAGTAAGCAAAGATGATATCATAGACGCTGATTGCAGATGAGATGATGCAATTGCAAGTCTTCGTATGAACAAAAAACAAGATCGCAACTAGTCAATGAAGATAAGACGTAGACATGAAATGACGGTCAAAACAATCAAAATCAGGTCATAGAATGAGTGAATGACTTAAAGCACTGCATTTAAATAGACAGTGTTGTCTGTAGTTTGACAAGAGAATCAAAAACATTCTCAAATAATGCGTCTTTTAATCATGTCTTCAAGAGTCTTTCAGCTTTCTCTAGTAAGTAGCTGAGAGACTCTGTTGCTTTCTCAAGTATGTGACAAGATCTCAGATAAGATTGATCAAAAATGTTAAAATAGAAAGAAAAATCAATTCAATAGTCAAAAGAAAATGTATGACTAGATTGATATTGACGAATTAAATGAAAGCTGAATTAATGATTGTTGATTTTTGATACAGTGAATTCAGATTGTTGCTGTATGAAAGTTATAATCTCAATCAAACATGCTTATATGACAGTTGTCAAAGTTAAGTGATAGCTTTCTGCAAGTGTTGAATGCATGTTTGCTGAACGTGTTGTAGTAAAGTTGACTGCAGTAAACTTGCAGAGCTGACATGATATTATCGATGCTATATGATAGTCTTTGTAAGATCATCACTGCATAATGACAAGATGTGACTGCTAAACTGATATAGCGTAGTCGAAGAAAGATCTCAAGACAGTTGAATTGCTTGAACAGCGTCGAGTTGTAGCGTGATTGCTGTGATAGAAAGTTCAATCATGCAAAACTGAAAGATTGTTAACGAGATGATGAAGTTGAATACTAGTCATCTCGTCAGTCTTTCTGTCTCAGCGCAGAGTATCGTGATACTAGTTTCATACGACTCAGCTGTCGTGCTCTTGATCTGCTGCAATGAGAACTTAATCTCAGATCTGTTTATACTGGTCTGAAAACGCAGCTCATCAGACTGTCTCTTCAGCGTGACTCAAGACTGAATTATACTGATTTCTGTGTCAGTAAGTACATATTTAATCTGATCTTCGTCAGAGATTCTTGACTTTCTCACACTGATCGCAATCAGAAGTTAATGAAGACACAATTAAATCTACGAACATCTACTACATGAATACATGAGTGAGATGATAAACGTGCATCATTCACACTAACTCAAACTCATAATTTGTTAAGAGAGAATGAGTCTCGACAGACATCAGTGACAGCGATGATGATAATGTAAAGTGTATTGTTCTATCTACTAGAATGTCGTGACTATATAGAAGTGCAGAGTCTTCTGAGCTAGACTCATCTTGATAGAGCTAGTTACACACAGCTCGCTCAGAAACAACTCGCTTACACACTCTAAAGATTGAAGACTATATTTTAACAAATATTTTAAATAATTTCAATTCATTGAATCTGTTTTGCAGTTCAATGAATTAAGTCATTAATTTAATCATCATTATTTTAATTTAGTTTCAGCAATTCTGTTTCAATCATCTCAGTCATATGCATAATAATAATAATAATAATAAATTCATACACTTTTGTGACATCGATTAAGTTGACTTATGAGAGATTCTATGCTATTTATATCGAGTGAACAAAACTTTTTGAAATAGAAAATCACTCGCTGTTTATACGACTGCTTCACGCAGTTGAAACTATCATTATGAGACTATGTATCAAATTAGTTCGCGTTGATTGCATGTTAAAAAATGAGTGACTTAGTCACTTTAAATTGCTTCAGAAGCTTCATTTTCATCATCATTCTTGCAACTGCTTTGAGATTCTTCGTGATAATAATGATTATTCAATAGTTCAAGAAGTTGACGTCTTGTAGCATTCTTGATCGCAAATGCAATCAGTTCAAGCAATGCAGAAATACATGTTTCATCATTTGATGATTTCAGTCACAGTTGCATCACACACTATCTGCATCTGAAACGTTTTTGAAGTGCAAATAAACATTCAGATCTATGTGTTTGATTCTGATGTGAGTGATGAGAGTGCTTTCAATCTTTTGAAAATCATTTCACATCTTTATCATCTTGTTGAATAGATGCAATCTTTGTGTTGAGATGATGTGAACATCTGCGATGCATTTTCTATATTTTTCTCATCATTGCTTTCACTGACTTCTGTGATACTGCGCTATTACGATGCTGTCACTAGTCAAAATCGTTGCAGCAAGAGTTAATCATTCACATCTTGACTGTATTTTTGCGTCTTCTTGAATTGAATTGTTCAGAAGCGTCACTTTCTTGATGACAAAAGAGCGAGAGATGATGCAATTGATACTCATCAGATGAGTGCATATCAGTTTGCATGCTTATCTGATTTTCTGCGTACAATTGTTGACTCAACTGCGTAACATGATCTTGTCTTGCAGCATGTTTAAATGAACATGCAGCGAACTTATATACATTTCTGCTTTCAAAGTCTTGATGCTTACTCTTTTGAACATCTTTGCAACATGACACAGAGTTTAATTCTGTAATGTTTCAAGTCTGCATTCTTTGTCTGACAGTTCTTTCTTTTTTTCTCGCTGATGTCAAACTAATGCTTTGAATGCAATTTCTGATCTTACTACTGCTGAGTATATTTGTCTTGCTTTTGTGAAGATTGTCTCTCATGTGAAGACTTCAAGTCAACTAAGTGCTAGCATTCATGTGATGTGATTCGCTTCAATTTGACGAAGATGCATGTCTCATCGCAATTTCATGTTCAGTTGTACTCTCAGAACTCGCACGTCTGATTTCAACTTAATAACTGAGCTTTCTATTTGTATGCTAGTCATCATGTCAAATTTCTTTGATTTTCTGATGAAGTGTGTAAATTCATACTTTTCTGATGCAAATGTTGCGTCATGAGTGCAAGCTTATTTTGCGCAAACATCATGTGCTTTGTTAGAAATCAGCATAAAGTGAGTCATATGAATGTCATTTAACTAATAGATAAATGCTAAGAAAGAAAAGTATCTACAGAAAAGAACTCGATTCTTATATGTGTGTTTCTCAGCTCTGTGCTAGACTCGATTGAGTTGACGTCTTACACATATGATGCAGAGTCTCAATGATATTATCTCTAGGTCAGATTCTCGCTAGACTCGATTAGAATGAAATCAGGCGAAGGCTAGGCGAAGAATAGAATCATAACATTATTTTCTTTCTTGACTATTCATGTTCGCATGAATGTTGTTTCTTAGTGCGCTTTTCTTGAATATCTGATATGAAATTCATCAACCATCTCTTGAGCGTTCATAAACTCATCGTCGTCAGCGTTATACCAGTTGAGATCGTTGTCATAGCTCTTTCATTTGACTCGATATTGAAGTCATCTTCGATATCATCGAAAGTTCAATATATCGTCGATTTCTCATTCGTCTTCATTGTTTATCACTATTGATTTCGAAGGTTCATTCTTTTGATCAAACAGAGAGTCATCGACGACAGAACGAAGAAGTTCTGAATGAAATACATCATGTATATGCATAGTCTCTGATAGTTTTAACTTATAAAATGAGTCAACAAAGTCTGTGATCTGAAAAGGGTCGAGCATCTTGTCATTCAATTTCTTGAAGAATCTCGCTGTAACGATGTTTCGTTCGTTCAGAAACATCTTTGATTCAATCTCATAATTGATCTTCTTTCTATGCTTGTTAGCTTGATTCATCATTTGTTTCCGTGTTTTGATCAGAGCTTTGCGAGCGAAGATCAGTGTCTTATTCATGTGATCAAATATATCTTCGACTCGAGCGATCTGCAGACGTTCGCGAGTGCTTTCATACTCGATGATGTCGAGGTCGAAGTTCATACGAGAGTGAAAGCTCTTGTTCATGAAGAAGAGAGTCAAGAAGATGACTGAAGACAAGACGTTATTGTCAACAAACTCAATCATGAGTAGTCACTTGAATCAGTCGTTCTGCATGTACAAACAGAAGAAACGAATATATCGCTTGACATTCTGATTGACTCATTCGCTTTGATCGTCGATCTGAGAGTGATAGGCGATGAACAATTGAAGAGAAATGCTCAGTCGTTTGCAAAGAAACTTTCAAAGAATGAAGATGAACTGAGAATCTCGATCGAATACAATGAAGCTTGATAGATCGTGAGTTCAATATACTCATTGAAGCAACATTTCAGCTGTCTTTTCGACTGTGATATCTTCATCATCAGTGATGCAAGAGATATAATGCCTTTCTTTCAACAATCTGCAGATGACAGTCAGAATAGCGT
>JAABUK010002883.1_pt1 | contig 30082 bp, 31 predicted proteins | sample 5559141 | NCBI WGS metagenome assembly JAABUK01 (sample SAMN10711869, study PRJNA513367) | rock metagenome | isolation source: Antarctica rocks | place: Antarctica: Victoria Land, Pudding Butte nord | collected 2016-01-03
ACGTTCTTTTGGCGAAAGTATCAATCCTGGGCTGATTTGTGCTTTTGGTAGCAGTCTGGCTGGAATATCCGACCTTCGCGGATCTTGTAGACTGGCTGGCTTCGGTATTCGTGGTACTAGCTTAGTGGAGTTGCTCCTGCTCGAAGCCAGAGGATCACTTTGGAGTGTAGATGGTTTGGGAGTGTCAGAGATGTCCGAAGGTTTGACACTGTTCGCGGGAGGAGCATGTTGGATAGCTCTAGAAGTGCCACGATTGCGGGCTCGGAGAGGAGGAAATGTGCTCAAGTTACGACATCTGGTTTTTGCGACGCGATGAGTCCTTGCACAGCTTTCAAGTGCAAGCCGCACCTCAAGGTGAATTGTGTAAAGTGTGACCATCTCCTATTCTGAAACACGAAAAGAGAGATCGCACTGACGAGAGCGACATTGAGCATTTTCGCACCAAAAGTGCAACTCCGAGCTTGGATTGACGCGCCTGGCGCGCTTGGCTGGCGAGAGATCTCCAACAGACCACAGTTGGCCCTGCTTCATCTTCAGACTCAGGATGCAAGATCCTTGAGAATGATTTGTGGGGCCCGAGGAGAAGGATAAATCTTAAATCCTCGGTGGTAGCACATTCCCACGATGATTGACAGATAACACCACTTCTCACTCCAGCACGAGAATGCTTTTCCCATTGCGGCACTATCTCTGTGGCCTCATTTGTCTGCAGCTCCACCTTTACGCCAGCCTCACCACCTCTTATGCTACTTTGTCCGACGAAACATTACGCGCTCTGCCCCGTCCGGGAAACGACTTTGATATACACGATGGCTCACTGTTAGCTCCCATTCTGGTCCCAAGAGTTCCTGGCACTCCAGGCTCTGACGCTGTTCTCAACCATTTCGTCGATTTCTTCCGTTCTACTCTTCCAAACTGGGCTATCTCATTCCAAAACTCAACGTCCACTACACCATTATCGAATGGCGTCGAAGTACCTTTTCGCAATCTGATTGTCTCAAGAGACCCACCATGGGCGAGTGCTGGCGATACCAGTCGGTTAAGTCTTGTCGCACACCATGACTCGAAAGTGGAACCGGCAGGCTTTATCGGGGCCATCGACAGTGCAGCACCTTGTGCTATGATCATGCATGCTGTCCGAAGCGTCGATGCTGCATTGACGAAGAAGTGGAAAGCCATGCAGGACGAAGGCGTTGACACATTTGGGGACGTTGAAGAGCATAAGGGGATACAGGTAATCTTTCTAGATGGCGAGGAAGCATTCATGACCTGGACCAAAACGGACAGCATCTATGGCGCTCGTTCGTTGGCAGAAGAATGGGACAATTCGTTGCATCCAGCCATGAGCACCTACAAGACCAAGTTGGAAAGTATCAGTCTATTTGTTCTCCTGGACCTGCTTGGAGCTAAAGACCCTATTATACCCACGTATTTCAAGACCACCCATTGGGCTTACCAGAACATGGCGGGCTTGGAGTCTAGACTAAGGGAACTGGGACAGTATAAGTCTGCGAATGGAAGGAACTGGCTTCCCGAATCCAACAAAGACCCCCATACACCTTCGGCATTCCCTAGCTATGTGATGCAAGATGATCACATACCATTTATGGCAAGGGGTGTGGAAGTGTTGCACCTTATACCGATTCAATTCCCGCATGTATGGCATCGAATAGAGGACGATGGAGAGCATTTGGACGGACCAACAGTTGAGGATTGGGCTATGCTCACTACTGCGTTTACCGCAGAGTGGCTCGAGTTAGAAGGGTTTTTTGAGGGAACAAATACGTCGGAGAAGAACCGAAATGAGAAGAGGTCAAAGCAAGATGTCATCAGCAGGACAGAATTATAATACTTTTGATGGTTATTGTCCTCCCCAGCTGACCTACACGAGCACTCTGCCGTCTTCAAACGTCACCCTGATGGTGCCCATTTGCAGGATGACTTGTGTTACTGGGAGAATTAAGCGGATAACTGTGCTGCAGAATTCACATGCCCGTCCATGCTTCGAGCGCAGCAAGCAGCTGGTCTTGTCGGCTTCTGCCATCATCAGGCCCATACACTACCTCAGCCACGGGAAGAATATTCTAATTACCAAGCCACAGTCGCTCCCGCTGTGGGTGTCAGCGGGCACGCCTGAATTGAGTTGACTGCATGAGCTGTGGTGGCATATGAGACACGAAACATGTATATCCCGTTGCCACCAATTTCGACGATGTGATGGACGTTACATCAGGGTGTTGATATCTGCTCAGGAGGTAGGGCTTTGCAAGTCTTACCACATGTTAGAGCTCAAGAATGAAACTGACCAATTGTTTCTTCGCAGAGCTGACCTATTCGTTGATCTCATTCTTCGGATTCTGGCTGGCGCGGACACACAGAATAACGCGCATTGTCCCAAGTTGATGCTGTCGAGTTCGTGTTTCATCTTGGGAAGGTCTCAGCATTCTTTCAGGTACGATGCCCACGCCGGGCTTTGCGATAGACGAAGCGGAGCATGCAGTTACAGCAGATTATGCGGCCCAACTGGATCCTCTCAATTTTCGCATAGGGGCCTGAATTCCATCAGGTCGAATCCTCAGGTTCCGAACCTCAATTTGTGTACTCAAATTCATTTTGTTGTACCAGACCCGAAGAATTATCCCTGCTTATAATGTCGCTCTCTCCGCCACACAGATGGGGATAGAGGATGAATACGCGAGCATTCCCGCCTGGTGGTTGGAAATGAAGGAGCCTGAGTACGGACTATCATTGCTTGGCCTGATTTCTTTAGAACCTGAATGTAACCCTTGCGGTAAGAGGAACAGACGGAGACGCAGTTGCAAGAAAGCAAGTGGATCAGTTGCTGTCTTTTCATAGGTGCCGTCCAACATCACAAGTCGACGCACGCAAGTGACAATAGCTGTAGGCTCCCAACCATGTAATGTCTTCAGCAAGGCCATGCTGTTGACCCTATTCCTGTCATCGTAACATGTCTGGTAGGCAGCGTCTGTCACATATAATTGAATCGCGAACTTGTTTATGCATTATAGATCGTCGAGTTTGCTGCGGATGTACGAGTAGGATGCTTAGTGTTCGAAAGACGCCACTTTCCACCACCATAGATTCATGTGATGTCGTTGTCCCGGAGCGACGTTACATTTCCAACATCGCAAGTTCGTGTGCCATGAGCAATGTGTTGAGCTTCAGTTCACATCCTTGAGCAGTTGTTTGCCAGGGTAGTATGCGGTTCCAGCAGCTAAGAAGCCGCAGCAATCCAATGATCCTTCCAACAACCATGCGACGATATTTTGGTACACGACCTTGTTGCTGCAGGTACAAGTACTTTCTATATAATATGGCTTCACCGTCTCATTCCTGTCGAGCTTCCAGTACAGCCCTTCCTCGTCTCGTCCTCCCTGACTTGCCCAGACTTAGACAAGCACTTACATGAATATGTCGGCCCCAAAGCTCACCACCCTCCTCCTCTTTATCGCCTTGGCTGCAGCGAACCCATTTCCTCAGCAAACTCCCTCACCAACCACACCACCATCCTACAATGCTTCAAGCACCACCGCGTCCACCTCTCTGATCACCACCGCTCCAGGCCTGACCTGCACAGGAGGCTCTACAGTCCTTTACACAGAAGAATGCACATACCGCCATCCAATCTCCTATTGCCACTCCCCTGAACCACCAATCACCTGCGGTCCCTCATCGTTTCCATCCGTCTGGTACCCACAACGCTGCTTCAGCGCCTCAACCTGCTACCCCGTCAACGCCAACTTCATCACCACCGAATGCAGCTTTGGCGGTGTCCCATACTCCACCACAACGCTGTTCCGGGGCACATTGGCTGGCGGCGAATCCACGACCATCACGAATGTGGGATGCAACTGCGCCACCGACCAATACTACAGCCATACCCAACTACCCGGCAGCAGTATCCCCCTGGCATTTTGCATGCCAACTACTTGTTGCCCGGCTGGAATGACTACCAGCACGAGCACGAACACATATTGTGCGACGGCGAGCTGTGACTCGACTGTACCGTTGACGAAGCACTTCTGTGAATGTGGAGCGCGGAGCACGGCTGTCTATCCAGATGGACCGGCTAGTGCAACAGCGGTGGGATGTTCGGCTGTTTGAACGATTTTTGTAATTGTTTACGGGACGATGCTGGGAATTATAGACTGGCAGCATGAAAAATGTTTGGGATCATGGACATATGATGTTTGGGAATAGGAACAGATAATGATAATGATAGTGGAAGTCATTTACGGGAGCCTGCAAACGTCCTTCGACAATTATTGCGTGGCTCACGATATCGTTCCTGCACCGTTGCTTCGTGTATAATGACCTTGTTGTAGTAAGCTTATGCTAGTATTACTAGCTTGATTATCTGAGGTTGGTGTCGCTGAAGGCAGAAGTGTCAGATCATGAGGGGGAAAAGCAGACAAATATGGCTCACATTGTCTACATTGAGGATCCTTTCAGCGCAGAGTATAGGAATGTTCAATTAGATGAACCAGAAGTGATTCTGAATGAGTATGGTACATAAGCTGGAAGTCACTTCTGTCGAACAAGCTGGCAGTGAGTATATCAGGTAAAAAAGAGATCAACGCATTTCACTTATCCATCAGATTTCACGGAAAGATCTCTGATTCAGCCCTTTGCGTCTAAGCGAAACCCAGACAGTCTATGATTAACTCAATTCAAGAATGCAACAATATTGGAGTATCTCTTTTTACTCAGGCGGTCCAGCGCCTATCAGCAAACTTTTCCAGGCCAAAATATCAAATGCAATGTGCGCACACCATAACTCCAGGATCAAAGCTTCCGAGCCGAAAGGGCAGACGGTGCGGATTCGACCAACTCGTAGCCCTGCCGGAATGACCGCTCTTGGGACTACTTATACCACTTTCTGGTTGTCCTCTGCTTGCCTTTATTTGAGGAAGATCTGAACGTCGCATTTGTCGGGGTGTCTTGGTTGCATTTGTCACACGTCCACCTCCCACAGCCCAACTTGTACAGGCAATACGTTTCCATGCACTGCCGCTCTGGTGATAGTGTGTGGCCACCATGTTGAAAGATGGTACGGTCTGTGGTGGTGGTGGCGAGCGTCCTAGTCCCGGGATGTCTGCTTGATGATCTTATCGAAGATCTGAACGCTCCCAATGACGCCGCGTCTGGTTTGCATATGGGACACATTGAATTCGGCTTGTCACGATACGGTGGGGCTGCACCGGGACGTCAGCGTCTTGGCTTTTGCGAAGATCTGGATGAAGATTTGGATGCTCCAGATCTGGATGATCCAGCTCCCTCTAGGTTCGGGTAGCACCACTGACACCAAAAGAGGTTGCCACAACCCACATGGCATACGCAATCTGGGTCACTGCACCGCAGCTCTAGTGGTAATTTGTGGCCACCGTTATCACAAGTTTCCTTGTTCCGGGTGGGGTTTCCCGTGCTGCGGTCTGGGGGGCGGTACGCGTTTCTCATGCAGCGAGGACAGAGGCAACCGAGTACACACTCATCCCTCCATTCTTTCTTCAGTATCCCGTCGGCGTAATGTCTCGGTGAGCATGCCAAGCAGCGGCATCCTGGTACATGATCCGCAATCGATGATGGCTCCCGAGAAAAAGAAATGGCGGGGCTGACTTGTTGCCGTTCTGGAGATGAACTCTTTTTTCGCCGCTGAGCAGGAGAGACGCCGCGTTGTCTGGCTGTGTCCGGAGCCACCGATATCCTTTCCAGCCGCCCTGAAAGATTAAGATTTTCGGCGCGTTGTTGGTCCTCCTCGGGAGATACCCACCCTATCGGCCGAAAAGTATAAGGAATGGAGCTGCGCTGTCTACTCTTGTCAAGAGAGCTCCGTTGTTGCCGTGGAGAATCAGAAGGAGCTCCTGGCCGTTTTCGAGAGTCAGGAGGATTTTCTTGCCGTCGTTGAGATTCGGAACCGGCCTCCCGTACCGATTGAGAATCAGCGGTGGCCCGTTGGCTCGACCGAGTGGCAGCACGAGGTTCTGGCCGTTTTCGGGAGTCAGGAGGATTCTCCTGCTGTCGTTGAGATTTGGGACCGCCCTCCCCTACCGATTGAGAACCAGCAGTGGCCCGTTGGCTCGACCGATTACCAGCACGAGAGGGCGACTCGCTTGCGGTCTCAGCGTATTCTCGTACAGCACCAACAGCTTGACCGTGCCCAGGAGCCGTCGGTGTTCCTGAAGTCCGTGAAGCAGGAGACTGTCCTGTAGCTGGAGGCTGAAGACCACCTCGCTGCCCCATAAGAGCTGAGGTCAAATTGGGCAGTGCTCGGGTGGCCTGTTCTGCCGCGAAAACAGCCCGGCCATGCCTATTCGACCGCATGGGTGGCACTGGACCCGAATTAGTCGGTGATTGAGAAGGTTGAGAAGCAGTCGTAGCCAGTAACGGCCGCAGAGTAGCTGACTGGGCTTGTGAAGTGTCTGGACGTCTCTCTTGGGCTTGAGCGATACGTGTAGACGCTTCTTTCTGCTCACGTCTTCTGGCTTTCGATGCATCCAGGTCACGACTACTACCGCAGCCCATGATGGCCTATGTATCGTGAGGGCCGAAGTGATTGAATTAGAGGGCCGAGCGCGGATGATGCAATCCTCGTCTTGCTAGCATCAGATGTCAAATAGCCAATGGAAATTTATTGAAATGTAAATGATGGAAGCGGAAAGCCTGACTTGACCTTGTATAAATGCTACGGGGTTGCGTAGATTCTTTTGCGCGTGAAGATCGGATAGTAGATGCTCTAGCACAACATATCTCGAACGTTATCTCGTTTTAAGGAGTTGAGCATGAAGCATTGACTACGTCTCAATGTCTACTCGTATGGCTTGAAAGCACACTGCTCTGCAAGGGCACCCAGAATGGTCGTTTAGTAATCATATTGAAAAGAAGGGCTGGGAAGAGCGGCCCGGACCCGGGGGTTTGTGCTACTTGGACCACTGCATTCCCCATCTCCCGCCCCTGACACACATATCGTCCGAACTACTACGTAATGCTAACAATTCGTCGGCTCCTTTGAAACGACGAGTGAGAACAATTTGGCCCTTTGCAGATCAATCTGACGTGATACAGGATTTTCGTCAGAGGCACAACTTGGACTGTCATTCCCCTTCCGATCATGCCAAACCTTGAGACATTCCAGAGATATTTTGGGACCTCGCAAGACAAGATCACCCGACCTTTGGCACACTTATCTGACATGTAGTACAATCTCGTGGTCCGGGGAAGAGACAAAGTCCCTTGAGCTGACATCGACCTTCTTGACGTCGCGGGACTTGAGACAACCGATGCTGCATGGCACCAGTGCTTCTGCTTCAGAGAGATCCTGGGACGTACCGCGCAGCTCTACGCGGACAGATTTGATGCAAATCGGGCCTCCCAGCTATGCGACATCTTAGCGAGCATGTGCACTGTGCCTCTGTGTGCCTGGTGAGACTCGGGGGCCCTGGTCAAGATCCTTGCTGCTTCCAATTCAGCCACAGTGAACTGGATGTATCTCCCATATATCTGTCCCTTGTCACACAAGCGTAATTGCATAGATGTGTGTACTCTACGGAGCACAGGCCGAGCTTATTGCAATGTCGATGATGCTGTCTGTTCGATGATTGTTCTTCAACCTGGCATTATCCTTCGCTTCCTCCTCCCTTTGCCTTGTTGCGGCAACAGTGTTGTAGTAGAAGGAAACTGAGCGATGAGAACGAAGCAAAGGAAAAGCTGCCGGAAGAGTTTCTTCCGTCTCAGATACATATGATCTACCTGTACAAGTAGTAATGACAATATTGTTGGATTAACCTTACTTCCCAGCACGTATTGACTGGGTATGGCGAGCTCCAAGGCTGCGCGTTGCATTGGCCTTTGTGTCTCATTAATATTGTCATCACGCCTTGGGGTAATGTACTCAACCCTCATAATTCAACGATCTATATCAACCTCAAATTATGATAAATTTTGTAAAACTTTGTGTCATTAGTCTTAATGTTAATATATATTTACTGTTCAATTATTAGATTACTTGAATAAATACTACGGTTATAGTTTAGAAAGACGTAATTCTTGATCTAGATTCCCAAAATAGTTAAGACTTTCAGGGCTTTCCCGGGGCTGAATCTAGGTTGAGGACGTTGAATGGGGACCGTTTTACTTCTCCGCACGTCACAAAGCAATTCTCCGCATTTCAACTCCTCTTCCCCGAGGACCTCAGACGCATTGCTCACGTCAGAGGACCACAGGCAAGCTTGCCACTTCTAGGATGATATATTGAGTAGGGCTAGTGGAGCAGGCTATCGAGCCTCTCTCCCGACAAGATCATGCCAGCTCCCCTGCGCACACTCTTCACAACTATCGCGAAACCACGAATACTTCCAGCAAGGTCATTACTGAAGAGCACACCATCGATCAGATTCGCTGCCATGGTTCATTCAGTCCCCAAGGCATGTCTTCCCTCGGGCATTATCATCAAGCATCCAATTGAACCCCCTTCTAGCTCAAGGATCCGTCCTTATTGATCGAAAAGTCTTATGTCAACGGCGAATTCGTTAACGCCTCCTCCTCCTCGACCTTCGATGTCCATGACCCTTCAACGGGCAAGAAGATAGGCACATGTCCTGAATTCAATGCTTCAGACACTGAAAATGCCATCTCCGCTGCAGCAGAGGCGTTGAAGTCATTCCGCAAGACGCTTCCCCGCGAGCGAGCCCGCATGCTCCGAAAATGGTTTAATCTCATGACTGAGAATGCTGAGGACATTGCTACACTGATTACCTGGGAGAATGGCAAACCATTGACCGATGCGAAGGGCGAAGCTGCCTATGCGGCCAGTTTCTTTGAGTGGTTCTCAGAAGAGGCACCTCGCGCATACGGAGACACCATCGGCGCTTCAGTCCCTGGGAATAGAGTAGTTACCATCAAACAGCCTGTTGGTGTGTGTGGTCTTATCACACCCTGGAATTTTCCCGCTGCGATGATAACCCGCAAGATCGGACCTGCGCTGGCAGCCGGCTGCACCGTCGTCGCCAAATCCCCTGGCGAAACACCTTTCACAGCCAATGCACTGGCTGAGCTCTCTCGCCGCGCCGGCATCCCACCAGGAGTTGTCAATATTATCACTGCAATGAAGAATACAGCCGAAGTAGGCGAGACCCTCACTAGCTCCCCAATCGTGAAAAAGGTGTCGTTCACGGGCAGCACCAACGTCGGCAAGCTTCTCATGAAACAGTCTTCATCGACTCTCAAGAAGCTCTCGTTCGAACTAGGTGGCAACGCTCCGTTCATTGTTTTCGATGATTGCGCAGACCTCGACGCCGCTGTTGCGGGCGCAATCACATCAAAGTTCCGCTCCTCAGGTCAGACATGCGTATGCGCGAACAGAATCTACGTGCAGAGCGGGATCTATGATACATTCGCCCAGAAGATGGCCGAGAAGGTGAAAGGATTCAAAGTTGGTTTTGGCTTTGACGAAGGTACTACGCACGGGCCTGTCATTCACGATCGTGCAATTGGCAAAGTGGAGGCACATGTCAAAGACGCTGTCAACAAAGGCGCGAAAGTCCTGGTGGGTGGACAGAAAATGCCAGCCCTGGGAGATAATTTCTTCCAGCCCACAGTCCTGGCAGGGATGAAGAACGATATGGAACTGGCGGGCGAAGAGACCTTTGGACCCGTTGCGGGCTTGTTTCCCTTCGAGACCGAGAAAGAGGTCGTGGAGCTCTCGAATCAGGCGGAGGTAGGATTGGCAGGATACTTCTTCAGCAGAAGTGTAGATCGGATATGGCGGGTTGCGGAAGCACTGGAGGTGGGCATGGTGGGTGTGAACACTGGGTTGATCAGTGATGCGGCGACACCATTTGGTGGTGTGAAGCACTCTGGATTTGGGAGAGAGGGGAGCAAATATGGGATCGACGAGTACACGATAATCAAGACGATCACGATGGGTGGCTGTGGTGGAGAGCTGCAGGGGTAGATCAGTGATTGACCAATGGCTTGATTTTCCTGGGTGGACAAGATACCTCCTCCTTGGTTACCCCCGATGCGTCACCCTTGCATACGTTCTCACCCACAACTGTCGGGTGGGATCTCCAAACTTTCCTCTACACCATGACTTGACAGGTTCCATTTTGCTTCTACCAGATACACCTCCAATTCCCTCTGCTTGCATTTGGCGTCGCAAGGCCATTCACAAGGACCCTAGCATGCCGCGTACTATCTAGCAATCCCGTTCTCCCAAGCAGCCAAGTGGGGGGTAAACTGTCCAGTGGACGACTGGCATTGCTGCACCGCAATCCTTCTGCGACCATCATGGATGGGAGAAAGACCACGATGGACTTGGCACGTGCTGTCAATCTTGCGATCCTTGAAAGGATAGGTGTTAGGGTAGGAAGAAGACTCGATCGTTGATTAGGTACGTATTTGGCTATCCTTTTCTCGCTCGTCTTATTGTGACTCCATGAAAAGAATCGGTCTGCAAATTACCATCGACCACTTCTGCCATAAGAAGCCATGACCTTGGCCGTCTTCCAACATGCTCGTCTGGCTAGCCCCCAAGGCCTATTGCTTGTTGGCCTCGCATGGCTTGCCCTGGTGAGTGCTCATTATCATCAACCACCACGTTTCGACTAATGGAGTCAGACACCGCTCTACATCTTGAGACTCTTCATATACAATGTATCCCTTCATCCTTTGCGTTTGGATCCGGGTCCAAAGTTGTGGGCAGCCTTCAGATTTCCTTATATCTACAACCAACTCAAAGGACGTTTGCCCTTACGAGTGAAGGGGCTCCACGATCAGTATGGACCTATCGTTCGTATCGCTCCCGACGAGCTTTCGTATACTGCCGATGTAGCGTGGAAAGAGATATATGGCTTCAGGACAGGACGGTCACAAAATCCTAAAGATCTAGCAGTGCTTCCTGCACCTCATGACGGCCAGGCCACCAACATCATCAGGGCCAATGATGAAATCCATACCCGCCATCGACGGCTCATAGCGCACGCATTCTCTGCGAAGGCGCTTGAAGACCAACTGCCACTGATCATGTCGTACGTAGATCTTCTCATTCAGAGGTTGAGAGAGAATGCGGCTCGGCCTCAAGATATGGTCGCATGGTACATTTGGACTACTTTCGACATTATAAGCGACCTCACCTTTGGCGAATCTTTCGGGGGGCTGCAAGACCAGCGTTGGCATCCTTGGGTCGAGACTATTGTCGAGGGTCTCGAAGCAGCAGGTACTATCACTGCTTTCGGTCGATATGGACTTGCCTGGGTATACCGGTTCCTGATACCCAAAGCCATGCTCGCGAAGTTTGATGCGCTTTTCACCTACACGAAGGAAAAGGTTGCATCTCGCATGGAACGAGGTACTCAACGACCTGACTTTATGTCTTATGTCATGCGAAACGACAAGGACGGCCAGCAGATGAGCAAGGCCGAGGTCGAAGCCAATGCTGAGGTTCTCATAGTTGCGGGAAGCGAAACAACAGCTTCACTTCTTTCAGGGGCGACCTATTATCTGTGCACTAATCCCAAAACTCTCGAAAGGGTATCGACAGAGGTTCGAGATACTTTTGACAATGATTGTGACATCAACATGAACTCGGTGAGCGAACTCGATTACCTTCTGGCGGTTCTAAATGATTCCCTACGGATGTGTCCGCCTGCCCCGGGGTCGATTCCGAGAATCACTGTAAATGGCGATACGATTGCTGGCAAACTGGTGCCACCAGGAGTAAGCAAAAACCTATAGTTCTCCTGACCAGTGCTACGTCGGCGGCTAACAACATGTAGACAACAATCGGCATCTTCCAGTACGCTGCGTTCAACTCCGCCTCTAACTTCCATGACCCCGAATCATTCGTGCCTGAGCGCTGGCTTGAAGATGTGCCGAATGAATTCAGAGGAGATAGCAAAGATGTGGTATAACCTTTTACCACCGGGCCCCGAAATTGCATTGGCAAAAAGTACGTTTCTCAACCAAGTCTCCTCAGAAGTGACCCTAGAAGAATGACTGACATTCATCTAGTCTTGCTTATCTTGAAATGCGGCTCATCCTCGCCAAAATTCTCTGGAATTTCGACCTCTCCCTTGAGGAGGAGAGCAAACAGTGGAGACAGCAGAGATTACATCTCCTCTGGTCAAAAGGACCGCTAATGGTGAGACTTACGCCGGTTGAGAGGACACAGAAAGTCGAATCAGGCTGAAGTTATCGAGATGACTTGTGAACCATCTGGTTGGTGGATTAAAGGATTGCCAATATCACTGCAGAGGACTGGCCGTTTTTAGAGTTTTGACCACCCAAGGAGAAGTATCGTCTCCACATCCCGACAAGGGTACTGTAAGAGAACTCTTCCTCCTGCTTCCAATTGGCCGTGGTAAGTGGTGACTGGTCCTCGAAAAGCGTCGTTGTTTGTCATTCGACTTCGATCTGGCGGTGTTGCTGTGATGGAAGAAGCTGGTGTTATCATATTGAGCATCTGGCCCATCAATCTAGCCCTCATGATATTTTTGCCCCTTGTCAGCAAATGATTGAGATTGTTGAATCGAAGTCTCCCGGTGCCGTGCGAGTCGCCGCTAAACCTGACTAATGCGATCTGGGTTCAATAACCTCTCCATGGGCCGATTTGGCCTGCCCTCTGAAACGCTGCTTCGTTCCACCCCCTTGAGCACGGCGGCAAGGTCGACGAGATCATGCGTCCACAGTTCTACGGTCCGCCCCGCTGCGCATGAACGGTGATAGCTTGCTTGCTTCAAGCTCTTCAACTCTGTCTATTCAAGTCGACCAAGGATTCGCTTCTGCTGGCATTCTCACACACAATGTATAATCCAGCCACACGGCTTCTCTCCGGAAGCGTACGATGTATCACACTTTCCTGCGCGAAGACGGCTGGTCTGCCCGCTTTGACTGGATCACACAATGCACATATGCGGCACAGCAAAGTTTCGGCCCTCTGGTGGCCCACCATCAGCACCAGAATGCATGTACCTTCCTACAGCAGCAAAAGTCACAAAGGGTAACGGGCGCGTACTGATGCTGGATCAATTAAAAGCATATCTGCAATCCTTTTCATATCATCTATTTGTCCATGCTCGACATCTTCCACGACTGCAATGTCTGAATCTGCTCATAATCTTCCCAACATGCCTCCAGAAGATGCAGCAAACGCTTTGGTTGATAGGCCCGAACCCTCCTCCGGCTTAGCAGGAAGGATCAGCCTGTCCCCTCAACCACAAAACAGGTCACCTAGTCCTTTCCAGATCACGAAAACTGGTGACTCGATCGATTCATCACCGTTTAGGGCCGGTACGACAGCCAAAGATCTCTATGATGCAAGTCCAAACAATACATTCCGCCCTTCGACCTCTGAATTCACATTTAGAATCGATAGCACTGGTCTAAATGGCTCTGCCAAAGCGCCGGCCAGCAAGGCGGACGACCAACCCCACGCCGGTGGACAGCACGACTTAGCACACCAGTTCAAAGCGCTTCAGCTGGTCAAACATCCCGATGGGCAAGCACACTCAGCCAGTCAAGCCGTAAAGGAAGAATTGCTTGATGTTTCACACTCAGGTGTGACCCACAGCTCTTCTCTCTCCGGGATCCTATTCGAGTATTCAGCGGATGCGGAGACTCGTCCAGCAGAACCGTTTTACGATGTCGACTTTCAGTCGTCTCTAAAGAAGGCTCAAAAACTTGCTAGAAAGGTCCGAGACTGCTTAGGAGAGTGTGAGGTAGCTTTGCAACAAGGTTCCAGTTTATACAAACTTCGCCAAGAAGCTGTACGACTCTCATCTTTCAAGTGTCCGAACAAAAGACTCATTGGCGTTGTCGGCAACTCTGGGCAAGGTAAGGCTCATTTCACCATAAGCTCAACAAGAACACAGACCGGTGCTCACACTGAGGCAACGGTCTGTCGCTCTTCAACCACAGTCCTTTCAACCCTACTTATTTCATCATGACCTTATCTGTCGCTCCATTCCTACTACATATTCCCCCAAAGCACGAAGCTTACGCAATTGACAGGCAAAAGCAGTCTTATCAACGCCCTGCTGGACACAGAAGGTCTGGCTCTGACAGTAAGAACGTCCATTGATCAGGCGAGAGCTGAGACTTACTGCGGTTAGGATGCATCTGGCAAAGCTGTCACATCTTTCCCGACAGAATATTGGTATCGCGAGGAACATCAAGACTCAAATTTCGTCATCAAATCGGAATGCTTCAATGAGAGTGAAATCGATGAGAACCTCCAAGAATTGCTTGATGAATACCGCAAGCCCTTCATTAGTTGCGCAAGCGAGCTTATGGCAACCGAGTTCCAGGCAGCCCAAGACAAGTCTCATGCTGCAAAACAGGTTTTCGAGACTGCTTTTGGCACCACAAAGAGTTCCCACTTTGGCGAGATCAAACGATATCCAGGTTTCGACCTAGAGAAAATGAAAGATGAATCTGAGGGCGCCCATGATAGGATTCTCGACCAGCTCCGCGAATGGGGACGGGCATTACAGTGGCCGAAAGAGATGGAAGACGGATACTGGGAGGCGAAGGCAGACACAGTCGAGGAAGTCAGTGAGCTGGTGAAGCCTTTCACCGACCGCGGACTATGGGTTTTCGTAAGGATTACGCGGTAAGCTCCTGGCTCTGAATGGAGTCTGTGCTTTCAGTGCTGAGACGACAGCTGCCAGTATCTATCTTGAGTCTGCTGTCCTCAAGAGCGGAATCGTGCTTGCCGATCTGCCAGGCAAGTTGGTCTCCGTGCAAATATTGGAGCTCGACTAATCGGAGCTGACAGGCTACCACGATGTCAATTTCGCGCGCGTGCGAAATGCCAAGAAATACCAAACTATGTGTGACGAGATCTTCGTTGTCTCTGACATCAAGCGAGCCATTGATGATCCCATGATACAGGATGTTGTAATAGATTATTGCAAACGTCGTACAGATGTCGGCTACCTCACACATCCTCGCATCACCGCCGTTTGTACGCATTCTGGTGTAGGTTTACCCTGGATTCTAGCAGGACTTGTGGCTGCAGCCCTTTTGACCCTTCATTAGGACATGGGAGATGAGAAAAACCTAGAAACGCATGTTCCAAAGGCCCAGCTTAACCATGCAAAGGCGCAGAGAGAGAAGGTTTTCAAGAGACAGAATATGAGTGGTGCTGAATGGAAGAAAGCTTTCAACGAAGCTGAGATTAAGTCTGTCTGTCCTTCCAGTCACGAAATCACAGTTCTGACCTAGATCAGCTATAAGAACCTTCTGCTCACCGCTCGGAACAACAGAGTTGAGGCTGACTTGCAGCATAAGTATGAAGCAGATTTAAAGCCGGGTTGCCTTCCTGTTTTCTGCATTGACAATCGCATCTATCACACTTGTCAGAACGTGCAGGAGGCAAATCTGAGTGGCATACCAAAGCTTCGAAAAATCTGCTATTCAATACCAGCAAAGGCTCAATTCAGATCGGCCAAGCATTATATCAGTACCGAGCTTCCGTCATTGATCTCGTCGGTTGAGCTTTGGATTCAAGCAGCTCGTAATCCCGAGATGCAGAGTCTTGCAAAGATCGTGCCTGCAAACTCATTGTGCAACGTATGGCCTTTTATAATCCGTGTCTATCGATATCGCTGACCTTGTTCTGTCTTCTAGGCGCTCCAACAGGTTGAGGAAAATTGGCGAGGTGTCCTTGAAGGCGCTTTCGATGGCATGGTGGACAGTTATAGTATGCTGATGCATTTCAACGGTGGTCCTCTGCCGTAAGATATGCCTGTACTGAAACCGGTAGATGCGAAAACCCGAGAGATCACCAATGCTGCAATTGAAACATGCAGAAGCTGGAACGGGGTAATATAGAAGCTCCTTTCGCCCCTTATCCGCAGTCGCAAATGCTGATTTCAAGTTAGATGCATCATAGTGGGAGCTCTTCTCCTTGACGGTGTAACGAAGCTGACAGAAACAGCTTCCTATGGCGCCTGGATCAGAAACAACGGCACACATTCTACGAAAACCGTTGACTACAAATGCTGGAATACCGAATTGATCGAGAATGCAAATACCGTCCTGGCGCCCCACTGGACGAGCCTGGACGGCAGAGTAGCCAGCGGTATTCCATTGTATCTTGCAGGAATTAAGGAGTCTATGGAAAAGATCATAGCAAATGCAGCCAGTGAGTAGTCGTTATTGAAAGCTACAGCTGCTCTAACAATTTTGACAAATATGAACAGGCACCAAGGCACCGCGGGCGTTCATCAACAACATGCTGGCGCGTCAAAGACAGCTTCGTTACTTGCTCGAAGACGAGTTTAATGACTTTCAAAGAGCTCTCGGGTAACACCTCAATAATCTAGCATTCTGGCACCACCTAACACATCTTTAGGGCCACCAAGATGGATGCCACTTCCGGCACCCCATCCTCGTACATCGTCACCCTGATGAGGCCGATTTACAACGAGGGCGCAATGGATTATGGTAGAAACCAATTCCGACCAGCGTCTGTCACATAATACTGATACATTCTCACAGGCAGCGGTGTAACGGACCGAAACCGCAGTCGAATGCTCCGACACGTTTCAGGATCCGGACTCATCCCCTCTCTCTCTCGCATGGTCAACGCGAGCGTCAACGAGGCAGCTCAGAAGCACTTCACCACCATCGCGACCATCATCGATGGGGTCAACTCTGCCATCGAAGCTGATCTTTCGACCATGACAGCGCCAGATACGGTGGTCTTGAAGAAGTACGATGAATTTGGGAAGCGAGTCACGAACATGATTGGCGGTGCGGAGAAGTCGCTCAAGCTGCTGCAAGCTGAGGCGGAGGGAGCGACTGGTTGGGCACAGCAGCTGGGCTATATCTGAGACCGATTGGATGTCCGTTCCGTAGTTGGGGGTATAGATCGTCCACTTCTCCTTGAATCAAATCGCGAGTTTATGCTACTTGGCAAGCTTCCAATTCTGCCCGTCTAATGTGCATCATCCAGCGCTCTGCTCTTCTGGTCTCCTTCCAGTCCTCTTGTGTATACCCCTTCCCCTCCCTCTCTTCCCCTCCCCTCTCCGACTCTCACTCCTCCTCCTCTTCTCCCCCTCCCCTCTCCGACTCTCACTCCTCCTCCTCTTCTCCCCCTCCTTCACGCGCCCTAGATCCACCTCCGGATGCATCCGCCTCACATGCTTATACAGCAGGTTCCCGCGCGAAAACGGGTCTTGATGGCGCGGGCAGGTGGCGAGGGGACAGTAAATCTCATTCACAGGTTCTTCGTCGGCGGCGGTTGAGAGTGGGTCCTGGTGGTGGTGGTGGTGGTTGTTGTGGAGGTGAAGGTGCTGCTGATGGAGGGGGCGGGATTTGTTTGGGATGGTTGCGTTTGTGGCTGTGGCTGTGGCTGTGGCGGGGGCTGTGACAGCTGCAGCGGAGGGTGGAGGCGGAGATGGAGATGGAGATATAGAGTAATAGTGAGGATCAGTGGCGTCATCTTCTATTGAGGGTGCGGTTGTGGATATGTCGTTGTCGTCGTAATCGGAATCTTCTTCTGTATCCATAACGTCGGCCTGCATAAAGTCTACTCTCTCTTCCTCTTCGTCTTCATCTTCGTCTTCCTCTCCATCTCCCTCCTCGTCTTCCCCTTCTTCCCCTTCACCTCCATGCCCCTCCTCTCCCCCAATATACCATCTCCACCCTACCAACCCCTCCTCAAACCCCCCACCCAAGTGAAAAGTCCTAAATCCCATATCCTCCCCAAATAGTCTAGCACATCTCTTTCCCGCCCTCATCACGACACGGCGATCCCAACCCGTCAGGGCCGCCATACCGAGGAGGTCGGTCCAGCCTCGTAGACCGAGACGGGAGGGTTTGACTTCTTGGGGTGTGGAATGGGAGGTGTTGCGGTTTCTTTTGCGGGGTGATGGGTTTGAATTCGACTTCGAATCCGGTGGTGATGATCGGGGTCCTGAAGAACCAAACCCCCCTTCGCTCAGCCGCCGTATTTTCGTGTCCGTCCCTGGTTTTTCATCCTCAAGCGTCGTCGTCGTCGTCCTCCCTACCTTCCTTCTCCTTTTCCTCCCTCTAGATCTACTTTTCGATCTCGAACCTTCTGTCTCTGTCGCTGTCTGCGTCTCATCCCCATCCTGGGCACCACCCGCGCCGACATAAGCTCTTCGGGCACGATGCAGACCCAGTAGAAGGTCGTCCACTTTGGCGATGAGGTGACGGGTTGCGGGAAGGAGGAGGGTGTGGGCGCGGTCGTCGTCGGCGAGGGGGACCGGGTGGAGGGAGGCGTGGGATGGGAGGGGTTGGGGTGGTGAGCGGGAGCGGGAGCGGGAGGAAGAATGAGAGCCAGGGTTTGGAGATTGGGGGGACCTGTCGCGTGACTGAGGAGGCGGCGAAGGAGAGGAAGAATGTTGAGCAGCGAGTTGAGAGCTGAAGAAGATGGGCGGAGAGGAGGAATCTCGTTTGGCGTGGGAGTGTTGCGGTGCAGATGTTTGCTGAGAGCTGTCAAGTTTACTCCTAGCCGGGTCCCAATCGGCAACATCCCCATCAGAAGCATTGCCATCTTCCCATTCCCTCGCTCTGAATCTCTCTCTCGCAGTCCGCGTGATCGTGGCGATTATACATTCCTCCAGCTCGGCGCTTGGCCTCATATCCCGCGGTGGTCTGATGGTGAAGGGATCATCCTGGTCCAGTATGCCGGTTGTATGGAAGACCCTTGGCACTTGCTCTGGAGGCATGGGCCATGTTGTCCATACCTTCGGCGGCATGAACGGCTTTCCAGCCCCTTTCTTCCCTTCGCTATCTGCAGAACTAGCTCGACGTTTCTCACGTCTGAGGTTAGATCGCTGAACGCTCCTGGCATGCTTCTTCATCCTATGCGCGACATATAGATGTGCGCTTAGATTCTCGGCTCGTTCTTGGTCGAGGGATTTGATGGTTTCTCTTTCTGACTGCGTCCAAGAGAGCCATGTTGATGGGGGGCCGTAGAATCGGTTTGGGCGATCGTAATGAGTTCCTGCCTCGGCGCTCTCTTCTAGAGAGGGTTGGTTTGCAGTTTCGCTTGCACGCTCTTTTCCTTTTCTCTGAGTCTTGACTGGTGAGAGGACATATTCATCTGAATCTGAGTCGGGCTGGATGACATTGGGAGAGATGTCCAGAAGCTTTGCTTCCTCAGCATCCCCTTCTCGCTTCAATCGGGGTTGAGATGCACGTTCTGCAGCCTGGACAGGTTGGCCAGATTGAAAGTTCTCCTGTAAATAGTCTGGCTCTTCGTATTCACCATCTGAGCTGGCAGTCGTGGACATAACGGCTCGTTCAAGTACAGAAGTTTTGCAGAAGCTTAATCTCCCTTTCAATGACTAGACTCAAGATCTTGGCTTGAAGGTGCTTCTGCACTTGGAGGTGGCTCCGTGAACATTTGACATCACATCGAAGAAGCTGACTCTTCAAATCTGGCTGTCCTCTGTACAATTAATGATTGCTTTTAATTCTGACTGAGCTACCGACTTTGTTTACGGTTCCGGTATAAATCCGAGGTTAGGGAAGACACCCTGCCAAGCCTTGGAGAAGGGCGGAAAAAGGGGGAGAAAATTTGAGAGCCAGGCCGGCATACGCAAACTACACTAACTCGCAGGCAGATTTACTTTCTCCGAGGCTGTCGTATTCCGTCTCCTTAGACTAGAGATTATCAAGATGCCCGCTCCAATCTTCTCCGCTTGCTTCGTAGCTTTCCTGCCTCTGCATCCCGCTTACTATTCGAGTATTGCATCTTCTCGAACAACTTCCGCTTCTTGCGGCTCATCATCATCTTCCGACGTTCTAATTCCTCGTCTTCCTTCTGCTTCCTCACGGCACGTTTCTTCGCCTCGGGGCCTGCGTCTCCGTTGGAAGGCTTACCTGAGGCGGAAGTAGATGCAAATGGCAGCCCCGCAGCTTCAGCTTCCAACTCCTTCTGGTGCTGTGACCGCTCATCTTCATCTTCGTTGCCTGACGTAATGCCCCCAGCATCCTCATCCTCGAAACCAGCAAAATCGTCCTCCTCCATATCTTCATCGCCCTCTTCATCTTGGTCGGAGCCTGCTACGTCCATGTCACCATTCACGGAAGCGTCTGCCGAGCTTTCAACATCCGAGGAGATGTTATCATCTAGCACACCCTGGTTACCGCTTTCTTCAAGAGCTTGCTGCGCTTCCCCTTCCAGTTCTTGCTCTGCCAGTGGGGCTCTAGGATCATACTGCCCTGGTGCAGCTTTGACCCAGGGACTGAGATGTGGAGGTAGAGTCGCACCTGGTGCATACAAGTCCGGTCGAAGCAGCCGACCTACATTGACACAGTCCCATATCCACTGTGGCTGGATGTATGTCCGCCCAGGTACTCGCATTCCGGGTCGCATTTTGTTAGAACCATTCTCACCCTGTTGATCTTGTCCGTCGGTATTTTCAATCGGGGCAACTTCCGGCAGAGAGGGCCGATCAACGACCTGATGTGTGACCCGGCCATCCGTCTCATCATTCGTGTAAGTGCCATCACCAAGAACTGGATCCCAACCAACGCGTCTACAACCATAAGCACGGAGCAGGAACTCAATTGGATGTCGTGGTGCTTCCCGCGAGATGTAGAAGGTGAAATCTGCAAACAAAGACGCAGCCTGATTCGCATCAAGCTCAGGTTGTGCAAGGGTGTCGGCTTCGGGGCCTGCGGCTTCGAACCTGTCGATCATATCGTTGTTCTCAACTTGGCCTGTTTCGGTGGTGACGTCTTTGTCTTGCTCTGACTCCAATTGCACAGCTTGATCCAGGTGTTTTTGAACGTCTGCCGAGTTGATAGTCTGAGCACGCCCATTTGTGATAGCTTTCAAACTGTCATCACTCTCTAAACCATCTCCAAACCCTCTGCCCTCAAGGGTGAATGCGCCAAGCTCTGCACCTTTCTCATCGCTCTCAGCATTGAACTTCGGAGGATAGACAAGCCCGATGGATGTATAAAGTCTGAAGTTGACAAAACCAAGTAGTGTTGAGTAGAAGTCTACAAAAGTGCCCATGATTCTGTAGTCGACATCCTGAGTCGCCTTTTGCACGAACCGGTACGGAACCAGCCACATCACATCTTGTCCTTGTATTGTTGCTTGATAGTATATGCCCTTTATCGAGAGAAAAGATTTCCGTAGCGAGTTCGTGGTAATCAGATAATGCTCGAATTCATGGCACAGTCGTTGACAGCGTGCGATGACTTTCGAAGGAACTGTCAAGGTCGAGGGTAGATTCGCAAAGAGGAAGAGCAGCGAGAGCGCATCGTCCAGATCTCGAATGGCATCAACGAACGTAGGGTATCGTTCTCGTATGATATGGTCGAGGCTGATCTTGGGAGTTCCGTATTTCTCCAGGCGCACAGCATCGCTGACCTCGTTTCGTCCCAGGGACCGTGCAATCTTCTTCGAAAGCGCTTTTTGCTCTCGGAACTTGGCAAGTAGTGGTTCGTGAAGAAGATACTGAATGTCTTTCGTGTAGTAGAAAGTTGTAGCTTGAGAGGAAGATTTCGAGGCTTTCTTATTGTTGCGGGGCTCCCGTGGGTAGATGCCTTTGAAGATGCAGAGCCGGCGGAAGTCTGGCAAACTAATCTGAAGCTTCCGTACGGCTTGCGTCCTTGTAATGTAGTTTTTCGCTTGTCCAGAAGTCCCTCGCTTCTTGATCTTCGCCATCTTTTCCAGCGATTCACCCTCAATTAGATCGGGCGACAACGCGGAGAAGAAATCTTATGGTGCGGGCAAAATTTCTAGACCAGTCTTTTTCGAGGAAGGTCTGCCGAGACCGCAGGTGAGATGTCTCGGCCGAGACAAAAACCACATTCCTGCCCAGGCGAGTCGGCAGCAGACAATATGCGCAGACTGGCTTGGAACTCGAGATGAGTTTCGACATGCCCGTCGATACAAGGAAAGCGGCTGTCGTTGCAGCCGCAGTAGTTCTCCGTATCACGGTCTTCGTCTTCTTTCCCAGGCTTCCTGATCTCCTCACTGGACAGGTTGAAGTGTCAACCCCTGTCAGCAGCTTCAAGAGATGTACGAAATATGAAGTAGCTCGATTATCCTCAGCTAATGATTCTACAGTGCAAGAAGGCCTCTTTCTCTACACGCGCAATGCTTCTCCCTACGAGGGTGGTATTTTCCATCAGGTATGGATTTCTCCAAGCCGGCTGGCATGCTTCCACTAACAATGGTTGCGCCACAGTCACCTCTTCTCCTGCCGCTATTCTCCCTCCTGCCTGGCCGAGGCTCGAAATCTCTGGCGATAACCCTTCTTTACACGATAATGGACCTTGCAAATGCTAGTGCTCTTGCCAAGATTGCAAATTCAGGGGAAGCTGTTTCGAGCAGGCTCTTCTCGTCCCCACGAAGGCAGACTCGACTAGATGGGGCTACATTGAGCATCGCATACCTTCTTAATCCTTTCACAATCGCTGCGTGCTTCGGGCGATCAACGAGTGCCTTCACCAACATCGCAATAATTCATGCTGTTTCCAGTGCAGTGACTGGCAATGCTTTCCGAGCGATGTTTGCACTTGCGCTGGCGAGTTATCTCTCCATGTATCCCATCTTACTCTTTCCGCCTTTGGCATTACTCTGCTGGGATCAGGTAGTCCAGAGAAGCAACAAGAAAGTAAGCAGCTTTACCGTGGGTATGAATCTCACTGCTTCGCTTTTTGCGTGCATAAATGGATTGCTCTGGCTCTCATTCGTCGTCATGGGCGGCTCATGGGAGTTTCTGTCAGCAACTTACGGCTTCCATCTGTCGGTGCCGGATCTGACCCCGAACGTGGGATTGTGGTGGTATTTCTTTATCGAGATCTTTGATTCGTTTCGGGAGTTTTTCTTGGGGACGTTTTGGCTGCACCTGGCTGCCTATGTTGGTGGGTTGACGTTACGGGTCAGACGACAGCCCCTCTTTGTCGTCACCAGCCTCCTAGGTCTTTTCGCCATTTTCAAGCCGTATCCCAGCATATCCGACGTATCACTTTACCTTGCTTTCGTGCCGCTGTACAAGCACATTTTCCCGCGTAAGTCTCTCCGCGCTCGGATCGCCGTCGAAGCTAAAAGCTGGAAGTTATGCGCTACACCTTCGTTGCCACGTCCGTCCTGCTGTATGCGAGTCTACTAGGGCCGGCGTTTTATCATCTTTGGATTTATGCGGGGTCAGGCAACGCAAACTTCTTTTATGCCATCACCCTGGTATGGAGTCTGGGACTCTCGATGCTGGTGGGCGACATGCTCTTTGCCGTGCTGAGGGACGAGTGGGAGGTTGAACGGCCAGAGATGAAAGGGAGAGAGATCAAACGAATATAGACTGTCTATCCGCAGCGGCACTGTTCTGACAACCATCCTTGTGGGTGACTTGCTCCTCGGCTGCATTCGGGTAAGCATCTGCCTGACCCGGTTCTTCTCGAGCAAATCTCTCTCTCACCTTCGACAAAATAACATAAGTCGGCTCCTTCACCGTCCCGTCCCTCAACTTCCTCGGCTCAGGCGAGAACTCATCAACACCATATCCCCACCCGCCATACGCCCTCACAGCCCTGTCATTCGATCTGAACACAGTCAACATAGCCTTCTCCACCCCCACCCTCCACCCAATAATCTCCATCAACTCCATCATCTTCCTCCCCACCCCCTTCCCCTGTAACCGAGGTTGCAGATGAAGCTCATAGCAATAAATAACCTCAAATCCATCTTCCTCTGTAATCATAAATGACAAGAAACCCTCAATCTGACCTACCTCCTCCGCCTCCTCTGTTGGAGGAAGAAGAAGCAGATACTTCATAGCAGGATGCCGCACCTCCTTCAACTTCTTCGAACGGGACCAGCCTCTCTCTGAGGCACGGTAGTGACTCGCGCTGGTGGTTTCGAGGAGGTTGATGCATCCTTCGCGAAGTAAAAGGGGCATTTCTGTCCAGGTTGAGAGGGAGAGAGGGAGCTCTGTTGTGGATTGGATCGTCCTGGCGGTCTGGGGGAAGAAGTATTGAGTTGAGAATTGGGCGAGTGGGAGAGCGTTGATACGCTCGACCAGGCTTTTCTCTTTCACTCTGGGCATTCTCCTCGGCCGCTTGCTCGTGGCTGACTGGCCTGTCCGGTCTGCAGATCGCGAGGAAGAGCGTTTATGGCTGGACATATCGCGCTTGTGCTGTGCACGTGCAGGATCGACTTGGCTCAAGAATTGAAGAGTTAGAGTAATAAAGTGTCAAGTCCACGCCGTGTGTGCCGTTGTTCAAGGCCTCGCGCGGTTTTCTGGCTTCTTCGTTATTGCGGCGTTGGCCTTTGTGCGTGCGGTGAAGTCTTCATGTTTATTGGCAGCGAATATGTCAAAGGGTCTCATTGATTTGCTTGATAATTGTATAACCACCTCGGCTTTGTTGGAAGTACACAAAGACCTGGGCCAGAAGATGTGCCAAGGAAAGTATCCGGATCGAATATGGCCATCCCGTTGGATGGAATGGCCTAATGTGGGGGCTTGGTAGCCAGGCTGAGCCAAGTCAGGCCAAGGAAAGTATCCGGATCGAATATGGCCATCCCGTTGGATGGATTGGCCTAATGTGGGGGCTTGGTAGCCAGGCTGAGCCAAGTCAGGCCAAGGAAAATATCCGGATCGAATATGGCCATCCCGTTGGATGGATTGGCCTAATGTGGGGGCTTGGTAGCCAAGCTGAGCCAAGTCAGGCGAGATATGGGACGTCGAGACAAGGAAAACACTTTGACTCTGGCTCAACTGGATCAGCTGAAGCTGGTGGGTGACATTGAAGCAAATTTGGTATCGTTACCGATGTCGACCTTTGCATATATACTCCGTTCTCACCCTATTCCATGCTATGAAGCAACCGGCTCGAAATGGCAAGTACCCAAATTGCTTAGCCGACCTCTGGTAAGACAGTCTCCACGTTCGACATCTATTGTCCTATCGTTACAACAACTCCTGCTTTCAATCATATTGGCAACGAAGCACAACTAAGAGCGTGCCAACCAGCTATGTTAAGTTCCTCCTCCTACCGCGCAAGGCATCTTTGCCCGTACTGTCGTACTCCGAGTACGGCGTCCACCAATTTGCCCGCTCTTGCTTGAGATCGACTGCCTGGTCCTTTTCCGGTGGCCGCATTCTCACAACATCATCGTCTTAGAACTAAGCAAGCCCTGTCGATTACCAAGCTCCGTGTTCAAAAGCAAAAGGACGGTAGTCGAGAGAGGCTGCACACCGCTGCGTATATCACACCAGTCCCAAATGCAAAACTGATACTAGCGACTGCTACCAATGGTTTGGCAAGGTTGAGAAGCTATTTGGGTGCTGACTTATCGTGAAGTGGTGAATGTGAAAGTGTGGGCGAAAGGTTATGCATCATGTTTCTCAAGCTCTCGCAGCTGCTTGTGTACTGCTTCTTATATATCTAGAAGGGTTTCCCCAAGTCGGCGAGTAGGATATGTTGGCCCTTTGCTTCTGGAAGCTGCTAAGCGTGGACGTGGTCTTATACCTCTCCACGATGTTATGGTTGAGGCCATTGCTGTCCCTGCCATATCTCGTGCAACACGAACGCGGCACGACCGGAAAACTGGGTAAGAGGCCACCGATGGCCGTACACCTTCTGTCAAGAGGCGTATTATAGTATACGCCACAGCGGGACAAGACTTACTTGTGCTAGTGTAGCAGTCTAGCTTAACAAGGGCATGAGCTCCAGGACTCTGTCTGGCTCCTACATGGAATTACGGAAACCTTGGTAAGTGAACTGATCTGAATTGCACGGAGCAGTACCAATGTCACACATCGCAGGCAGTGCCTCCCAGTGTCAGATCAACTCAGTTGATGAATGGTCAAATGCCGTGGTTGGCCGTGGCGGGACTTTCCGATCCCAAACACGTTTTGGCCGAATTCTACCAAGATGTCCAGAAATCGAAGTCGGCACTTACTAGTATTTTGCGACTGTGGAGCATCATTCAAGCACAGTATTTGCCATCGACGCTGGCCTACAATTATTATGTCTTGGCGAGACTGCTTCTGCTGCGTCAGGAAGATCCGCTATTGATACCTCATATGATTTCCATGTTCGCAAACCAATTCGTTCAGTGGTCCAATAGGGAGTTGCGCAACCGGTTTCACGACTTTGTTGTCGCAATGGCAGCTATAACACTCGGAGAATACCATCCCATAACAGTGATCATAACCCTGATGAGAAATATACATCAGTCAAACTTCTTCGCCTTGTCTTGGGAACGCGTTCTCAATCTGTTTGGTGACAGGCTTGGGATAGGTCACCGAGCGACACTGGAAGGGGCGGAAGCCTTCTCGTCCACTCTTCACGGTCCCAGCTCTTCAAGATGGTTCCGGATGCAATGGACATATCTGGTCGAATTACGGGCCCATTGGAGCAGAAAAGAAGTCTTTCTTCGTTTGGAATACATCTTCTACCAATTGCAAGACTTGCGGTCAAATATTTTGGACAAGAAGCGCGAGGAATGTTTTTGGCCACTTCCAGAAATATCTGAGAGCCTGCGACTACTTCAGGCCATTCTCGCATCAAACGAAGAGAGAACGGATCCTCGACACCAGGGGTTGCGACATGACAGCGGGCTTCGTTTCCTCATTGTCTGTGACCAGATGTTTGATCGCCTGGCTTATGAGATAGGAGTGGATAGCCACCCCGAAAGCCTAGCGATTCGATTTGCAAGTGGCTCCAAGGTAGTAATTACGAGACCAGAGAGGCCACAGAAAGTTTCCTCCTGTCTTCAACGGACCTGGGACGAGCATGATCAGACAGAAGAGGCGGCGAGACGAGAAAGGATACAGAAAGTTTTCTCCTGTCTTCAACGGACCTGGGACGAGCATGATCAGAAAGAAGAGGCGGCGAGACTCCGGGCAACTTATCCTATGCCGTTTGAAGAAGTAGTGACCTGTGCCTGATAAGCTTTGTTTGATGCTCCAAGGCAGAAGGAGTCATGCTGGTAGGGTAGTCTCGAGTGGTACACCAATCCAATGTGCGTTGATTGCACATGTGTGACGTCATTATCCAAGGAGATGAAAAGCATGCGTTCAGAAGGAGAGATATTAGAAAGCTGTTCAGACCGAGACCATCAGCGCCGTGGGTATAATAGGTCGTTCGGAGGGGCAGCAGGCTAAGCCGGAGACACTTCGGGCCGCGGGACCGATGGAGGTAGTATTTGTATCTCATCTTTAACATGAATTTGGCGCTTTGTCCCACTGTCTTAACCCTGCCGAGCACCTCTCAGAGTATGCTCGCGACGGTGGTAGAAGAAGTGGATACGAAAAGTTGCCAAGTACCTAGTTAAATGTGGAAGATGAAAGTGTTACTCGAAGATGTTGCCTGTGGCAGGTGATTCAAGGGGTGGCACGGTCTGCCTGCTAGATGAACATCATTCACCTGTCAACAGCCCTTCCCTCTGGAAAGACTGGGCTCACAAGCTCCTGTTAGGAATAGTCTGCGCTACTTAGGACGGTCCGTTGAGAGAAGAAGGTCGGGTCGTAGTTGGATTATCTTAGTTGCCAGAACCAGATGGAAAGACGCATGATCCTGGAATCTGTACGTCAACAGCAGGGCCGAATTCGAATCCGAATATCGCTTTTCGTACGAAGTTGGATCGTTGGTGTGTGGGATGCCAAGCAGGGATGGCCTGATTAGGTCTTCCCACTCACGTCCGGATTTGGACACTGAGAATTCGCGCTATGCTAAAATTATGGGAATAGAGTCGAATAGGGGTCTGAACTTCACGTTTCGATCTGCTTTCCCCCTGGCGGGCAGGCAACTATGAATAATGGTGGTTCCCGGTAGCCTGAAAGACCGGCACTTGAGCTACAGTATGCGTCAGTGCTTGTTACCCTGTTTCAATCACCGATCTGACAGGCCCGAGAAATGAGCGTGACGGAACACGTTGGTATTGACTGGAAAGGCCTTTGGCATGGAAGAAAATGACAAGAGGAGATGGCTTGCATGAGCAGTCTGCTCTGTGCAGCAAATGTATCGGCCGGCTGCTTGCAACCCAATCGAGAACATCGGCACTGTCCCGCTCTTGCTTGTTGATCACTTGACTTAGCTGTTGCAATGGTTGAGGGATCAGCTCGACGGCTCGATACTACCTCACGCTCATCGTCAGGGGTTTACCTACTGATCCCAGGGCCAGGTTGAATGTACCTCTTCGAAGCAGTGATCCGTGGAACAGAGTGATCTGTGGAACAGAGGTGACGGGCGGCAAAATGCAAGCCTGCGGTATGTCATTATTGTCTTTGCAGCGCCCAACTGGCACTTGACTGAAACATGGTTCATGCACTACTGTTTTCTCCACTTCAACACCATTGCAATTGAGGATTTCTGCAGTACGAAACTCTCTGCGACATGGGCAGCAGCTGATATGACCTAATGTGTCGATCAACTCGTTGGTCACGGTGATGAAGATGCTAACCGTTCAAGGTGGGGGAATGCGCGCTTGACTTCATTAGAGCTGGGGACAAGGGACGGTCTGTGGGTCGCCGGAAGTTGTGCTCGGGAACCTGGTAGTTTGGGAACGGGTCAGCTAGCAGAACGGTCAGCTAGCAGAACGGTAAGTTGGACGCGGTGCACCCGTGTGATAGTGATGCCTCTTCCAGCGTAAGGTGATAAGTAGGAGACACCGTTGGTTCTTCGTCTTATGAGTTTTGGCCCCAAGCTCCCGTGGTGATTGTTGACCGTCTCTTCTCTTGGCTGGTTCAGCAAGGCGACTTGAGATAGAGAGATATCATTCGCCTGGCATTGCCTGCTTGAATCCAAGGCGCAAGCCAATGGACCCCCTGGTTCGAGCAGTGGCAGATCTGATTCGATGTTAGTGTTCGCGGTGGGAGAGATTTGACCGTGGCTGAAAAGTCAAACGTCAACAGTCGGAAAAGGGTCGCGACCAGGGTTGACCCTTGCAGTTAGCGTGGAGCTGTCTGCACCAAGGAAGCGCAAATCACTTCCCTAGGCCCGTGGTAGTAAGCAGAACGGCAACCTTCTTCACGATCACAGCCAATTGTTCCGTCACATATCCTCCTCAATCGCACACCCCCAAGCTGTCGCCTTCTCTTGATCAGGGACTCCTTGCCTCTCATGTTGTGACCACATCCTCCCGGCTTGTTCTTTCAGAATCCCCCCGTCGCTTCCTCCTTGAAACTGCCAGTATCCGCTCCTGCTCCTCACCCCTGACATTCTATCCGCGATCGAGACCTCATCAGCGACCTCACGTACCAAGTTGCCCTCCACCCTAGAGCCCACCTCGTTGCCGAGATTGTGGACAGTCTTCTATTCACAGAGAACAAAAGGGTGTGGCGCCCTAGCCCTCGGCGCGGCGACCCTCTGCCAGAGGAGTCTGTCAGTCCGGAGCGGGAAACATAGGGTACGTTGAGCTCTGCCCCTGCATCCACGCTCATCATCGTTCCTATTGCGTCCCGTGAAACGTCCATAGACGATATATGCATATTGCCGAATTCCACCATCAGCGGGCTTGGCTGATCGTTGGAGCAGCTGACGAGCCTGAAATATCGCCTACTGCTGCCGTCTTCCGTCAGACACAACATCCATTGCATTGCTTTGAAGCGCACGTCTTTTCCGATTGCATCTCTCTCCGATAAAGGTTCATGGAGTAGACCGTTATATTTGTCATTCAAGAACGTGAGCTTATTGTTCAAGCGTTGGGGAAGTATTCGTAGCTCGGATTGCGATACCAACCGCATTCCACAACCATGTCGACTGCGGTAGCGACTTCGCTTCCCGTCTTGTCAAGACCCCCAATGCATCCGCCAACGACCGCGCTTCCGCCTTTGCCTTCCAGCAAACCAGGGAAGAGCCTGCCGGTGGTCACGAAGAACTTGGGAGATTCGAGTGCGACGCAGAGTCCCACAAACCTGCGCTCACCTTCGACTCCCCTGCGACCCTCCGCTTTACCAACCCTACAGCACGCCGCCACAACACCTGCTGTTCCAACTGTCCGGTCAGCCTCATCACTCGGCAAGGCTAGCGGATCAGTCTCGGAAAAGACCGTTCGAAAGACAATCAGCATCGCTTCCTTTCCTCAACCTCCAAAGCCCGCCGCAAATCCAACCTCCGCAGC
>JAABUK010002884.1_pt1 | contig 30069 bp, 28 predicted proteins | sample 5559141 | NCBI WGS metagenome assembly JAABUK01 (sample SAMN10711869, study PRJNA513367) | rock metagenome | isolation source: Antarctica rocks | place: Antarctica: Victoria Land, Pudding Butte nord | collected 2016-01-03
GGAGGAGGGTTGGAGGAGGTTGGTTGGGGGGGAGGCTAGGTTGTGAATCTGCGAAGGAGATGTCGGTTGGGTGACTGGTTGATCAATCATCTTTGGAGATTTCCAACAGAAGAAGGGGTGGAGAGGTACGAGTAGATGATCGCATGATTGAACGATTTAGACGCCATGGTGTTCTTGCTCTGCGGGTGGTTGTTCACCTATTATGACGCTGTTCTAGGGTATCCACATGTCTCGACCATCCTGTCAGAATGAAGAAGGCCAACGAAAGTTCCCATCATGACCGCTCCTTCTTCCACCATAGAGAAGTTGAAAGCCTCTTGGATCATTGAAAAAAAGCAAAGTCTCATGTCCAAGCCATGGATCCGAAATGCATCAACGAGTCTGATCTTCTGAGGTGGCGAAAAAAAAGGTTCACAAAATTTAGTGCCGGGGCTGTATGTTCGAGCGGTTGGCGGTTTACAGGTCAGGATACAAGGTGACGTTCGAACTCGAAGGCAGACCCTTTGGTATGGGAGGATTCATTTTCGTCGCGGGAGAAAGAGGTTGGTGGATTGAGTCCAGTTGCCGCGTTGCGCACTGGTCTTCGACATCATGGCATTCAAGCGCCATCGATGACCACGAACTCCAGCAGCCTCCAAATCTGGACGCGCATGGCCATGTGGCTCCAGAAGCATGGCAATCTTCAGTGTTGCCATGCTGTGCGTCTCAACGACCCCCCCCCCCAACCGCAAGCGGCAGGCGGATATGAGAAAAGGCCGATCACGGCGGGAGCTCAGCAACTGCCCTTCCATTCGTTGTTGGCAGTTCTGCAGCGTTTGGTTTTGAAACCGCGACTGGTGTCATTGTGCTCATTTCTCGCGGCGGAATGGCGTCCGTTCCTGCCTCCATCTCCGGTCTCCTTTGTGTCTCCCTGCTGTCTAGTTCATTCAAGTACTCTGGTGGGGGAGGTCCTGCTACCCCTCCTTTCCCATAATTCGAGCCGCCGTATATGTCGGTCGGGGCTTGCCCGTGGTTGGGATTCGATGGGGTGTCGCTCTTTGTGTTGGCGGGTGCGTAGGCGCCTGAACCACGATTTTCGCTCCTGCGTTTCTTCTGCCACCAGACCAATGCTGCGACGAGCAGCGCTGCAACAACGATACAAATGATTATGCCGGCAATAGCGCCTCCGCCCAGTCCATGAGGGTATTCGCTGCTTGGGAGACCATTTGCCGCGCTGGTAGCACTCTCGGTGTCGGGGTTCCTTTGTGTTGTCGTCATGCTTTGACCATCCGTTTTCGTTGCGCCTCCTGTCGCCGTTTCGGAAGCTCGATGGGCAGAAGAGGCGGAGAAGAATGAATTACCACCTAAGCGACATTGGGTCACACCGTTGGTGACCTCACATTCCTGGGCAGCAGAGCAGCAGTAACCATTGCCACAGTCTGTGACAAGAGTAGATCAGCTTTTCAGATCTAATGATTTAGATGAGGACCCTGGAGATGGGGGCCGCTTACCGACATCTGCTACGTTGTGGCATGCTCGTTTGTGCAAAACTTTGGCTGCGATCTCAGAGGGCGAACGAGCTCTGAGTTCATGCTCTTCGAGAGCGACAAGCAGTGAGGCCGGTCTGGCCAGATTGGAGTACGATGGTTCGCGATGTGGGATGGTAGTCATAGTATTAGGGGCATGCGTGATCTGCGGTAATTGGCCATCGTGTTGCTGTGCAGAAACGGGAAGGAGAAAGGCAACAGCGTAGACGAGAAGTGGTGAAAACATGTTACTTAGACACAGAAGGAGAAGAGCAACGGCGACGCAGTCAATTTCTTGACAGCATCGAATATGCTGAAAGAGTGCAGAATCGGGATGCATTTTGATCTGGACGACCATCCTTACCCAAAGCCAGGGTCCCTTCCGAAGGCCAATTTGCACCCCAGCTGCTTGTTATCCTCGGCGACTTAGTGTGGTCACTTCCGAAGCAGAAGCCTGATGGGTGGACCGATCCTCAGATCTACCTCGACATGATGAAGAGGGCAAGGTAAGAAAGGTGGGACACGATGCTAGCGGTAGGAATGCGAGGTCATCCATGACAACCCACATTTCTTTGCGAAGAGGCTGATGCCGATTGACGTTGCCCCACTGCAGTGATTGACGGACGACTTGTGCAACACGAGAGCCCCAAATCAACGACGGAAACAAGACCGTTTCGTGGAACGGATGCAATCCAAAGCTGACGTGCTGTGAGACTGAAAAGGCCCCTGGCTGGAATTGTGTTACTGATTCCGTCATTTGAAATCTATCTTCGCCTAGAGTATTTCATAATCAGGACGATGACCGGCTACGGTAGGGGGCATAGATATCGTTAGCTCCGCGCTAGAAATATTCCAAGAGAACGTTTCTTAAACAATACTATCAGTCTCGATTGGTATCAGTGGTATTTCTATAATCTAGCTGTGTGGGCAGTGACGAGATAAGCTTCCACTCAGCGAATCAATCTGCAGTGGCGCTGTACTGCCAACTAGCGGATGCTAGCTTCAAGCTAGCAATATCTATGCCCCCCGTAGTAGATTCTCACGGGTGAGCCGCCTAAAGAAGAACATGGCTCTGGCCACTTTGCTTACCCTACCCCCGGCTCACCCTTCCATCATCTTCCGCTCACCCTGAGCTCACCCAATTGATCATCTTGTGGCTATGCTGTCTAAAGACGTGGGATGTCCAATCTAGAGCTCCACCGACGGCGGCCGTGAGACTAAAGGCCTAGTCTTGTTTATCTTTATGTGTTGCATTTGGCCGGACTTTCCACCCCTTGGAACGTCCTCCCCGCCACTCGTCATAGTCACCGTTGAGCAATCGCCCCAGACTGATGAACCGGAAGTGCCTTATGGATACTCTCCTGGCGATCGAGAGCAGAAGTACTGCTACTGGTTTCAGTGCACAGTGCACCGAGCACCGAGCACCGAGCCAGAGGCTCTGTCCCTGGTGCCTCTGTCGTGCGAGAACACGGCTCGAGATCTTTAACGAGACTTCGTTCGACAATCGCGAGGATGTCAGAAGAAGATTGAGTCCACCACCACAAGCTTCGTGCGCAAGCCGATTGCTTTTAGTACAACGCGAAATACCCCATCAGGCTACGGGAGTCTTCTTAGGTCGCAGCGAGTTTATCGAAATGCTCGGCGCCGGAGCTTCTCTCCCCATTATTAGGCTTGGAGTCTGCCATGGCTGAGGACTCTTTCAGAATTCAGATTACGATGAGATAAAGCAAAAGGATCTGGTGTGGGATGATACTACGGTGCCAGACCAGTCCCTCTATAGCGGGTGAGAGGCACGGGACGGAGACTGCCTGAAGTTTCGAAGATTTTTTCCATGGCCTCCACTCAGGCCCATGCTGTAAAATGACCGACCACTCAGGCTGGAAAGCTGGGCTGAAGCAGCCGTGCGCCTCGCGTTCTTTGCCATTGCGATAAGAGAATTCAGAAGGACACAAAGCAAACTCATAGCCACGTCGGGCCAGATCTATCAGGCCTCAGAGACACACGTGGATCGTCTATTCACAAAGGAGCGACAAATGCGATGTGGAGACGGTCCCGGGTGCGAAATCTATCAAAGACAGCCACTGGTAATCGGACCCGACGGCTTGGACAACTAATGACCTAGACTGTTTACCGTCTGTACGAAGGAGGCAAAGACTCGCCTGGACGACGTTGCGGCCGAAGGCGGAAAGATATCCTAGACAGGCATATCCGGACACAGCGCGGAGGGTGGTTTTTCAGTGAAACTACGTAGCTAATGGGCAGGACTACCCACCTTACCGAGTAAGGGAAATGTTACGAATATAAAGACAGAAAAAAATACAATGTGAAGTTCGTATCTGCATTCTTACCCGAGCTGATGAGCACCCTATCGCAGGACTCCTGTTCCCATTCCCACTCGCACTGCCACTCCCAGTCCCAGCAGTACCCGAACGAGCCGCAGCACCAACAACAGCAGCGCCCTCCCGACTAGCCCCCCTCACATCCTCCAAACTTCGCCTACCAAGCTCACTCATCATGAAAAGCAATGGCTCGTCATCATCTCCCGCGCTTCCTGTAGGCAGTCTCTGAAAGCCCAGTCTGCTAGAAGCCCTTCCGAAGCTGGAAAGTGTACTACCCGAGCCTCCTCATGAAGGACGTGGACGATAGGCTGCGCCTCTCGCTACAGCGGTGGAAGAAGTGGTGCTCTGTTGCCTTTCCTGCTCCTGTGCCTGCGGGCCTTCAATGTCAGAGTCAGAGGAGACAGAGCGGTCACTGTGTCGTCTGCTTTCGCGCTCAAAGTCTAGGGAGGACCTTGGTTCACTGGGTTCGCAAGGGCAGTGGTGTCCAACCCATCGCGGCGAGTATCGAAGGCCTGTTGCTGAAGATGCAGGAGTTGGCTTAGACTCAAATCTGGCCGGTCGTCTAGCGGCAGGGAAGCCGGGGTGCAGACCAAATGGCTCGAGATCTGCGAGGCCAGCGCGCTGACGTTGGGGTGTGGAGGAAGAGCGGCGGACGTGCGGCGGACGTGCGGGAAGCGTTGCTGGGAGGTAAGAGTACCATCCTCATCGACTCGTTTCCACTACCCAAACGACTTTCTCAAACCCTATTGCTTTACATTACTCTTCACGACATCAAGAACAAGAAGGAGAACTGCTAAGCTTCGCTTAGCTCTTCACGACTTTGCGGCGGTCGCAGCATGGGTTGGCTAAATATATTCATGCGCACGTAGCAGCAGCTAGATGATCTCGTCGATCGTTTCGGATGGGCTGCCAGAAATGCTATATACCATTCCAGGAGTCGGACCACGGTTGCAACGTTCCCTTGTCTCGTACGTGTACCTATTACATAGCCTGATGTCTCACATATAGTAACAGACGTCCCGCCGCCACTGCAATCATCCCGTTCTTATACCTCTCCCCCTTTACATGCAAACATCGTGATTTGGTGATACCTCAACCACGTGCGCAGATGTGGCCATGACAATCTGCTGAACTTGTTCAACGAGCAAATCTAACTTTCACCCTTGTACGCTTGTGCCGTACTGGTGATTTTTTCTGTGCAGAGACGCGAGTAAGTCACCTCGACGATGTGAGGCAGTGAGCACACCGCGGGAAGGTGCATTGTGCTCAGAATTCTGCCCCAACTTCACATAAAGCCTGGCTCAAGTCTCCGCTCCATCTTCCATCTTCGGAGATCAGCCTCCACACCCGAATTCGATATCGTGCTTGTCATACATGATCTCTGGCTTCTCATTCATCCTCTTCTTCTGTTGAAAGTCTCCTTCTCCTACCAGTCACCTCACCATGCATTTCTCAATCTTGGTCCTCTCTGCTCTTTTCCTGATGGGCACCTATGCAATCTCAGCACCACAAGCAACAACGACTTGCACCGAGGAGTCTGCAACTCCGTCTTCTGCTGCTCCAATCACCTCGCCAACAGCACCCTATGGTGTCATATCAGCTCGATCTGGATCCCCAGTCCATCTGCTTCCCATGCAGGCTCGGGAACAGAACTTCTACCTCGGAGGCTCTCCAGCTACTTATTGCCCTCAACCTCCCGTGACGAACTGTCCTTCTGGCATGGACACAATCTTCGGTGGTCTGGGTGGACTTGTACGTTTTCACTCTTGTCAATAAGTCCCGTCCAATAACTGAAATCTGTGCAGTATGTCCTCGTTCCAGGTGGTCAAAGCATCTACGTTCGTGTGGACGGCAGTATGGGCTTCACTCAAGCACACTCAGGAGCATCCCCTCAAGGAGCCATTGCTGGTGGTTGGCTCACCTACTCAAAGTCCGAGGGAGCACAATTCGGAATGCTTGGAACGCGTGCGTTTGGTGCAACAGGCTTTATGGCATGTCCAACTACGGATCAGGGCTATCAAGTCTTCGCGGCCATCACCAACGCCACGGCTCCTGGAGGCGATCTGTCCGCGTGCTTGGGTTTTGATGCTCTGACGACAGATGCGACGGACACGAGCAGGGGGGCTTGGCAATATATCTAAGCAGCCAAGTGGAAGACTAGCTTCTGCTTTGCGCAATGAGCGCTGCATATATCAGGGCGTGGGGGACGATGTATGGTAATCGCGAGGATGAGCAAGGTATCTTATTCAAAGCTGACTCGACAGCTACTGGCGGAAGCGAAGAACATGCTCTCGATTCACGGGCGAAATAACCACACCCACGTAAGGTGGACTTAGTTGAGGTGGTGATGCGAGATACTGGTACCGAAATCAACATGATCATCTAGCCTTACATGTCTTGACCCTGCCTTCTTAGCATTTGTGATCGGAGATGTCTCCGGCAGAAGAGAGGAGGACTGGGATTTCGGAAGGATCCGGACTTCTTGTCAGGGTCTGAATTGGAGAAGCTCACCACCTCGGCATCCGCTGGAGCTGAGGTTTGGTGGCATCGTAGTGGAGGCTTCTTGCAGTCCTTGAATGGGAGCACTCCGTCGTGTGATCACGTAGCCATTATGCGAGTATGAGTCAAGCCAGCTTCGTCGAAAGAGCCCTTCCCTTCCTTTCGCCCTGGAAGATCCCCTTGCTTTCTCCACCATTTTCACGATTACCCCACATTTTGCTACCACCAGGATGCGGCATGGTATTCTTTCAGCGCCATAGTCGCAACAACAAAGCCGTAATTGGCTGACACTTTCCTGCCTCTCATGACACCGTGACCACAGTAGCCAAGGAGAAGGCGGCATCAACACCGTCGGGAATTTGGCCGCAGTTGCACATGTGCTGGTCAGCTAACGCTGCTTCTTGCATGTGACGTATTTCTTATATTACCACTTTACTTTCCTCATCAAGCTGTTCATGATCTACCTCACTTCTCTAACTTCAATATCGCTTTTGACATCAATCAATCATGGCCAACATCGAAGCAATCAACGAGGGCGTCTCCATTGTCGGCAACATCAACACGGAGGCCCAGAAGATCCTCACTCCTGAAGCCACTGCTTTCTTGGCACTTCTGCACAGGTCGTTCAATGCCACTCGGAAAGGCCTTCTACAGCGAAGAGCCATTCGCCAAGCGGAACTCGACAAAGGTGTCTTGCCTGACTTCCTTCATGAGACCAAGCATATCCGGGAGAACGATGCCTGGAAAGGAGCACCTCCAGCACCCGGTCTTGTTGACCGGAGGATCGAGATCACTGGACCAACAGATCGAAAAATGGTGGTGAATGCGCTCAACTCGAACGTCTGGACTTACATGGCCGATTTCGAAGGTATAAACAGCCTGCCTTGGCTGTGAGCAGCTGCTAATGTTTTCTTTCAGACTCAAGTGCTCCGACTTGGGACAACATGATCAACGGCCAGGTCAATCTTTATGACGCAATCCGAAAACAAGTCGACTTCAAGCAAGGAGAGAAAGAATACAAGCTACGTACGGACAGAGTATTGCCAACATTAATTGCGCGCGCACGAGGATGGCACTTGGAAGAGAAACATTTCACAGTTGATGGTGAACCAATCTCGGGCAGTCTGTTTGATTTTGGCCTATACTTCTTCCACAATGCTCAAGAACTCGTCAACAGAGGCACTGGACCATATTTTTACCTTCCCAAGATGGAGTCGCATCTTGAGGCTCGCTTGTGGAACGATGTGTTCAACCTCGCCCAGGATTACATTCGCATGCGCAGAGGCACAATCCGAGGGACAGTCTTGATTGAAACAATCACGGCAGCTTTCGAAATGGATGAGATCATTTATGAGTTGCGAGACCATAGCTCTGGCCTGAATTGCGGCAGGTGGGACTACATCTTCTCCGTCATCAAGAAATTCCGGCAGAATCCCGATTTCGTCTTGCCAGACAGATCAGCTGTTACCATGACTGTGCCCTTTATGGATGCATACGTCAGACTTCTGATCAAGACATGCCACAGAAGAGGCGTTCACGCAATGGGTGGCATGGCGGCTCAGATCCCAATCAAGGACAACAAGGAAGCAAATGATGCCGCGATGAACAACGTTCGCCAGGACAAGCTCCGGGAGGTACGAGCTGGTCATGATGGTACTTGGGTTGCACATCCAGTACTTGCCTCGATCGCGGCAGAGGTGTTCAACAAGCACATGCCCACTCCGAACCAACTTTTCAATCGTCGCGAAGATGTGCACGTCACTGCAAAGGATCTGCTGAACATGAATATGCCGGGCAAGATCACCGAAGAAGGCATCCGAAAGAATCTCAACATTGGTCTTGGCTACATGGAAGGCTGGCTTCGAGGTGTCGGTTGCGTGCCGATCAACTATTTGATGGAAGACGCCGCAACCGCAGAAGTTAGCCGGAGTCAGCTTTGGCAATGGTGCAGGCATGGCGTGAAGACAGCAGAAGGGAAGACAGTCGACAAAGCCTATGCGCAGAGGCTGCTGAAGGAGCAGACAGACGAGCTGGCGAGCAAGGCTCCCAAGGGCAATAAATACCATTTGGCCGCTCAGTACTTCTCTGGCCAGATCACTGGCGAAGATTATGCTGACTTTCTGACTTCGTACGTTGCAAGACCTGACCTCGTCGACACCTTTTTGGCTAACCTCTCTCTAGACTGCTGTACAACGAGATTACTTCCGTCGGTCCTGCCGCGAAACTGTAAATAACTAAATCTGTCTCAGTGGCGGGGAAATGCCTTTCTGGAACAGCTTCCTAGTCTAGCAAATTGCATGTATACAAATTGTTCCAGTCCACAACGCTTGACTTTCAACAATCTCCGACGCCTTCATGCGTAGATATCCCAATCATGACTGACGCCGTTCTCCCCATGATTTGGGACCACACTTCCCGTGACCCTGACTTTTGAGCAAGACACTGGATTTGACGTCACCTGCAAGATATACGACTTAGTGCATGCACCTGGAAGAGTTGATCAAGGGGGCCACTTCCACCTTCCCCCCGCGAGCTGCGGATCAAACTCCAACACTTGCCCCCCACAAGCGTTCTGTCAGCGACGTCTTACGAATATTCCAGGCGGCTAACATGCAGAAAGCTGTTTCCCTCCCCAGATGAAACTGCACCAAGCCACCTTGAGGGCTGATCTGGGGAACTATTTGGGTCATCTTGCAGAACGAAATGGGGCCAATTCGAGGACGTGGCAGAGGTAGGATGGGATTGAGCTCATGCAGTATCCAAACCATCGCGGTAAAAGCTTCTCCGTACTTCCAGCGTCATACTGCTCGTCGCAGCGCTGTGTTTACGGACATCTTCGATTTTCAGCGTAACGATGCGGTGGCTGAAAATTAGTGCCCGGACTTTGCGGGCCGGCAGCATGCTTAAAGTCAAGTCTCATAGCAGACTAAGAGAACGAGTGGTCAATGCAAGGGATTGCCTCGAGAGCCAGCGCTTAGAAACCACTTCTCACTCGTCCATGCCACCCTGCGCCCATGTTCTCGGAATCAAAGACCTGCAGCTGTACCTGACCCCCGTCACCAAATCATGATCTGGCCTGGACCATTCCCCTCATCACCGTCGCCGTTAGCCAGCAGACTACGTGGTTAGTAGGGCCAAAGGCCAAGCTTGAGAGACCGACAGCAAGACCTGTGCAAGTCTGCTTTGGACCCCATGCTGCCAATCATGCGATGGCGATCTGGAGCAGGTGTCCAATCCTTCTCCAAGAACAGCCGCTTCAGGTGTGAGATAGTGCCCTCTTCCAGGTGGACTTGTCACTGATCACAGCAGGTCTTAGATACTCTCGCTATGTCCATCTCTTGAGAAGCATTAACTCCTCCTTTTGCTCTCGTCACATCAATAGTCACACAGTCGTCGACAGTGCGGGTTGCTTCAAGCGCTTGTTCGTCGTCAGGAACCCCCCCCCCCCCCCACTTATCTGGAGAAACGCCAGATACATACGACGAAGTCACCCTTTGCGCACCTTCCTAAAACCCTGCCTTTGTATATTTCAAACAGCATTGTCGCATTCTACAGCTCCAGTCACTACCTTGCCTGGATTGAGTTCGAGGAAGCTGGCTTCCTCGTCAATGCGCACACAATCCCGAATCCTACCTCCACTGTAGAGCTCCGATCCCTGCTCAGTTACACCAAGCACACGATCGCAGTCATCAACATCCTTGAGCAGATAATTCACGTACGAGCGGTGAACAGCGTCGTTGATAGAATCTCACAGCCTCCTCAGCGTATGCAACGTCAGAGATCATTAATCAAAGGTTGAGTCGGTCTGGACATCACCGACCAAGCCGGTACTCTTCAATGAGACCATTTCCGGAGTGACAGAGATAATACTGGTCTCGGAACGAAGATCTAGCATGGCGGTTATTTCCGAGCTGCTTCCGAGAAATGAGGACTCACTTTGGGCTGCAGAGAAAGTGGCGTTCGACCTAGTGAAGAGGATAAAGATTCCCATCAACAGTACAAGCCCGCAAGGACTCATTGGTGCGAGCAAGCAAGATCCGTGGCCACAGTCGGGCAAGTATGGCCTTGGCTGGGTATACCTGTCTCTCGTTCTGTTGCTGTTCGCTACAGCAGTACGATGCTACCATCTATGGGGAGACAAGATCAGAACCGCACAATACAAGGAGGATGTGATCAACTCGGCCATGGTCTTCACGCCCGAGTCTGAATATGAGTTGACCAGCGCCAGAACGTTCAGGTCGACGCAGCACTTCTTTCCCGCGAGTGGCAAGCTACCTGAGAAGCCCAAGGAAGAATCCGCAGTATCGACGATAACGCCAGTGAATAATATTGTGTCGCTGTTTAGATGGATATTCTATCGACCGGTTCCTGCGCTCAAGATTGGCAAACTTCAAGTTGTCTTTCCCTCGCTGGGAGCTACAGTGATCATTGCCGTCTCTCTGATCTTCTGCATGCTATACACCTTCATACCTCAGCCGTTCTACTATGCGAGTATCAGCTATGGGTCTCCGCCATTAGCAATTCGAGCGGGCATGATATCGGTCGCAATGATGCCATGGATCATCGGTCTCAGCATGAAGGCCAATTTCATTACGATCCTGACGGGCATCGGCCATGAACGTCTGAACGTGCTCCACCGCTGGGGCGGATATCTTTGCCTTCTCATGGCGCTGATTCACACTATACCTTTCTACGTCCAATCCCATCGAGATCAAGGCGGCTTTGCGACCTACAAGCTCTACTTCACACAGCAGTACTACATATTCACCACCGGCATTGCCGCCTTGGCACCGTTAGCTTTCCTCTGCATTCATTCGCTGCCGTTCCTACGCACCTGGATGTACGAAGTCTTTGTGACATTGCATGTACCAGTCTCGATGATATTTGTGGGAATGCTCTTCTGGCACTGCAACAATTACCTCACATCATGGAACTACCTATACGCTACTGTTGTGATCTGGTTTCTGTCATACCTTATGCGACTATTCTGTCTCAACTGGACGAATCCGTTTCGGATGTCATGGCTGATTGGGGAGGAGTCTGCTGTCACACTGCTGCCTGAGAATGCCATCAAAGTCACGATTCCGACACAGAAGAAATGGAGGCCGGGACAATACGTCTACTTGAGAATGCCTGGTATCTCATTTTTTGAGAACCATCCGTTCACAATCGCATCATTGTGCAGCGACGACTTTCCGTCTGAGTACGGGGACGAATATCGGGACATGACCTTGGTTTTCAGACCTTTTGGTGGGTTTACCAGAAAGGTCTACAATTCGGCAATCGAGAAGGGACCTTACAAAACCTATCGCGCCTTCATTGACGGCCCTTACGGAGGTATGCAGCGAGAGATGGCCTCATTTGATCAAGTCGTTTTCTTTGCGGGTGGCAGTGGGATTACTGCTATTGCCAGCCAGCTCCTGGATCTGATCAAGCGAATGCGGGACGGCAAGGCTGTAACACAGACAGTACGTGTGATATGGGCATTGAAGCGGCCCGAGACTATGGAGTGGTTCAAGGAAGAGCTCCGAATTTGCAGAGAATATGCACCAGTCGACTCTATCCACTGTTCATTCTTCATAACAGCGTCCAAACGCTATGACACCGAACCGAAACCTAGCCGGTCGAGACCTAATAGTGATTTGCTCCACGACAAGGTCAACGAGGTTTTCCAGGGTGTGGCTAGCAAGCGGAATTCGGCCTTGATTATGGCGGAAGCTGATGGCGATGCTGATCGAGAGCGAGAGCTGAGACGTGAGAATCAAGACGGTATCACTGCTCTACCCCAGGCCTTCCTCGCCCCACCTCGTTTTGCTGTTGGGGCAAAGCAGTCAAAAACACCAAAACGCTTTTCGCCCCCTCCTCCGCCTTCTGAGCCTAGGTGTTTCGACTTTGGGTTCCCTCAGACTCCTACGAAGTTCCAAAAGTCTCTCATGCGCTTTGCTTTCCTTCCTACCACTCGAAGAGACGGCTGGCGGACAGAGTATGGCCGCCCCGATATCCCCTACACGTTAAAGGAGCTTTCAAAGGACTTCGGTCGAAGGACGTGCATCTTTGTTTGTGGTCCTCCAAGCATGAGAACAGATGTCGCCAACACAGTAGCAAAGCTCCAACAAGATGTCTGGTCAGATCCGGCCAAGGACGAGATTTTCCTCCACGCTGAAAACTATGCGATATGAATGCATATATGAAGGAGTTGATTGGGGCAAGCGTACATAATAAAAATGGATCCTGTGCATAGGGGTAGCCACTGCGGCTTTGGGTGGGGGCCGTTCTTCTGTTGTTGAGCCGACTTTGATAGATACCCCCAACCAGCCCTATAATATCTTTGTACATCTACAGTCTCTGCATATCTCTCAAGAATAATAGCGAATGGCTCATATTGTACCTTTTTTCAACATTCCTGTTCTCCTCATGGCGCAAGCCTCTCTGTCATTCGCTTTTGCTATGATCATCTTCATGGACCTGTGTCTTCCATGCATCCATTCCTTGGAACACTCTTTCGAGTTGCCTCTACAGACTGCGGTCCCAAGCTTTGTGTTTGGTTCAGCATTTCCTTGTGACCAGGTCCACGTATTATTTCATCAACATCATCAGTCCTCGTACCTTCAAATGACCCATTTTCCACCATCGACGAATCTACTTCTATTGACCTTAATCACTAGCTATCTTCATTTTTGCTTCTCAGCCTTCGACGCCGTCTTGCAAGAGCCAGTTGCTTGCCGATCAATGTCCTGCAAGCGAGATTAAATCCTCTGCTCTCTCAACCAGTCATCACCAACTGAGGCCAACATAAAAAAGTTCCTTTCACGCTGCTTAAGCCCATCAATCCAGACATTGTTTACTGACACGAACAGCAGCATAACGTATCACACCTCGCTTGTTTTGCTATTTTGTCGCTCACACAGAACTTATTTCCGCTCACTTTTGACTCATTTCTTCATCCACCCGCTGACGGATCCTCAGAGGCTTTGCTTCTTTTGCTACTGCTCACCTGAGGCAGGGCTGAATATGCTGACAAAAGCCTCATAGATTTTCGTTTCTGATGCAATAAGCTCATCATTGACAATTCGTTCCAGCGTGCAGCCACCTCGACCAATACCCCGGTTAGCTCAATGGTTTCGCTTTGTCTTCATTAGCAGTGACTTTGTTAGAAACGCTCTCATAGTGGGTTGGGACTGACACAACGAGGCAGCAGGGACCTGTCAATCCGACAGTGGCCAGGTCAGCATTCGAGAGCGCCATCAGAACCAGACACTCGCGGCTGTGTTGCGGTTGCCACGCCTTAATCGACAGGTGAGCTCGGCCCAGTGCCTTTTTGTGACTATTACTCAGTTCGAATGGACAACGATGTGCCTTCGCTGCCGAGCTGTATCTCGTTCGGCCTTATCTCTTCGAGGGTCTAGATTCATCTAGACTCGGGTTTTAAAACGCTCTGGACATTCTGGGTAGTGCACAGTCGTAATTGCGCTCAACGAATTATGCTATTCATGTCATGTTGCGATCCATCATCCCCCCTTGTTCGTCAATCTCTATCCCAGCCCGACCGACAATTTTTGACAGATCAACCCCTCGTCTTCCACGCTTGAGCAGCAGTACTCTGTGCTTCTTCTGGCAGAGTTTGCCTTGCTTGGGCTTCAAGAGAAGAAAGCTCCAATCCGTTGTGAAATTTCTTCGGGCGAAGGTCTAGCTCCCGCAGGGTTATTCTCATCCGCAGCACTCTCCTTACTCGCAGCAAAAGCCGGCAACTTCCGAGTCCTGTAACGAAGAGCCCTAGCAATGATGATGCCCCGTCCGAGCTTTGATCTACTCATACGCTTGATGTCAAGACCTTGCGGACACGCCAAGTTGCTTATCAGCATTCCGTAAGTACTCCTCCTTGGGAAGATCCAGAGCGAAAGCCCTGACTTCGGCTTAGTGCAAAATCTCGTTGGCCACCTATCTTTTCCGCAAGTGGGCCGACGTGTCTGAATTGGTGACGATCGGCTTTGCTACTGCCATCTCCCGCACCTGCGCCGCTTCCTTATGGTCAGCATTGCTCTCCACACCACGGGGACGAATCAAATACTAAATTCTCGACTTCCGGGCCACCTGGAAACCATCAGTCCCCTAATGAGGAGTTCCAAGGTACGCCGGGGTGAAACCTCTTGACGCGCAGGATGGTTTGCTCCGCTGGTGATGTCGGGCGGTCACTTTCGACCTCTGCCTTGGTTTGGCCGTGCTCGTTATGGTGGGTAGTCTATATCGAACGGGGGGAGATGGTGTGGGCGAGAAGGAGACTGCCGAGGGGAGGGGATGGAAAGGGGGGAAATGCCAAGCCTGGGGGGGGGAAAGGGAATACGCTTAAATAACGAACGTCTTCGCGCTGAATATCGAGAGCCCGCCAACGATGAAAATGAGAGATTAACGTGAGCGATCTAGTCGAACCCTTTCTTCCTCATATCTTGTCACGAGGCTCAGAATACAAAGGTGGGCCTAGTGTATATTAAGGGTAACCGGTGAACCAAAAGGACGGCGGCCACGGAATAGCCGGCCGCACTGACATGATATCTCTGACAGTAACACATAGCGACAGTAAATATGAAGAAATGTCTCGTCAGGCTCTCAGTGGTGGGAAACGACGACGAGCATCGGATGTATCTTGCGAAGAACCGATCTCATCATGTGCTCATAGGATATAGGATGCTGAAGGCACCATAACCACAGACCGACTGTCCCGGCCGATCGCTGTGGCTCCAAGCCTTTCTCCCTACATCGAAACTTGATGCCAGCCTCTTGATAACCGTAGAATATGTCTCGGAGTGGGGTTTGTCCTTTTCTTCCCAATAACCAAGACTGGTTCGTTGTAGGAGTTCTTGAAGAAGGCAGACAACTTTGTCGCTTGGTAGGCTGAAGAGAAGTTGCTGAATTCACGACGCAATCTCATACTGTGACCGTATGTACTCCTTGAAAGAGAATGGCCCTGTCCGGGCTGCACGGACGCGACTCTTATCATTCTGACTGGAGTACATGTTAGTTTGCATCCGTTCACAAAACATGTTTGCGCTTTAATCCTTCAGGTTGAAGGAGCCAGTTCGGTCGGGGGGGACCAGCATTATCGCGTCTGAGCACCTTTGGGGAATAGCCCGGCAGATTTCTCTCCAAAGATATTCTTAGACGTCTCAGGAAGTTGTCGTGGCAATCCCCCTCCTGCACAGCTTGATCGCTCGAAAGCATTGCTCTGTCTCCCACCGTATGGATGCATTGAGCGAAGACTTTCAGAAAGATCCGTTGGCAGCCATTCGATGTCATTTAGATGGGCGCATTGTGCAACAGGGTCGTTCCCTGGGTTAAGAGACATGCTTCTGAACCTGTAACCAACGCGATTTTCTTTCGCAATACACAGCTGGTCCCAGTCTTTCTGAAAAAAGGGAAAATCTTCATCGCTGTAGCATGGAGGAAGACCGTGAGGTCATATCGTTGGAGAAAATCGTCCCGGAAGACCCAATTTGGGGAGATGATAATCTACACAGCTCGCTGGGAGGGCTATTGTAGATGTAGACGGAATTATTTCCACACAGGACTCCGGAGAGACCGTGTGGAAAGTGGAGAGAAAGATTGTATCAGCAATCAGACTGAACGTCGCAGTAGTGCTCGAAAAAGCAGATCTGCGAATGAAGGTCTGCAAATATGACGCGTGCACAACAAGTCGTCAGTCGGTGAGGCTGCTAGATGACCTTTTTTGGCACTGCCGACGAAATAGACAGACACCAAAATGATGAGAAGAGAAGAGAAGTACACTTACTATCCACAAGAGGATAGGGACAAAGAGGATTTGTGATATTTAATGGGGGTACGAAAGCAATTGTTTGTCAAAATGAAATGCTAGGGATATATTGATTTCGCGGGCAGGAGTGTTTTGTGGGCACACCTACATACCACAACAAAGTGACCAAAGGTGTCCGAAGTCTGTAGGATGGCCTAGATCTCAGGCTTGACCTCCCTCCCTAGGCCACTTGGCTTTTGTAACCCCTCGTACGAAGACCAAGCTCTGAAGCACCCAAGCACGTCGTGCCTCATTTGACGGCCATCCGCTGATATTGATATATGTGGAAGTCGGTCTGCTATTTGGACTCGACATTCTAGCTTCCGTCAATTTGCATGCCATAGTCGTCGGCGTGTTTTCTCCCTGGCTTTAATCGACAATGGCAGAGACTTGGTGCCAAGGCATTGCACGAAAGCATCATCCCAGAACACAATGGATTCCATTAGAGCATTACTGTCTCGTGAGCTGAACGAGTTTTCCGTACATGCATGTAATTTGCAGTAAAGACTATGCAGGTTGCTCATTCACATGGATGGTCTTTCCCTTCGTTGGAGTTGAACGGAGGAAGGAGATGTGCAAGTGGCTCATGAAGTTGGCACCACTCAAGTGACCGAATCCATCTTGACTCGCCGAGTCCCAATTGCAATCATGAGTATCCTTGGAGTATGATCTTGTGACTCCAACACATTTGGAAGAGCGAAACCAGGAATGGAGAAAGCAAGAAATGAGAAGATCGAAATTACAAAACACGAGTACATTTTCGTGCTTTATAAAGGTTCAAATTAAAGCAAACAGGCGGCAGGATAAAGAGGTAAGGGGACCCTACAGGCAGTGAACGATTTGTCTCCTGAAGATGAGTACCTGACACTGATACATCATGTGTGGATCCGAAAGTTTGAGGGTTGAGACTGTGGGACGCGCACGGGGACCGGTGGAGGAGTGGGAGCGAATGTGAAATCGTCGAGCAAGATCAATGTGTATGAAGAGACGACAGATGCAGTGAGAGACCAGGACCTGGGAAGACGTTTCGGCTGTTCGTCAGTAAGGAAAGCGGCAGGTGCGTATGCTAGCTACCACGTGCTGCATGGTACTGGAGAGGTGATGAGTCAGGTTGATGGCGCCAGGGCGGTTTTTAGAGGGTGTGCTAAAAGGAAGGGATTGACAACCATTGAGGAGACAGAAGAGGGAAGGGGACGCGCAGCAAAGATTGAGTCGAAAGAATGCATTGAGGAGGTTCTTGGTGTGTGCCTGTGATGTGTGAGTCGAGAAGGGCGAGATCACAGCGAGGGATCCTGCTAATCTGCCCGTCAGCCTGGATATCGGCGTGTCAGCTCATGTTACACTGATCGCTTGCGATTTGAAATGTGCAATTTCATTGGTTGATTTGTACTGTGATATGAACGGAGTCATTGCTTAATCGGGTCGCGTTAGTGCCTGAGAATTCCTGAGCATTCGGATTCAGAACAGGGATTGCGCTACAAAACACAGAAAAAAGTACCAAACGTTCAAGCTGCCAGTCATGCTTACCGCAGAACATAGTTACAAGAATGCTCCTCAATGCTCCATGTTCATCTGTAAGTCCGCGTGATGAGCCGCGCAGTAGGTGGCAATAGCGGGGATCATGAGGCTCAAGTGCATAAGGCTGCAGGCCAGCCTTTGTAAAGCAAGACTCTGTGAAACGGTTTTGATCCGGACTCGGAGCGCCCAATTAGGCAGTTAGATATGCAGTGTAACGCTGCCCTTAGGTAGAATTCTCCGTCCTCAGCAAATAGCAGTGGAGCTTTCAGGTTTTGCCGAGGGACTCGGGTGGAGATTAGTTGCAGCAGCTCACGCGTCAAGGCATTTCTGGCCATGCACGGTGATTGGTAAAGTTGGGATTGTGCCTTGCGGATCGAAGTGGTTTTTTCATTGAAGCACCAGTATGAAACGATTGAATAGGTGGATGATACTCGAGCATCCTTGCAATTCTGCTACTGAAGACGATTGAACCTCCAATGGGACATCTCTTCGGGCGCGGATCTGGCCAAAAAGACCGCTGTGACATCCAGACATGTGGGAGAGACGAGATTGTCAGTCCTGGCAGAACCACGCTCCTCAGACCAAATCAATGAAATGATAAAAACAACCCACCCATCAAGGGATGCTGGCTTGATAATCTTGGCGAAAAATAACCCAATCTAGAATAAAATTCCTGAGCCTTGCCCTGCAATGCAGCCCTGCAATGCAGGTACATTGTACTTCGGAAAGAACTGAAACCACAGCGACAAAACTTGATAATAAAAAGACAATAAGCCACCACACGCTAATCTTTCTGATGCTATGATTCGAGATGTAAATGAATACGCTGCCTCTGTCATGACTGAACGGCTGAAGTAGAAAGCAGAGTCGATCTTGAATATTTTGAGTCATCTGGTGGAACGAACAGAGCAGTGACCACAAAACCGCCGTCCGCAGTTGCAACAACTCGGATTTATGTTAACAAGCTGTGGTCCGTGACCACAATGACAGCAATAGTAGACTGCTGTGCCGGGTCCAAAGGTGTGAGGAGTTGGAAGCAAGCTGATATGACCTTGGACATCTGAAACTTGCTGTTCGACAACAATTTCCTCTTGGTTGCTGGATTCTTCGCTCGTGGTGCTCAAAATTGACCTTGAAACTCGACAAGGTACGGAGGATTTCTCACCGAATTGTCGAGATGAATGAGAGTAGCTGAGGCCCCGATTAGAAAAGATCTAAATCACGTTAGAGGTGTGACAGCTTACCACATAACTTGTAGGTGTTGCTGGATGCTGCGAATTAATGGGGGAATGGAAGGTTGCCGAAATATGATTTCGCTTTGGTAGAAAAATCGAGGGTGCTTAGAAGGAAGGGAGAACTCGGCGAAGGTAGCGCATGCTCCTTTTATGTCCTCCTCGAAAGCTATACTGGACACAACGACACGTTTCCTCTGGAGGTTTTGTGGCTCTGTTCATGCCGAAGCGACCAGTCATAGGGTGCAATGTTCGAAGGTGGAGGTGGACGCGAGGTGGATTTGATTACGCTTCATCGCAAAGGCCCTTCTGAGATACTCTGGCAAGCTAGCAAGGGCGGTATTATCCGTCATTTCTGTAAAAGGCGTCTGATGTCTCATAAGCAGTGGATAAATCCGCAATTCGCGTTGCCCAGCGTTGCATAACTGAACTCTGAGACCAGCTTGGAACCGGTGAGCAGATGGGAGATGAGCTAGACCAAGTAAATACTCAGGAACGGCATCAAGAATTTCGCAGAAGTGAACAAGGGCATATCTGCCATCTGAGTCACCGAGCAAGCGGTGCAGAATTCGCCTATGGCTGAGCGTCTGAAATTGATCTCCGAGCACGACAGGCGTTCTTGGTATCCACTTTTGGCAGGAGTGAATCTAGCTCCACCCATTGGGAGTTGTAAAGCAGCAACAGACATCATGACAGTGCATCAGAAGCTTTCTCATACGTAGATTGCAGAGGCTAAAGGAGACGACAAGGTGCGCATTGGTTTTAGCGCCGTTTCCTTGCGACGAATCTGATCTTCAGGCAGCCGAGGTCAAGCTTGCCTTAGAAGAAAGAAAAGCTATAGGGCAGGCTTTAGGCAACGGTAGGTCGCATTTCTTCTGAAAAAATGGTGAATGAGCCTTGCAAAACAACGGACTTGCCTTGTTTTCAGCCTCATCCAAGAGGGTTCTAGCTGAGTCATCGAAATGGGCCTCGTCAGCTATTGGCCCCAAGGAGATGGGTATCGACATGCTGTCTGGAAACGCAGCCGAGGAATATGTCAGATGTAACGGAGACCAGTTGGATGCACAGAAGGCGAGAGAACGCTTGCGAAGAATTCAAAATCGACAGGCACCAGAGCTCAGACAGGCGGAAGGGCTGCGCCAGCAATGAGTTGGAGTTGCAAACATCTTGTGACTCAGGAGCAGATGTCACGGACGTCTTGTAAGGTGACATAGGAAATGCAATGCTACCAGTAGAACAAAGGATGTTATCACGTAGCGTTCTGTGAAGATAAGGAACGAATTAGATGGAGGTGACGTTGAAAATGAGAACCAAGCTAGCAAGCCGCCTTTCGGCATCGGGCCGGAGAGCCCGTCAAATGGAACCCACTCCGCATAGTCTAAAGTCGCGATATATTTTGAAGAATTGAAAGAGGATTGATGTTCATTACTGTGGTGATGCTGCACTTCGCCGGCTGCCATTTTCCCAGCTGATTTCCCTTGTATGCCTTTTGGGGCTCCACCAGCATGCAGAGCCTTCTCGTTTTCTCGAAATTCACTTTCAGGACTCAAACATCTTCGCAAAGATGACTACATTTACTCTGCCTGGGTCAGTAGGAGTTCGAACAATAGCAGAAATCTCCGAAGATCAGCTACGCTCCTTCCCTCCCTTCAAAACATGGCTCGAGACGCTGCAACATTCACTCGCCCTTCAGGCACAACAATCGCACCCTTTTCATGCTTCGCCTTACATACTTCGCGGCATCATCCTACAATCGTGCGACTTCTTTGGAGGCAAACGTCTAGGCTTTCTCAAATTCAGAGCGGAGATTACGAATGACATAGGGGAATACTTGCCAGGCAGTGTCTTCTTGCGTGGAGGGAGTGTCTGCATGCTTCTCATTCTACAACCAGACGACGTTAATGCCGAAGAGGAGGAGTACGCCGTGTTGACTGTTCAGCCAAGAATAGCAGCGGGAAGTCTGGGGTTTGTGGAACTCCCTGCCGGAATGCTAGATGATAGTGGCACCTTCACCGGTGCTGCTGCAAAAGAGATCAGGGAGGAGACAGGTTTGGAAATCGCAGAAGCTGAATTGGTGAATATGACAAGCCTCGTGATTCGGGAAACAAGTGATGTGGGGGAGCATCTTCAACAAGGAATCTATCCGAGTCCTGGTGCCTGCGATGAGTTTATACCTTTGTTCTTGGCGCGCAAGAAGCTCGGACGAGCAGAGATCGCGAGCATGAAAGGGAGATTAACGGGATTGCGAGCCCATGGGGAAAAGATAGTATTGAAGATCTGCCGACTCGACCGGCTATGGAAAATTGGTGCGCGGGATGGAAAGACGCTAGCTGCAGTGGCGCTATACGAAGGGCTGAAACGAGAGGGCAAGATATGATCACGAATTCACAATGAGCCTCTCACCTCAGCTACGCCTTCACTTGGCAGAGCTCCTTCCGATAGAGAGATTGTAAACGGAGTTTCTGTCCATTGGCATCGATTGCCCTGTGAGTACGAGGAGGGCATTGAGATCATCCCAGTCACGGAGGAATCCTGGCTCTACCCGTCAAGCGAGACAACTCAGTGAAAGAATCAAGCATAACAATGCTTGCTCCAGTGATCACAGAAGCTCTCAACCGAGAGTCAACATCTATATACCACCGAAGCAAAGGAGGGAAATCGTGGAAATAAAACAGTTTGGTTGTGAAACTTTTCTGATTGTGAAACATTCAGACTCAAAGCACTCTGAACGCCCGAGTAGGCTCGACGCTACAGCCACCTTCTCAGCTCCAGCTGGAATTGCCCATTCGTCACCTGGCTTCCTCAAAACGACATCCTCTCGAAACCATTCTGGAGCTTTGCAACAGCCTTGTCAGATGCAGAACCATTCTGGCCCACCTCTCAACTTTACTGCTGTCTTAATCAGACTTCCGAGACTAAGAACCTAACCTCCAAAAAGGGGTCCCGGTCAGCTGGTCCTCCTTTTGATGGTGTAATAGTGACCTACCTCTGGCTCAGTCGGCTCCGGCGCAGGTGTCTTCTTGCAGCGTTCGCAACTAAGCTCGGTCGGAGGATGGCCCTCGACCCGCTCGGGGTTCTCGCAGGTAAAATTGGGGTAGCAGTTGTCGGTGGTGAGTTTGACGGCGTGGCCGCAGCCGAAAACCACGAAGTAGACTTTGCACATCTTTGCGGTGGCTGGTACTTTGTCGGCTGGATTTGAAATGTTTGATGGGGTCTGCTTTTCGAGGGTTGATGACGGTGAGTTTGGTTTAAAAAGGAATTCTGCCAGGTTAAAGTCAGCATGCTGATATATATAGCGGAGGGGTTATGGCACCTGCTCCAGAGGTAACAAAGAATTTGTTAAAAACAATTGTGTTCTCGTTTTCTACAATGGTCTTTGAAGCGTTTCATAGAAAATGGTGGCCACATGACAATGGCATTGCTTGTCTTGGCGTTCGACAAAGGGGGCAAGCTTGGCATTAGTCCTGGTCGTTGTTCTTGGGAGAAAGGAATGCCCGATATTGCATTTACATCAACAGAATGCTGAACGAAGCTCTTGCAGAGCATTGTACTCGGCTTTGTTCCCGAGCTTCGTTAGCTGGGTCCTGTTTTGCCGATCTGGGATTTGAGAACTTATACTCGAAACAAGATGAGTTGTCGATGAGATCTATAAAACCACTTCTGTTGATGCAACAAAGGTACGATCACATTGATATTCTCAACTTTTGAATCACCCATCAAAGCCTAGACTAACAACATGTCGCCATCCGCGTGCTGCATCTCCTCAGAAGACCACGGCTGCGACCTCATCATAGTCCATGGAGACACACTGCGGGGCTTGCTGTCATCTGCTGCTGTCGACCGAGCCATCCACAGCCACGTCGATGGCTCACTAGATGGTGAATTTCCAGTGATGTTCCTCTGCAAAGACGATCTTGCCCTCCACCTTGGGAATGTGGCCGACAGGGACGACCTTGAGGATTTTCTGGCAATGCTCCTTGCCGGAGAAAACATTCAGAGCCTGCAAGTCGAGCTAGGTTGTTGGGAAGAGGTCGGAGATGAATCCATCTGCGCTTCTCCAATGACGACGGAATATGGACGTGACAGAGACCTCTTTCAAGACCAATCCGATCTTGAACCGCTCTTGACCGAAGGCCCGTTCCAAGACCCAGCAACTTGCGAACCAATCCTGCTCGAGGACCCGTTTCGAGACCCATCGGATACGGACACCGAGCCAGAAGGGCCGAGAAGGCTCACAGGAGAGAGGAGAAAAGCCTTTCGCGCCCGACTTGCATCCATCAACCACAGGAGCAGGTCTCCTCTCCGTCAGAATTACCATCGCATTCCTGAAGTAGTCCCTGAATGCCCGCCGAAGGGTGATTGCTCGACATGCAGGAAATGCGAGGAAGCTGTGGATTACGAATGGTAAGTCCTTCTCGTTCAGCTGATTCTTCTGCTCCAAATGCGCTGGCACGTACTTGCAGGACAAGTAGTGGCCGGCAGGATAAGGTGATGTTGCATATTTCATCCTACATTTCCACCGCTTCAAGATTGAACAACCTCGTAAACAACTTTCTTGTTCTGCCATTTGATTTGTGCTAGACTCCGAACTTGGTGTGATTTGACACAGTAAGATGAGCATGTAGCAAAGAATAGAACCGGAATCTGGGACGCAATGCCAATCTTGCGTGGAATATTGACAGGTGAGTGAAGCACTGGTGTTAACCGCAGTGAACAAAGGAGAAGAGCACCGCTCTGAAGCGAGTCCGCTCAAAAGCGGTGGTAGACTCTAGAATTAAACGCATAGTTCTCGAAAGGACTTACATCTCTTCATATGACTCCATAAACTCAGCTTCATTTCCCAGAGCTGCGCAAAGATTTATGGGGATCATCCCATCACTGATTGAGGCGGCATATTTCACAATGGCCTCACAAGAGGCAGATCTGTCGGGTGGCCTTGATAACGGACTCATCTTAGAAGAGACATTGATGAGCGCAGGCGGTGCTGCTTCGCCTGCTGGAGCTGCCACAGCGGACACCGATACAGGTACGTATTAGCGCATGCCCTTTGCTTGAGACTCTTGCGAACCATTTTCTTTCATGCTCAGCTGACCTCCTCAGCATCACTGACCAACAAACGCTTCCTGAATTCTCTGACACCCGAGCGTCTAAATAATGCACAGAAGGCTGTAGAGGAGCACTCATCGCCTGCGGCCAACGCTACCCAAAATGCAGTTGAATCTGCTGCCTTCTCGGAACCAATCGCTCCCAGGAACAGTCCAGTCACAGTCCATGCTCTCTTCACTCCTGATGCATCTGACCAGGAGGCCTTCATGAAGAAATTGGAAGCCATGCTCGTCGACCATGAACTATCACCGTTTCAACCAGTCAATGGACAGAACTTGACCTTCAAAAATGCCGCCCTAGACGCAACTGTGGGCACACAATCAACGATAAATGATCAACCTGGAACAGATCACATTGATCATGAGTTCTTCGAGAGTTTGCTCAAGTCAGAGGTGATTAATGGTCCCCAATCCAGTTCCCATCCTCTGGATGCTGTAACCTCACAGCCCCTACCAGCGCAGCTCGACTTTCCCTCATCACCGAGGATGCCATCTCACAGATCACCGCTGCTTCCACAGGATATGCAGCCACCTTCCACTCCAATTCATTCATACCCACCAGGGGATCATGAAACCATCAAAGACTACCGAAATGGCAATATTTTCCCGAGCAGCTATCTCGCTCGGATTCGTGGTCCAGTAGACTCGACCTTTTCCAACGACAACTGGGGCGATGAGCATTATTTTTCTGCTCCGCGCCCCTTCAGGTATTTGGAGGACTTCAGACCGAATCCGCATCATAAAGTCGACAATCACGCTATCGGAAAGGGGCTGCACGGCCGAGCGATAGCCATACCCGAACAGACCATAGAGGACAGCTTGAAGAGCTTCGAAGAATCACTAAACAAGCTGGGCGGCGGGAACAGCGGAGCACTAGATCCACCTCTGTCGTTTGAGGAGATGAAGCAACGAATTCAAGGATGCATTGCGGAAACTGAACATCTACCCTTACTTCCAGACCTAGACCGGAGAGTCCAACGACAGAAGATCATTCACAGCCGCAGAGCAATGCAAGGCATCAATGCGGCGGCCGTTGTTGCCCCTGGAATACATCCATTTCGCATTGGAACTGCACCCTTCATCACGCAAAGTCTTAGCAGCCACAGGCGGGTCGACAAGAGGAGATTGCACCGGAACGCTCGAGCGGAGCAGGAGCTTAGAGAGATAATCGCGAGTCGAGATGGTGCGGGCAGGACCAGTGCATGGCCTCAGCCGAGAAAGAAGACTGCCAAATAACGCTGCTGGAGGACAGACATGCTACTCACGTTCCGTATGGCGATTCCTCACGGAATTGGACGCCATTTTTAAGTTTGGGAAGTTTCAGGGTGATCGGCTTACCTCACTGATGACTAATCCTGGGCGACTATCAAGCCACTTTCGCACGACGGCATACATTCCAGCTTTGGTAGACGTGTGCAATTTTAGGTCGGATGGATGATTGATCGTCCAAGAGATAGGTTACTCGGTTACGATAGGATCCTCCAAATTGGAAGATAGATTCTAATTTTCTTGTTCTTGCCTCAACATTATGAACACTCATTCCCCCTGTCATTTTCGCGTACTCGTATTTGAAGTCAACGTCGATTTTCGGTACTCTTTGAAATTGCATATATGACATCGCATATCTGTGTTCAGACTCGAAATATTCACGACGCTCCTATCTTGTTTGTCAATTTCCTTCCGCTTCGTTGCGAGATTCACTGAAGCAGACCCAACAGCAATATCCCGGAGCGACTTTTTGGAATGCTCGAATACTTCACCACGATCACCAGCAGAACTCAAACTGAACTAGCGAAGCTAAGAGCTCGTGTCTGCTCTATGACCTCAACCCTCAATCCAGAAACATTTGCGATGTCTCCCACCATAATTGAGATCTTCCAATCCCAAGGCTGCTCCGCCTGTCCACCAACCTATTCCCATCTCCTTACCCTCCTCGCGAACCAAAGCCCTCCTTTAGTCCTGCCTCCTTCTAACCTACCAAGTCACCTACTGGAACTATATCGGCTGGACAGATACCTTCGCCAAAAAAGTCTTCAATGACAGACAGCATAACCATATCAAGCGACTAGGGCTCACGAGCTCGTTTACGCCTCAGGCCGTTGTTAATAAGAGGTTCTCGTAGTTGGTGAAGGGTATGAATGATCTGAAGAGCTTGGTGAAGAGCGGCAAGGATCGAGAGCCTGGTTCTGGTGGAGTGAGGCTTAAGATAGATAATCCAACAAATAATATGCACGAGGCCATGATCAACGGATCTAGGAGTAAGATAGAAGGAGACCTGGATTTGTGAATAATAAAGTACGATCCAAGGCCTGTAGAGATGGAGATCTTGGCTGGGGAGAATGCAGGGCGAAGGCTTCATCATGAAAATGTTGTGAAAAGGATTGAGAGGGTGGGGTTATTTCAAAGCGATGAGACGGAAGGTACCTTTTTTGTTGATCTTGCAGGGAAGGAAACCCTTGCATTTGTGGTGCTCGTTCAGCAAGGATACGGGGGTACGATTTTGGCTTCTCGATGCGTCTAGGACCTTGTTAGCAACGCTGTGATCAGCCTTGGCGAGTCGGTGTCTGGCATGTTTAAGGAGTGAAACTCTGCCATGAATGCGGCTACGAATGAATTAGTTGTAGCCTTGCCCTGTACAAACAGAGTTGTCATCTTTGCGGTGACACTTCACAGATAGAGTCTCTTTTCAGCCTCACCCCTGGTAAGAATAGTGGAGCCCGGTTGCGGACGCACTCCAGACATTAATTGACGTAGACCTTCATCATTCGGCGGATTATCCTGTGGCTTTCCTGGAGATGTACAAACCACGGACCCTTGAACGAAGACGAGTATGAATTCGGTCCACTCTACAGCATTTTCAGCCGTATCAGAAGTGCGGTCCGTTGTTGAATGCCACGCTTGGGTTGGCGCCGAGCCATTGAAAATCCCAAGCATCGCCTTTTGAGTACTCCTCTGATGTTTGCATCAATGTTCCCAACTGCTCTTCGTTGACGGTATGCTCAACAGTGGCAGTGGCCTGTGATCGAGATTTACCTGTGAAGCGAGGATTGTCGCGCTAATTTCTTTTCAGTCGGTCGTGTGCTCTGTGGTATCTGGGCTATTAATAATACATTCAGTGCTGGTTCGAAATGAATAACCGCTTGAGCAAGTCGCTTCTGTTCTGTAATGGTAAAACTGTCATCGGGCTCCCGTTCCGAAATGAACGGATGCTGGTTTTGTATTGAGCATTGCGTCGGATCTTATAATATTTCTTAAGATACGACCAGGTCGCTCGCGTATCTTCCGGCCATTGTGAGGAATCATTGAGGATAATAGCTTCTACAGACATCTGTCAGTTATCTTGTTAGATCATCGCAATTGAGTTTCCTCACGTGGGACCGAAGTGGTCGGTGGAGAATCCAAATCCAAATCACGTTGAAGCACGAGCCATCGATCCGAGGACAAGTTGTGACAGTCGCTTCCACTGATCATACGACTAAGCGGAGAGGGCACCTAATGATTATGATTTTCTGCAAGATGTTGCAAAAAGTCTTCGAACTTTTCTCCAGGTTGCCCTGGTGTTTTGGGAGCGATCACAAACTTTGCATAGAGTTGAAAACGCAATCCTCTGTATCTATTTCGACTTGTGGCGAAAGATGGGGCACGCCGGGTTGATGGTGCGGGTTGAGTTGATGGTGCGGGTTGAGTTGATGGTGCGGGTCGAGTCAATGATGAAGGCTTGATGGTCCGGGTTGAGATGATGCGACTCGCTATACTGGTGGTGGCGCGCGTTGTGTCAACGGTGGGTTCTGTGTGGAGAGGGGGGTTGAAGTGGTTGATTCGACCTCTGAGGTTGATTCGCCAAGCCGTTCTCGCCTGAATTGCTCTGACAATCTTGACAGTGGGTACTGTGTCGATGGTGGACCTCGTGCTGATGACTGACCGAGTATTCGTGACGGAAATGGTTTTAGCGTTGTGTCCTGTGTTGTTTAATTTGACTTCGCCCAGCTGTTGTCCACGATTCGGTTGCGTGGAGCGCCGTGGAAGACAATCACAAGATTTCCCATCGCTACTGCCGCAAATTGCGCATAGCATCCCGCTATCTGAACAAAGAACAGTACAGAGGAGCAAGTAAGGGGAGTCTCGGGAAAGTCAGGAAGTCTGCCTTTTTCAATAGATAGATAAGAAGAGAAGATGTTTGTTCATAGGAGCAGAAACACAGCAGGGGACATGAATTCGATAAAATGAAATCTATTGCATGTGCATATGTATACTCTGTATCAGCGGCTTGTTAAAGAGATTCAGTCTGGGACCTGGTCAACCCTGCTGCTATGAATGTCTTGTACATGCCATGAGCTTGGCTTGTGCCAACGCTACTTCATGCTCGGCTGCGAAGTCTCTAGCATTGCCTCATGCGACGCTATCGCCAAACGGGTTTGTAGTGTTCCAGTAAACTTGTTAAAACCACTCCGCAAAGGATGGTTGGTATGAAACCAGGAGTGAGGCGCGAGTTTCTATGCGTGGACCGCCAAGCAGTGTTAGAAGCCTCTCCATTCACCCTTCAAAAGCTCAGCAAGAACAAGGTTGCTCAAAAATCTTGAGGCAAGTGTTACCACTGAGTTACTGCGTGCTTCATCATGAACCATTCAGCCTTTTGATTATCCGTTGAGTGACCAGAAGAGGTACAGACTTAATGGGAATTGACCCATTTGCCTGTCAAACTGACGACCAGTGTACTCGCTCGGGTCTCCACTGAGAGAACCATTGAATATCCTCCGACCCTGCTTGACTTTATCGTTTTGTCGTGCGTGAAGCTCATCTATCCACCCAGACTGGTCGGCAGTTTTCTTCATGTTCACGTATTACTCTCTACCTTCGGGGTCACCAAGTGCCTTCATGAAGTTGGGGCTGCTGTCCTCGTGCTGTCCTGCAGGTAAACGTTGCGATGTCCCCCACCAGGCCCTCCATGACGTTTCCGGGGTTGTCGACGGCATCGGCGTTATTCGATACTCTCAGCTCCCGCATAAATCGACCAAGGGTTCCGAAAATTATGAGCCCGTCTTGCCCGCGAGTGATTGCGACGTATATACTATGTCGCGATTGAGCATGCCGGCTCACAGGTATACCAGCGGAGGCCGCCCCAGCATCCACGAAGCACAGACCATCCAGAGACACGGTGACAAAGTCTACCAGGACGATGGACTTCTCATTGGCCTGATACTTGTCCACGGTCGCGGCGTCCATGGCCCATTCGACCGTTGCGCCCGGCCATTGTCTCATCATTCGCTTGATGATAGCGCAATGGCCGGAGCAGAAGCACAATGTGACAACGTCCTTTGCAGGCACTTCTTCCTTTTCGAGGAGGTGGGTGGCTAACCTAACCACTGCTTCTGCACTGGCGTAGTTTTCCAAGGACATACCATACACTCGAGGCGTAACAATGCCGTACTCGACATCGACGCCACAATACTGACTATTACAGTTAGCCAGAGGTTTTGTGGGGGGATATTGCGCTCGGACTGCCTGCCGAACGGCTTGCCTATTGCGGCTATTTTCTTTGGTCCATCAGGCATTCTCCACCTGTCCATCGTAGATGACATGCCCCTGCCACTCAAAGATGTCGGGATGCATACGATACTGCTTAGCCAAGCGATGGAAAGGACAGCCCTTTGCGAGGAACCAACTGAGCACCGATATGCTGGTAACATGGGAGTACTCATTAGACTTGTTGGCCGCAGAGTGGAGGAGGCAGCAGATTTCCATCCCCAATCATGATGTGACATTCGATGTCTGGCCAAGTGAGCCCAATAGCGGCATCAGCGACTTTGGTGCCTGAAGCCTCCTTGTGCGCGAAGATCGTCGGCTTGAAATGTTCCCTATGTATCGGAAGTGCAGCGTTGATTAAGGTGGTGGCGATGAGATCTTGCTTCTCAACACCAGACCCATTATACACTCCAGCTCTGTATGAATGGTAGTTCTGATCTTCTGTCAAACAGCCTAGGTCTCAGGGCGTCCATTGGTCAGGGTTTCGGCTAGCCTGCGCCCTGTCCAACGCCCTGTCCAACAAGGCTATTTTGAGCGCATTTC
>JAABUK010002887.1_pt1 | contig 30047 bp, 45 predicted proteins | sample 5559141 | NCBI WGS metagenome assembly JAABUK01 (sample SAMN10711869, study PRJNA513367) | rock metagenome | isolation source: Antarctica rocks | place: Antarctica: Victoria Land, Pudding Butte nord | collected 2016-01-03
TGTTTGTGTTTGTGTTTGTGTTTGTGTGTGTGTGTGTGTGTGTGTGTGTGTGTGTGTGTGTGTGTGTGTGTGTGGTGTGCGACAAAAACAAGCTGGTGGGAGTTCTGTTCTCAAAAGAGCCTGTACAGGGAAGGTATCACAGCCCTGAGCTTAAACCTGGGACAAGTGAGTGTATCTGACTGCTGCTGGTCTCATTGCTGCGATGTTTAGGCGAAGTTGATCAGCCACAAAGCACAGGCTGTTGAGTATGCGTGGAAAAAAAAGAAAAAAAGAAAAAGGGGGGGAAAAAGGGAAAAGAAGGAAAAAGAAAAGAAACAGTTGAGTATGCATGTTGGCAGTGGACCAACTTCCTGTTTAGAGCGGATGCTTTGGATAAAGCACAGCGTTGGTACACTCTTGGCCCCACCTGCAGTGTTCAATCTCAAGGGGCACTGTGGTGATGAATAGCCCTGTCATGAGCACATTGCTGTAACAGCCTGATAAGCACTTGAGTTGTGAGGTCTGACAGGTGCGCTGTTCAAATTGCAGCATACCTAGAGCTATTGTGCACTGACCAAAGGGGATCGCCTCTACTGCTGCTTGCCTGACGACAGCAATGCATGCCTCCTGCAACCACAAGACATCTAGGCCAGGTTTTGTTTGTGGTGGCCATGAACATGCTAAACTTCTTAACAAGATGCCAACAGGGTAACAACAGGATCTCGAAGATTGCACGAGCTGGCGTGGTGCAACAATCACACCAGCTTACATCTGCAGTTGCATATTCACTTCAATCCTGCAAGGATTGAGACACAGAGACACATCATAATATGGAGCCAGTTTGGCCGCACCTGCTGACCAGTAACGCGTTACATTAGCCTGGAGTACCCTGGCTTGGGATACACACTTTGCGCCAAGAGCCAGTGTTAAGGGCTGGAGCATTCCAGTGATACTGTCAAGCAAAGCCACAGAACAAAGAGTGCTGTCCCTTGAGGCTGATCCAGCTGAGCAGGTGTCCAGGTACACTCAAAGCTGTCCAATGGCCGTACACTTCAAACCTCACCATGACTTTGTTACTTTGCTGTGGCAGGCCTCTGCCATTGCTGGACAGCCTGCCAGGAGGGGAGAATGTGAATGTCCTCTGGTAGGTGACAGGGGCCTCCAGGTCCATGATGTGGTGGGGAGGGGGCCCAACCAAGTCCAGAAGAAGAGGTATGGCTCCTGCCTGAGCTGCCTGCTGCTGGTTTGCTGGCAAGGCCAAGAGCTCTTCCAGACACTCCAGACAGGCCTGTGCAAGAGCTGCAGCTGCTTAGTATTGGGGCCATGCCAATTCTTTTCAGCCACAGGGCCATTGCTTAAGCTGCCTTGCGTAGAACTGGGCAGGGCAAATGCTCTACCCTACAGTTTTAATGGAAGAGGGCTTCATTAGGACCACACCGAGCAGCCCCTGTGAGGCGTCCCTCTGTAAGTTAAGCTTCAGCCTCCAGCTGACTCGCCAACAATCAGCACATCAACGACAGGACGCTGGGAGGTAACTAATGGGCTGGAAATAGGTAATGTGTTTAGGGCAAATGGGCAGAAAACAAGGAGAAAAGGTGAGAGGAAATAGATAGAATATTGTGGCAAATGGGCAGAGAAGGAAGAGAAAAGCTGAGGGGAAATTGATAAAATGTTGTGGGCAAATGGGCAGATAAGATGGAGAACAGCTGAGAAGAAAAGCTGGTGTTGGTCGTGATACACAGGCTACGAAGGGGAGCAGGAGGCTGATGGTAGGTTGTACTGCAATGCACTAAAAGCATGATGGCAAGGTATTGGTAAATCTGAAAAGGTGCTGTCATGTTTGTAGAGACAACAACAGGGGCTGCCAAAGCAGGAATGGACTTGGCTGACAGGTCAGCAACGTGTTTGGTGATGACAGGTCAGCAACATGTTTTGTGATGTTGGGCTGTGTTGAGAGACTCGATGAGGCTGCACTGATGCATGACATGATGAGGCTGCACTGATGCATGATATGCCGAGGCTGCACTGATGCATGATATGATGAGGCTGCACTGATGCATGATATGATAAGGCTGCACTGATACATAATATGTTATGTCTGCTGCCTACCGGGGTCATTGAAGGGGCAGGAAGCGCTTCCTGCATTATGCTTGAGCTGTACAAAGACAGCATAACAATGCTTATGATGAGTTTGCAGTAGCAAGCCACTGCTCTGTGCATGAATGACAACTGTGGATGTACTGCATGAATGACAACTGTGGATTTACTGCAAAAATGACAATTGTGGATATACTGCATGAACGACAACTGTGGACGTACTACCACTCCTGGCAAGTCGATACAAAACAACTTTTGCTTCTGCCACACGCCTGGATACAAATGCAGCCATGACACTGACCTAGCTCCTGTCATTATACAGTTGTAATGACTCATCATGTGATTACAACGACTACACCTGCACAGCCTGGGGGCTGGTAAGGGTCTGGATGGGCCGCAACAATTCCTGCAAAAGGCCAGCTTCTCCCATCTCTGCCTTTAAGCTGTCCCTCTGCATCAGCACAAACAGGCACAATCAGAGAGCAGGCAGTCATCATATCAAGGAGCAAGAAAAGAAAAGAAAAGAAAAGATTACGCCTTTTGGCGTCAATTTAATGAGAAGCCAAGTATTATACCGGGCTGCCCAGAAATCAAGGAGCAACACCAGTCAGAAGGCACTGTCTAAAGGGAGGCCTCAGTCAGGCCTCTGGAAGAAAGTTATGCAAAAGTGGACAGGGAAGATAGGACAGTGTCTTTGCGCGACAGGTGCAGTGTAGCTATAGCCTCTCTCCTCTCTCCGCACCTTGCAATTCCAGTACAACCAGCAGCAAATAGCTGCAGCATGCCCTTTCTATAGCGCAACAGCATGCACAAAATTGGCCTGTACGAGAGACAGTGTGAGTCACCTTGGTCACCAAATTTCGGATCAGATGAGCTAGGTTTGTGTAGTACACAGGTGTCGCACCCACTGCAGCCATGAGCTCTACCATAAGTTGACAGGAGCCTTGAAGCTTGGCTAGACACTCTCGCAACTGCAGCATGATATTACTCACTATGTGGTGTCTCAGCAGGCATACACGCAGGCATATATCATGCAACAAACCGTCGCTGTAACTGCAGCCTTTCATGAGCAATGGTAGTTTAAGCAATTGCTGTGATCAAGTTTGTTCAGCCTGTTGCCACACTTTTGCCACATACAAATTGGCCTAACAGTGATTGCAATGTATGGCTTTGCTGTGCTATGATGAGCATGACAGTAGCATGCACAAAGCACCACAAGTACACAAGTTGCAGCGATTGCAAGATTGCATTGTGGGCAAGCAGCTCACTACAACCACAACGAGAGCACAGAGCGTGCACATGCAATCAAGGAGTGGTATACCCACCAGCTTGCTCTCAGACAGCTGCCTGAGCAAGCCAATGGCTTGTACAGTGGCCTCTCTAGTGTAGCAGCCATGTGTGGCAAGGATGACATCATAGACAGTGCGGCCCTGCAGGTATCACACCACACGACTGCAAGCAACACTTACAGCTTGCTCTCATAGTGGCAACTTTTAGCTTGTGTCATCAAATACTATGCAATGTTGCAGTAGGACTTGTATGTAGGCCTGATACTCAACAAGCCTTGTGGGAACCATGGACATGCCCATATTGGATCCAGTATTGGATGGGGGATGAGCGAGCTTAGCCCCCACAAAACGCACTGAAAACACTGTACATGGTTCCAGTCTGCAGGGGCCTGGCAGCCACCTTGTTGGGGGCTGTCAAGCCCTGGGCCAGAGTTTGGACTGCTAATGCAATATGTGTGATCGCGCTGTTTCTGGGCAATGCAAGCACTGCTGATGTAAGAATGGCAGACCTGTGGGCATTTGCTGCGGAAGATAGCATCTCTTTGCTGATCATCTTGTGCTAGACCATGCAAGATTCCTGCAACATGGTGAAGTGAGAGCCTTTCAGGCCTGGCACAGTCGAAAGAGCCCAGCAAAGCAAAAGGCTGGTGCATTGAGCAAACAGGGCTTGTATTGGCACAGCAGCCATCACCATATTTGCTGCGATCATCACACTAAAACAGGGAAAATGCACATGACAGAGAGCGGTGCCAGCAACAGGTGGGCTGCTGTACGCATAGCCTGCTGCAGAATACAATTCATAACATGCTGCTGTCAAGCAGCTGGCCTCACCTAAAGCACAGGTCTGATCAAGTGGGGTGCTGTCGGGATTGGACACAATGAGGGTACATGCAGGAACTGCCCCAGCAGCTGCAACGCGCTCTCTTGCAGAAGGTCCTGATAAGATGTGGTACCAGAGCAAACAAGCTGCATCATGCTGCATGCCAATGTTGGTTTCAGGTGTTGAGGTGGTTGTCCATACTTGCTGTAGGTAGCCAAGTATGAGAAGCTTACTCTGGTGAGAGCCCCTGTGCCATTTCTCTGCATGAACAGTTGGGATTTTGGCTTGTGGTTGTATTCAGCAAGGCAAGGCTCAGCTGTGTCGAGTGTCAAACGGGCAGCACGGAGCTATCAACAAGGCTAGGTGGGTCTCTATCAAGCACAGGCTTGCGTCGGAATTGTACGTACCAGGCAGACCATTAAGCCTTCAAAATCGTCCTTGATTGCACTCCGAGACTCATTATAGCGATAAGTCAGGCTGGAGCTGGCCGTGTCCGCAGCAGCAGGTGGCATGAGTTCACAACAGACGGCTGCAGCTACTGAGCAAGCGTGGTCATAGGGACACGCGCACACGACCCCTGCAACAAGCGACGATGGTGCGCATGCTCACAACGAACTCAGACCGATGTGCCGTTCCAGACCGCCAACAGGGCATACTGTGGAGCATCTCCCAGGTTGCACTTGACTACGCAATTGACTACCTCGATGACTCACTCAAGTATGTTCATGACTAAGTTTACAGGCTATCTATCAGGACATTCAATGGCAATATTGAAGCGCCACACAACTTGCACCTCCGCTATGTATGCTACGACCCAAGCAGTGAGGCAACGCAGATGTGAGACATGGCCATAGTGCTACCTACCAACCGTAACATCCTGCGCATATACTGGTGCCTGTTGTCAGTATGAAGACAGTCACTGAGTGGTCATGGACTCAAACATTCTACATACATTGCAGCTCGGCTTTACATGAAGCCTTTGCGGATCTGTTTCTGCAGTTCCCGCATGGTTTGTATAACTTCTGGGTTCATGAGGGAAGCTGCATCTGTCACCATTCCCCTTGATCCTGCTTGAGCCTCATATGCTCGCAGAACAGCTTCAACGGTTTGCATCAGAACCTCTGGTGTCCTGCATACCATTGACACCTTTATTTCTGAAACCCTGAATCTTCATGGCACCCACATTCATGATGAGTCTGTGCTGAGCTGCCAAGCAACAAAGCACACAGCAAAGCACCATTGCTGCCTTGAACTTGCTACAACAGGCCCATGTAGTCAATGTGCAATGCAGCTTACACAGTGTCAATGACATGCAAGACTTGAGTCAGGTTCTTACGTAGACAGCAGGTCTTGCTCCTCTGTCTGCAAATCTGAACCTGGTGCAAAGGCATCTTGCAGGGCAGTCTGTCGCTCCTGAGGCGACTGTATCCTCAACAAATGCTTCAGGATACGCACTTCTGGAGGCTGCTGCTGGACTAGGGTCTCCTTGGCCTGTTCATTCGCACACTCAGGGATGTTTGGGACATTTGCAGACATACTGACAGACAGGACTGACCTGTGGAAGTACATGAGGTGCATGACATCTGCAGTTTTGGCCACTGGAAGACTGAAGCATGCATTTGAGTAGAGTGTGCTTTTATGAGAAACACTGACAGGTACGCTGTGCGCATGTACATGTCACCCCCTGTCGGGAGAATAATTCAGAGGATGCTGTTGTGGCTATGGACATAATATACTCTGGAGGCAGATTTGGCAAAAAGACTGCTGGAGCATGACCTACAAAGCAAATACAGCTGGGCTGTGCAACTTGCTGACACGAAGGTGAAGCAGCAGCAACAGTAATGATGCTGTCCACCTTGCAATGCACTTCTGCATTAGCAGCAACTGTTGCATGCCGGTACAAAGCTGAATGCTGAGCTGTGCTGACCTTGAAGTACAGATGAGCCATGACGTCTTTGACTTCCTCACGAGTGTAGTCAGTGTCCTTGACACTGGAGTGTGCTTTGGCAATGGTGAGCAGCAGGGCGGGGTCCAGAGCCCCACTCTGTGCCATGCTGTCAAGCTTTGCATCCATCTCTTGCAAGCTTCCAACCTACCTCACAGACAATCAAGAGGTTCAGAACCTATGGAAACTACATACAATGTCTTGTGCCATTTTATGCAAAAAGACGAAGACTAGCGCTTGAGAGTTGGTATGACACATAGTATTATGCACGTGTACGCATGACTGCTACTGTGTCTGACAGCATCTGGACACATGTCCGCTTTGCTTCATCAAGTTGGCTGTCTCTCTTGTCTTTTCAGTACTGGCATTCCAGCCAAAATGTATGCAGTCTACATGGAGTTGGTGACATGGCAAAAATTGGCAGCAGCAGGGTGCATCCGCTCAAACAAGTGCTGTAGGTTTCCCAGTACCTTGAGCAAGTCTTGGAACTTGTCTGAAGCCATAGCCAAAGCTTCCTGATCTGCTGCAACTGCATCAAAGGCTTGCACCAGAGCAATCAGCCGAGTCGCCAAGTTGATCAGGTCTGCATGAGAATTGCACAAGATCTGGCAGATGGTCAGCACTCATGACGCCAAAATGGCCGACTTCTCCATGAACACAAAGGAAAATAGCGTGGAAAGCGAGGCAATGCAAGGAGGGTCACGTTTCAAGCATGTCAACCATGTCTGCAGTGCAAAATGTAACAGCCGGGTGCAGGTGGATCATCAATGAGACATTTGCCAGGCAGGGCACTGCATGCATATCTGGAATGGGCATTGTTTACCTTCCCTCTGCTGCTTATCCTGATGTGAAGCATGTATGAGGTTTTCAACATGGTCAAAGAACTCTGAGGTGAGCTGCAGCCTATGACTGGCAACTGCACCCTCCCATTCTACGGCTTGTGTATTCTGAAATAGACTCAATGTCTTGTCATGCGCTTGCAATTCCTCATGCACCTGCACAACATGGAGCCATGATAAACTTTTGTCGCTAGCCGCACAACTGGTGTCTAAGCCACGTGGCACATGGGCCCACATGTGTCACAACTGCAAGCAAGACCCTTGCTTGCCTTTGTGACAGATATCAGACTGCAAAAGTCCTGTGCTATAGGTGGAACTCACCCTTTGCAAGGAAATCCTCCGGAAAAGTTCCAGAAAACCTTTGTTAAACCTTTGGAAGAGCAGAAGCTGATCGTTTCTTTGGGTGAATTTTAACACACATGCCAGATGCGTTGTCCAGACCATCAGTCAGACAGCAGACGCTCAACAATCTTCCCTTACGGCCATGCATGCATCTGTTGCAGAATGTTGTCCAAGCCTGTTCGTCAAATGCCATGGAGGATTGCTGTTGCACACATGTTTGCTTTTACACTCACCGATTGAAGCCGGCGGTGTAGCTTGCGCAGCTGTGCTCTTTTATCTAAGTCCTGCTCTGAATCGCTCTTGTCTTGTAGTCTGCAGCCAAACAGTGAAAGTTCAAATTGCGTATCTCTGCCACAACACTGCCAGCACAAGAGCTGACTTCTAGGTGTGTCATTTTCTTACCTGGACAGGACACCTCCAGCTAGTTGAGGCCACTGCTTGCTGTGTGCTATGAGCTTTCTCCACTCTGTTGGTGTCTTGGCAGAAAAAACCGCGATGAGTTTGTCGAGCACTGCTTTATTCTGCACAGGTGCTGCAGCTGATGTGGATGTGGTGCTTATTGGTTCAGGAGAAGCTGCTTGCGCGCGACAGCTGACGTTGTGCAGTACGTGTGACTGCACAAGAAATTTGCCAGAGGGAGCTTGACGAAGTCCTGCATGTCAACGTGAAATGCTGAAAGCCGTCGCTATCGTACGCAATGTCGATCATGAGCGTCGGCAGCGCACCGCTCCCGAGAAAACTTCGCCGTGCGGGCAGATCACTGTAACGGTGTCCGATATATGCAGGACTCTGCTGCAGAGGCGGTCGAGCCAAGAACAATGGAAAAACTTGGCGATGCGGACACAGCAGGATTTGCATGGAGAAAGATGGCCGGGTTGGCGACATACGAGCTGCAACGAGCGTTTTAGCCATGTAAGTGTGCAAAGTGAGCAGTTTTACTCAAGCTATATACAGGTACTTTGCCAACTTTGCCATTCCATTGGCCCGTATAGCTCAGTGGTAGAGCGCAGGTCTTGTAAACCTGAGGTCCGTGGTTCAATCCCGCGTATGGGCACTTCAATGTGCTGAATTGGAATGTGCTTTTGTTGGTCGGACTGTACTTCAGTCTCATTCTTCTGCCGCTTTTTCCATATAATCTTTGACGGAGATCACATGGAACAGATGACGATCAGCTTTAATGTGCAGTCAAATTTCTATGATCAATTAACCACGCTGGCCATGGGTGCACTCACACAATCTATGACCAAAGCTTGCAGCTTGTGACACACTATTGGTGCAGTAGCATGAACACTGTTGCTTCTGTCTAACACAGCCCATCCCAACAGCTTTTCACTGCAAGAGCTGCATGAAGATTCTCACAGTACCTACATATCAAGATAACGTTGTCACAATCAGTATGTCTTGCTTTGCCCACTCCTGTTGCCAGCGATGCCTGCCACAAACTTACATTGACACAGCTTAACTGCTGATAAGTTGGGGCACATTCCTAAATATGCCTGACCCTGAAGTGGGCAAAACCTTCAAGTGCGAGGTCTGCCTTGATGAAGAAAGGCTGTCAGACTCAATGACGGCTACCAAAGTCATGGTACCATGCACACCGGTGTTTATTCCCACCCTCAAATCAGCAGTGGCATTGTTGTTGGTAATTGCAACAAACACTTTAACATTGTTGATTAACCTGCACCATCAGTTGCACCTCAGATGCACACTTGTTTCCAAGTCCAGTCAGTGTCAGCTCTAGAGTGTCAGATCTGCTGTTGCTGTTACAAACGAAAGCCAAGAGCATACCCAGCACATATCTAGATTGGGCTTGCCAAAGAGCGAAGAGGGTATTTCTGGGTGTGATACCCAGACGTCACACCATACACAATGCATAACAAGCAGAGCTGTTGCTGACCTGCATGGAATCTGTTGCAATTGATTGTCCATGCTGACCATGGACCCTCAACAGACAGGTGGACATACCAGCTGTGGCATGATAGATAAGGCCACTTAGTTTTGCTTTCAGACTTGCAGATCTCCCTCGTGCTCTGCTTGACCACAAATGTTGGCAAGCCACGACCAACATTTACATGCAGTCTTCAGTAGCAGCTCTTTCACTGTGACCTGCCTTTGCCTGCAGCTGCAACAATGAAGCAGGCGGCTTGTTGCGCTGTACCACTGGCTCATGTGAACTCAATGCCTGAATGCATTATACTCTGAGCACATCTACAGGTACGCAGTTGCAACAATTGTGTACAAAGCATGGCGTGCCCACATGACACGGTCAACTTTGCTGGAGTACACATTCAGCATGCTGCTGTATGCCTGGCCAGTCTGACCTGACAGAAGCCAGAGCTCTTGCAGCTTTTTGACAATGCCATGCATGACATGACAATGCAAAGCATGGAGATCAAAACAGGGTCTACATTGTTGTGGATTGAGCGGCAAGAGAGGGAAGCTTACCTTAAGGTAATGTGTGATACCTCAGGTGTGAGCCATGTCATGCATGCTGCCAATTGAGGCTCCTGAGCAATCAGAGGAGAAAAGAGCTGTTTGTATTTGCTCTGGAGGCCTGAGATGATGAGCCAGATGATTGATGCCAGCCAGAACAATGTCACTGGTACGTACCATGCTGCATGTGTGATGCACATGTACCGTCATGAATCAGCTAAAACATTTTCGCTTGAATCAGCATCCACTGCAGTGGAAATTTGAGGCCAGAGTGCGCTAAATGCTGCACCTGGACGCTTTAGCTTGACTTGCAGTCAATTGTACCTCCATTCACTGCAGTGGGAATCAAAGATGATATATATACCTGAATGATTTGCACAATGGGATTTCTAGTGACTATGGGAAAGCAGCACAATTGATACAGGACGCTACATTTTATGCCACTGCTTGCTCCTGCTTTCTGCAGATGATTATCTTGGGTTTATACAGTTTCCAGCATCTATTATCTAGCACTACTGTCACTCAAAACATTGCTTTCAGGCACAATGTCATGCGCTGACATACTGGTTCTGATGGAGCAGCTTGTGTGCTACCATCTTGCAACAGGTATGGCAGTCAACCCCCAAGCTGAATCACACATATGTACACAGAGACCTGTAGTGATCCGTTTGAACAATGTATCAGTATGTACTGAACTGTCTGATCTTCTGTGTGAAAAGTGGGAAATACTCCTCTGTACACCCACAGTGCCTGATATACTATGCTCACCATAGTGTTAGCCTTCTTTGATCTGCCGCTGACTGTGTGTCTGGAATCATGAGTCTACTAGCCAGATTTTGCTTCCAGTCCACAGCCGCACAGAGCACTGCAAACATACTGTGACAGGCATGCTGCCTATATAAGGCGCGCACCAGATCAGCTCCCCATTTGCAACTTGACAAGCCAGTCAAAGTGCAAAGGGCAGATCTAGAGCAAAGCTACTGATGATCATGGGGTCTGCAGAAGCGTGTGGTCCGTGTGAAATCTGCGAACATGTGTAACAAGTCCACCCAGTGACAGGTGGCACAGCTGGGCTCAATGACAACCCTTTTGGCCATTACCTGCTCCTTGTATCTGCTCTCAGGAGGTGCAGGCCAATTTGCATTTTCAGCCAACCAGCTAGGTGGATTTAGACGAGATGGTTAGTATCTGGATCAAAAACCTCCAGCTGCTTTACCCCCAGGGGGTGGGGGGGGCGGGGGCCAGGCTGCAGTACAATATTACAACGAGTTACAACACCACTTGGCTCGACGCGGCAAGCAGCTTGCTCAACAACAACGCAGTCCATGACAGACTTTCTCCTCTGATCGTTGTTCGAGCTGCCTCGCATGAATCCTGCAGCGACCCTGGAAGAATGTTTCAGCGTTACTTGTCGTGATTCAAGCCAAGAGCAGCTTGTCTTGCCTGCGAATTGAGACTGTCTGCCGTCAGAGCGAAGCCAAACATTTCGTCCTCACATTCTCAGAACTGTTTTGCTGATCCATATCATGCCGGCTGAGTCAGATGCAGCCTCTTCTGTTGGCAGCGACGCAGCCAGCACAAACAGCAATGATCAAGGTCTGTCTCAGTCTACATTAGAGAACAGTGCTTGCAACTTGCCCTCACCTGTACAACACTGCGCTAAAATACTGCGCATGCAGGTGATGCCGGTCCTGCGCTGGCAGGCGACGATGACAGGACTGATCTCCTCAAAAATCAAACATCTCTGCAAGACTCAGTGTTTGGAGTAAGCCTCTGTCTACCTCTCCGCTCCTGCATTCAGTTGTAACGTTTCTCAGAAGCGATTGTGCGAGCATGTTGCTAGACCTGCTGAACGCTCTACCTTCCTGTGCAGTGAGTGCTAGCAGCCGCAAACCCGACTTTAAAGCTGGCCTGCACACTTTGCAGGTTCTTTTTACAATTACGAAAGAGAAGCTGAACAACTCCTGGAAGTATGCTATGACAGTGATCATCCTGGATGTGCTCCAGGTATCCATCTAGTTATCATGATGTTGTGCTGCCAGTAAATAATCAATTTGCTTGCAGCTTGTCCTCACGCATGCTTCTTGCCTGCAGCTGCTTGTCTTCAACCTTGAAGATGGCTTCCCCTGGACATTCAAGAAGACAAATTGGTAAGACACCTGAGTCATCAAGTTGCTTCTGTTGCTGCTTTACACTGCTGAACCAATTCTGCTCTGCAGGGAGTACCACTTGTTCACTGACTTTCAGCTGCAGAGGCTGGCTTTGCGTGGAGTGAGTCCTGTCTGTGCACATGACGACGTGGCCGTGCTTCTGCCATGCAACTGACGCCCTCTATTTGTGCAGGGAGAGCTGGTGTATCTGATCTTCTTCTGGCTGTTGACAGCAATTGTAGTAGTATCAGCTGCTCTGTGCGTCTTTGTGGCATACAATTTTAGAACCAACAACTTCCCTTACATCTGGTGAGACCTTGCACGCCATGCCAGCTTGTGCTTCTCTTTCTCAATAAGCAAGTCACAGCAGCATCTAGATGCATTTGATGTGATGAGCTGATGCTTACTTGCTTATCTGCAGGCCCATCAAACTGCTCAGATTCACTGTCAGCATATTCTTTGAGATGCTGTACATTTCATCTCTGGCAATGTTTTCTGTCAGCTTTGACTGCAAAGTCATCCATGTGGACACCCCATACTGGATGGTAAGACATTGTACATGTGCAGTGTGGTGGCTGTCTGCAGCAGTGCGGTCAAGTTGGTCACCTCAGCTTGACAATGTTGTTCTTGCAGCCGTTCCCAGCGCATGAGTGCTTCAAGGTTCCTGTCATCATCATTGCAATTGTCGGGGCCATCATGCTGCTTATATCTGCAGCAATATCATTTCTGCAGTCAGTAGCAGCAACAGAACTTGACCCTGACAGCAGAGATCTGCTAGCACTGGCTCATGCAAGGTGAGCTTGATCATCTGTCCTCTGGTTGCCGCTCACTCTGCGCAACATGTCTGTATTATGCACCCTGATTCACAGCAGCAAGAGATGTGTGGACTCAACAAGCTTGTTCTTTGTGCAGTCCAAGCATTCAGATGTGGGTGTTGAAGACGATAGTCACCGTCCTAGGGGAGATCATAGCCACCTATCACAAGCTCCAGGGAATCCTCTTGCTGCTCATCAATCTTGGCCTTCTGTGGATAGTAGTGCGCAATGTGCCATACTACAATGCTGCGGTCAACTGCTGGCAAGGAGCGCTGTATACCCTTCTCACCTGGCAGGCCCTCATTCTGTTTGCCCTGGTTTGGGATGACTCATGGGCAGAGGTATACAACACAGCTCAGTCAGCTTTCATACTGGTTACACCCAATTGTGCAAGCATGGAGTGTGTGCCTCATTGCTGCGAGCAAGTGTTGTGAGCAACATAGCATGCAGCGTGCGCAGTGTAGGTTGCATTGGACATGAGTCTGGATTCTGACGTTTGCAAACGGTGCTGCATATTGTGTAAAGGCCATTGAGCTGACTTCTGCATACTGCAGGTGGCAACTTACATCATGCTCATTGGCCAGCCGTTTGCTTTGGCAGCTGGTGTGGCAGTTGTTTGGACCCGTTTGTTCTATGCTGAACGCATAGCAAGGCGGTTCAAGGACGCTAAGGCAGCAGGTGTTCTCAGAGTACGTCACAGATTCCGCGACGCTCATGAGGTGGAGATCTGCGCAAGGTAAATTGTCTCTAATCAGTTGCTGCTTTTTGCTTATCACTGCACCAAACTCTTCTTGCTGGGACACTGGATGTACATGCTAACACAAAGCTTTGCTTGCACAGGTGTGCCAGAAGGAAGGATGCTGATCATGAGCCAATCATGGCTTGGGTGGACGCTGCTGACATGATGTACAGCACTGGGCTTGAGCAATACCCAGAGTCTGTGTTCCTGCACATTGCTTACGCCAACTTCCTGTCAACATACAAGAAGGCATCAGCGGTAAGCAGCTAAATCAACTGCAGCATGCCGCAAAATGCATAAAGTCACCCAGCTGCATTGCAGATTGCTGACTTGCATGATGCTGCTGGCATGACTTGACAGCAACGCACAATTGCTAATGCTATGTTGTCTCTGCTGCTGGCTGCTGCTGCTGCTGCTGCTGCTGCTGGAGTTTGCGAGTTTGCACTCACTTGACATTTCAAATGGTACTGCAGACCCAGATGACAACACATTTGGCCATTGCACGGAAGTGTAACCCTGGGTTCAGTGAGCGCTTCAACCTGTTTGTGAAACAGCGTGAGCACAGCCAGGCCAGTGAGAGTGACAACAGTGGAGAGGGAGCCGAAGATCTGGTCAGCATCGTGGAGTTCCAGGTACTTTAATCCACTCCTGCTGCAGCTTTTTGTCACTGCCGCAGGATGTGTGCATTTCGTTCACAGCAATAGATCTGTCCCTAAGTCCTCTGACAATATTTCGGCCGCTTTGCCAATGCTTGTATTGTGACTAGCGCTGCTGCTATGCAGACCTCGTTGAAGCTGGTGCTTCAAGCTCACAGCGACACTTTGCGTGACATCAGAGGGTTTTGGAGGGAGCTGTGCAGCAAGAAGACCACTTTTGTCTCTTTGTCTGAGGTGCGCCACATGCATCAAGATCACCCTCTCAGCTTTCCTGCCTGGTTGTGTCACACCCTGCTCCCCTGTTTACCAAGAATAGATCCTTGGCGAACAGTTGCATTTACATCCAGACATGTGACAAGGCTGCTTATGCTCCAGGCCTTCACTCAAATGCATCAGTCAGAGACGCGTGCTGAGGAGACTTACAAGGTTGTCATCCTCAAGTATCCCAAGTCTGTGAAGATCCTGCGGGCATATGTACGCTTCCTGAGGGAAATCAAGAATGATCCTTGGAAAGCCCAGAGATACGACCTGCAAGCTGACAACTATGAGCAGGTACAAGCTATGGCAATCCTTTCTGTTTCAAGCCAGCATATCATAGTCAACGCGCTATTCTGGCACCTGAAGCTGTCTGGTCAAGATCATCATTCAACGCAGGTCATTCATCATTTTCGCATCTGCAGGCACAAATGGAGGCTGCCAAGGAGGCTGCCTTTGCTGCAAACATTGGCGTTGGAGGTGGCGAGTTGTCTAACCTGCTCAGCGAAGACAACCCTGATGGTGTGGTCATGATCACTGAGGAAGGCAAGATTACCTTTGTCAATAAGGTATTGGTCCTTGCATCAGCTGCCAAATGTTTTTCAGATGCACTGCTTGCAACGCATCTGTGGCATTTCCTTGCGTGGCCATGTGCTGAATGTACTGAATAGCTGCAACACCCTATCTGTGAAGTCTCAGCTGCAAGGCAAAAGACTCAGATGGCTAGGTCATGTTTTGACCTGGTCGCCCTAGGTCTAGTTTCGATGATGTCGCATTGCATGATTGTTAACACAGTCGAATCGGTAGACCATACAGAGATGCGCAAGACAGACTGCTTTGGAAAGACAAGACTTGTCCCGCACGTACCTAGCTCATCATGAGCTGGAAAGCATTCTTATGATGATTATCAGTACATCATTATCAGCTGCCAGATGAGTCTAGACATTGACTTAAGATGCTGGCCAGGGCTAATAGCAGAGCACCGGCACTAATCTTACACTTTGCCTGGTTTGCAGAAAGTCCAGGCCATGTTTGGGTACAGTCGTCCAGAGTTGGAAGGCAAGAATGTGGCCATGCTGATGCCTCCACCATTCAGCATGCAGCATCACACCTTCCTGCGCAGCTACAAGCAAACCCAGAAAGGCAATCTACTGGGTACTGGCCCCAGAGAAGTCATTGCTCTGCACAAAGATGGCTATGTCTTCCCTGTCAAAGTTGCCATTGAGAAGAGTGTGGGTGCTGAAGGGTACACTGGCGTCTTCCATGAGGTGAGCTATCTTGGCACGCTCTGCTCCATGACATAGGCAAAGCTGTTCAATCACAGCACTCTAAAATTGCCGTGACAAAGCAGCCACTTGATTTGCTTTCAGGTGCAAGAAGACCCACGAGCAGGTATTGCTTGGGTGTCTGGTGAAGGCCAGCTGTACTGTGTCAGCAAAGGCTTCATGGCCTTGCTTGGCTACTCATTTCACGACATGAGAAGGAACATTCAGTCCATTGGTGAGACACAGCCTGCTGCTTTTGCCATCAGTTTGTATGCGTGCACATGCCTCTGTTGACTAATGCACACTGCAGGAGCCAATGATGAGTTTGAGAAACAGATGGTCATTGCCAACGACAACTGCTCACAGTTCTTTGCCACAATGAGAAAAGACAAAGAGAAAGCTTTGACTTCCCCTCCCTTTGAATTTGAGGTATGCACTGATAAAGATGCCGCACCTGCTTGTTGCCATGTGCACTGCTGATGCACAAGTGACGCTGACTGTACCAGGTGTTGGATATTAAGCTTGTTGCATGTATGTGAAAGGTGCCCCTGAAACACAAGTATGGCGCAATAGTGAAGTGCAAAGTCTCAATCAAGTTCAGTGGTGCTGAGGACTTGCGGCTGCTGTCATGCACAATCACTTTCGCTGGCGAAAACACCAAAATGGGGCTGATGACAGCAGGTGATACAACCTTCCAGTCACTTGTCAATGTGCCCCAAGCAGTATGCACATCAACTCTTCCAGCTGCTGACATGCTTTTGTTTCTTGCAGATGTGAGCGGCAAGATCTTGTACGCTAATGTAATGTTTGAGTCAGCTCTGCACTATCCTATCGGTGAGTCAAGTCTCACAACCCCACTGCTCGGCCTAAAGCGGCTGGCACCTTTGCCTTGTTGTGCTCAGAATCATGAGCCTGCTGAAACGGTTGACTTGCAGGGTCTTTGGCAAATCAGCACAATGTTTCTGAGCTGCTGGCCCCACCATACACTGGCATGCACAGCAAGTGGATCCAGGCTGCAATGAGACCCAAGTATGTCATCTTCTATGCCCAATCATGCAGCTTTAGCTGTCCACAGCTGCATTAATTCCAGATGCATATCAGCATGTCTTGTCATTCTGCTTGCCAGTCAGGAGGCATGCAACCCAGACACTAAAACTTCATGTGCTGTTTGCACAGCGAATTGCCAAGCACATGCTGTGGTGCAAGCCTTGCCAGCTTTGCTTGCATTTCTGCAGCCTGTTGTATTGCAAGCAAGTCTTCCAAAAATATGCCGGCAGTTGTCACATGCATGCACCCACCAACAGTCTTGTCAGGCACCTGTCACTCTGCTCTCAACATCATGTCAACGGCATCACCGGTCTTGATGTAGGACACTCCCAATGGCCCCAACGTCGTGCCGTAATGGTAAAGTGGTAGTGCTCATTGGCAACAGAGGCCGTGAGGTGGCAGTGAAGCTGACTGTCACCCTTGGCGACCTCCTGGGACACCGTGTCTGGAACACCGCTATTGAGCCTCTGGAGGTTCCCATTGGAGTTTCTGGTGGTGGCTTTGGTCCCCTACGCATCCCAGTAAGACCACTTGCTTGACATCATACACTAATGTGACAGCATGAACAATGAACGAGCAATGGACAGCATGAAGAGACTATGGCAAGCATCAAGCGGATGATGGCTGCATTCCTCTTGGATAAGTTGTGTCTTGGTGTTAGGTAAAACATGATGGATCAGTACAGCTGCTTGACATAAGCATTGATCAGTACAGCTGCTTGACCTAAGCACTGAATTTGAAGTGCTTCAGCTATACATGGCTGAGATTGTCAGCGCTCATCAGGGCTGCTGCTGTATGATCTGATGACCTGTCACTGCTTGTAGAACATGGTGGCAAAGACTAAGCGGCTGCGCCTGATGATCCGAGGAGATGGCATCATTGTGGGTACATCTGCTGACAATGCCTGGGCTCTGCATGCGCTGGGTGTTGACCCTACCAAGATCATTCACCAGTCTATGGCTCAGTATGTTGACGTCTTTGCTGATGTTGGCAGAGCACTACCTGCTGGACGGCTGACACCTACACTTGTCACAGGTGATCAATCTTTCCCAAGACTTTCTGCTCTCTCCTGCGTCTCAGTGCAATAGACCTTGGCCTTGCTGCCTTGGCGCGACTGTACAAGATGAATTGGCTTGCAGTCTGAGAGTCTGCCGATGTTGGGCTTTTTGTTGTGCTGACAGCCTGCATGCATCTTGAAGGCTCAGCCACATGTTTCAGCGTCCATCATGACCATGATGGCTATTTAGTTCACGATCCCTCTTACTGTTATTGTTATGATTATTATTATTATTGTTATTATTATCATTATTATTATTTCCTGCTCTTGGTTGGATGTGAGAGTGCTGCTGCTCCCCTGCAGATGAGGGCCGCATTGCCTCCAAGACTGTTGGAGCAATTGCTGGGGTCATGGAAAAGCTCCAGACGCACAGCTCAGTCACTCTGGGCACACAGCATGGGCCCACCTCCTGGTCTGCCCTCTGGGCTTTCCCCCAGACTGGCAGGGACACCGGTGGCAAGCCGACCCTGGTGCCAATCCTCATGGAGCTGCCTGACATGGCTGAGGAGGAGATTGATGTTCAGGAGGCTTGTGACGCTGGTCTTGTGGACCGTGAGGACCTGGTGGACGAACTAAGTGAGCGAGTTGGCTATGTTTGTGTCTGCTTCATGAGTTACCTGAGATGCTGCTGCTTGGGCTGTTCCGTGAGCCAGATTGCATTGCCTTTGAACATTTGGCAGTCTGAGAAGCTACAGTGTCAATGGCAAGCTATGCATCCACCGCTCCAGCCTGCAATGGGTTTTGTTTCTTTGAACATCCTGCCATTGCTATACAGAGTTGTGTCATATCAGTCAGTGCAAGGCATGAGCTGTTGTTATCTGGCTGCAGCTCATGTGGAGTACACTGTGTACACCCTTGACATCTGGCGCACTGACATCCTGGATGCCATCATGGAAGTGGACGGCAACTGCAACATCAAGCAGGCCAACAAGGATGCAAGCACCATGTTTGGCTTCCCTTTGGCCGGCATGAAGACCCTGAACCTGTCACGCCTTTTCCATTTGGCAGGTGCTGATCACTGTTGGCTCCAAACTGCATAGGTGCTCATGCATACTATAACATCTGAACGCAAGCTGCTGTGCACATTGCTCTGCATGCTTTCAGTCTATCAAGCAAGACACAAGACTGCAGGTTTGGCCAGAGTGTTAGCCGCATGTGGTGATGTTGCGTTATGTTGGTCCAAACAATATTTGTTTGGCCTTATAAGCATCAGTTTCAGCGATTTGCTGCTTGGCAAGATGCTCACTGTCAGGTTGGTTGCAGATGTTGTGCCAAAGGGTGGTCAGCATGCTGGCAAGCTGCGTGTGGAGGACTTCCTGGACATCAAGAAGACCCAGCTCAAGGGAGCCAAGGCAGAGTCTGTGACTGACAAGAAGAAGGTCAACGGTCAGCACTCAGATGGAGCGCCTCTTGTCTGCACAGTACAAGGCATGGACAAGCACGGAGACGGATTCAGGCAAGCATCTTGTTTAAGCTGTCACAGTGCTTGGCATGACAGCTCTGGCGCTGTTTTGCTTGTGACACATCCAGTGTTCCCAGTAACTTGAATAAGCATACTTGTGAAGATTGACGCGACAGAATATGCGTCAATACTGGTGTAGCTTGATGCGTCGTCTGCCTCTGCCTCTTCACCAGCAAGTAAACCTGTGCTTATATGCCGTGCAACGTACAGAGGAATTGAGCTCAGGTGTGCCTATTGACAGTAGTTACTGGCAAGCAAACACACATGACAGTGCAAACAGCCTTATGAGTCACCATTGGATTGGGCTTAAGGGAATGCTTGCAAACTACTGAGGCGCAGAGAGGCCACCCATGCAGAGCTGCAAAATCAGCATCAAAACATGCATCTTTGCGTCACACCTCCTGGCATGCAGGTTTCTTCTGCGTGTCACAGCATCAGTGACTCAAGCCAGTGGCAATCTGGAGCGCATCATGACCAATGCCCTGTCAGAACGCCCATCTGGTGGGCTTGCTCGGCTGTCCAGCAGAAGGCCTGGTGCTCCTGCAGGTATTTGTCCTACTCAAGCTATATCATGGAACTGCTGCTATGTCTGTTGCAGTCATGCCTCTTGCAAAACGCATACTCTGGACAGCGATAAAGCACAAGACATACCTGGTATGCTCACATACATGCACAGCAATGAAATACCAACGTACAAAATCTGTTTTGTGAGCATGACTACACCCAGTATTGCACAGGTCATGCCCATTGACATGCTTTGCAGACACAGATGAGGAGCAAATTGAGGCAGCTGCTGAGGAGGATGCCGAGGTTGCCCAAGACGCCCCTGACATTGAGCCTGTTGCGCCAGGTAAGGCTTACTGTTGATGCATACTCAAGCACAATCTTTCATGGCTCTGTCACAATGCAAATCACTTCTGCTTTTGTGCAAATCCCTGTTGTCCATCAGCGTTCTGACAAGCTTCTCAAGCAACTCCCTCTTGATGCCATTGCAGAGGAAGAGGAAGAGGAGATCAAGGGCAATGTCAAGGCAGACCAGTCTTCTGTAGCAGACTCTACTACATCTGGAAATAAGGTGATCCTTTCGTCATGCTGAGCACCCTGACCGTAGTCAGACCTTGGTAAAGTAGCTGTCATACCTGCAAAATATGTTTGTGCACAACTTGCATATAATGCTAGGCTATGCATCTGTCGCCTGACAGTGTATGCAGTGTCTGAATTGTGCTACTCTTGTAGATGGATGACAAACGCCATGAGGAGTTTGCACGAGCCAAGCAGTTCAGAAAGCTTAACAAGCTGCTGAACACGCCAGCTGCCAAGCGCCCCATCACTCAGTTCCGCAACTTTGCCATTGCTGTGCTTGCGGCTCTGGTCATCATCCAAGTCATTACCTTTGTGGTGGATCGCATTGTGCTGAAGCAGCTGAACGCGTAAGTTGTCCTCGTATGCACCCATTGCTCTACTCTCCATCAGTTTCTGCTCTTGACTGTCATTTAGATTGAACACCACCTTTCTGTATGCACAGATGTGTCAGCTCTGCATGGTGAGCATCTGGCATGTATGCTGGCTCAATATGAACTTCAAGATATCGCAGAATTCATCCCAACACTGCCCTGTTGAGCTCTGAACATTCCATCTGCTGTGCAGAGTCATTGAGACATCAAGCGCCACTATAACTGTAGGTATGATCGTCCCTCAGTGGTCTCCAGGGCACATGCATGCAGCAGTGACTTCTGTTCTAAGGTGCATCTGCCATTGCGCAGACATCAACGTCAAGTTGGCAACTGTGTCATCTGACAAGAGTCATGGTACCAGCTTGGATGGCCTGAGCTGGTTCCAAGGTGTAATATTACTGCAGGCACATATGCTGTGCAAGTCAACTATGCTTGCACAGTTTTGTGGGCTACTCTGGATGCCGAGGCTCCTGCAGCCTGGAACACCTATGGTCCGGCCACCATAGAACTCATCACTGACCAGTTCTCAACACTCCTCCTTGTGGCTGTAAGTATGCTGCAGCCACTTAGTGCCTCCAGTAATGATCACTCTTCTGCTGCCCTTTTGAGGTTGCCCTGCATGACCAGCAAGAACTTCTTTGACTTGAGCAAATGGCATAGAGTTGAAGTTTTGAAAGTCTGAACACATCTTCTGAAAGCGCAAGTTGACTGACACATTGCATCTGCTGTGTAGGTCACCGGCCTCAATGGTATCCTGAGAAATGCCTTCCTCAACCCTGTGTCTAGCAGTGTCTTTGACTTCTTCCGACCCGGCACGGTACGGCTCTTACTAGACAAGCTGACTTATGAACCACAGCGCTGTGCATTGAGTTGCATACCTTGCAATTTCTCTGCAGCTCAAATCTGACATTGGACATTGGCCTATATAGCAGAGGCATTCAAAGTCGTCATCGAGAACAGTGTCCAGATCTTCAATGAGCAAACACGTGTGCAAGCGTATGTTCAACAGCAAGACCACAAATACAATGTGATGTGCAGAGCACTGACTACTATGAGACCAGGTATATTGATGTGGACCCTTCTCCCTATTCCGTGACAGAAAGATCTGCGCTGGAGAAGACGCAAGCCATGTAGGCTATGATTGTTGGCCATTTTGTACCTTGTTTGCAACATGCCTCAGCCTTCATAAAGCAGTATACGATGTTGGCGGGTGTCTGCAGATTTGTGCGGTCTGCTTATCAAATCTATCAGCTACCAGCAGCACACAAAAACAACCTCAGCTACTGGGAGCCCTACCGGTTTGTGGACGACAACACTCTACCTGTTGTGCTGCCAGCCATACTCGACTTTGTTGAAATGGTGTTGCAGCATGCTACAGCAGAGTTTGGCACAAATCAACGGGTAAGTCAGCGCTATGCTGATAATCATATTGAAGAGGCACAAATCCAAAGACATTTGCTGTTTTGTATTGTGTTCATCTGTCAAATGCTAAGTTTCTGTGGTGCTGCAGCTCATCCTGGTGCTGCTGATTCTGTATGCCATTGCCATCATGAGCTTTCTGATCTTGCTGATGATGCTGCTTGTCAGACGAGCTGCTAGCTCGCGCCTGCAACTTTTCTCTATTTTCACGGCATTGCCGCGCCCAACAGTGATGGCTCTTGCCAACCAGAGCATTGATGTTTCAGGTATGCCTGCATGACCTGAGTTGTAGCCACTCCTGTAGTACCCCTTGCATCTTGACACTCTGCCAACTGCAGGTGGCACTCAGGACGAAGAAGACGAGGAAGCCTGGCAACAGGCAAGTCATCTCTGCTGTGTTCTTGATCTATCTGACTGGTCTCTCCTGATAGCATTCTTGATGTGACTAAATGTGATTTTGGATTGACAGGCTAACATTGATCCTAATGACAAGAAACAAAAGAAGGATGCTGGACCAGCTGAGCTGCCAAGCAGTCCAGAGGTTGATGCAGATCAAGTGCATAAGGGACTTGGATCCAAGACTGTCAACTACAGCCTCAGCAACAAAAGAGAGCTGGTACAGCCTGATTAGTCTACACAAGTTGTGACTTCAAACAGTTTAGCTGACTTGTGAGCTGGCTGAGCTGCATGTCTGTTGTGCAGAAAGGAATGGGATATGGCATGTACCTCTTGGTGCTACCCTTCTTTGCCTGGATGATTGTTCTTGTGGTGAGCTGGATAAATTTCTTTGCATTGGTCTTGTTTGGTTTTGTTTTACAGTCTGTACCTGTGGTTGCTGTTTTGCAATGCACAGCTGCAATGGCAAGCTGCTTATGCCGTTGCAGGCAGTGTACGCTGATGCTTATGTGGCAACTGCTGGCAATCTGGGACCTGCGAAAAGTGGGATTGCCGTGAATGAGCTGAATCAGTATAATCTGCTCACTTCCCTGGCCAGTCAAAGACTTGTTCTGTATCAGACTGCTGCGGGCAAAGCAGAACAGCGTGTTCAGTGAGTCCTCTGCTTCAACGCTTTGATCTGCTGTCACTGCAGTGCTGTGATTGAATTCCAACATTGCTAAGCTGACTGCATCCTGTGCAGGCTGGTTGAGAACGCAGAGCTGCTGACCGGCACGCTGCAAGCTATCCTGTTTGGCAATGCAGCTAGTGGCCTTACTGGAGTCCTCAATGACGAGTTTGTGCGCCACCTGCTGTTGGACCCTGTCTGCCTACGACAGGACTCAGCTGACTGCCGTGCTGCTTCAGACCCATACTACGTGGTAGGCCAGCTGTCTGCCCTAAGTCACATCACAGCTTCATAGCTTCTTAAATAGTGTGATTCTCACCAACCAAATGCTTATGCAGGCCATGACTCAGGGACTGGAGGCAGCCATCAACACCTATGCCCAGAATGCTCTTTCGCTTGCTGCTGAGCCAGTATCTGCTCTGGGCATCAACAACACCTACCTTGACCTCATAGCACTCTGCGGCCCTTACGAAATTCTTGAGGGCATTGAAACCCTTGCAAATCACCTCGTCAGCAAGGCTGAGGCTGTCAGTACTCGACTCATGACTATTGAGGTGAGCCAACCTCTTTTGTTTCTGCTCGCATGACACATCAGTCTTTCAGTTTGAAGTATGCTTGCAGTTTGTGCCAAGTCCACCATTGTTTGTTGCCTGCAGGTTGTTGTGCTGATAGCCTTTGCTAGTGCTGGTGCCCCTGTACTACTGGTACATGCTCCAGCCCTTTTACAAGCGATTGGGCAAAGAATCCAGAAGAGTCGCTGAGCTACTATCTCAACTGCCCAAATCCATTGACGTTCAAGGTGAGCTTACTTTTGATCATACAACTTGGCACCATAATTAGTCACTCTGGTAGCTGCATGCAGACAAGTGACTCTGTGCAGGCATGGTGGCAGATGCAATGGCAGTACAGCTGCCGTCAAGCAAGGCCTCGACTGTGCCTGCTTCTCCCACAGCTGTCAGCACAAAACGCAGCTTTTGGCCAGCCTTCCTGGGCCGCAGAGGGTCAGCCTATCAAGCTCTGAAAAATGTAGACAAGCATGCCAAGAAGACAGACCCTAATGCTGCTGAAACAGACAAAAACTCAGATGACGTGCCACTGCTGAAAGCTGGGGACCCTACTGCAGCAAAGTATGCAGAAAAGCTCAGTCGCCGTTCTGAACAAGAAGAGCCGTTCGTACCTCGGCCAAACTCCAGAATCACATTCAAGCTCCCAGACAGTACTCCCTCAGAGGACATGCAACCAGGAAGTGTGCCTCAGGACACAACACCCACAGACATTAGGGCACCAGATGATGCGGACATCAGCCCTACAGACGATCTGATCCCTGCAAACAATTTGCTGCCAGCCAGTGACATGACGCCTACAAATGACACAGCCCCTGCAAATGGTGTGAGCCCAGCGCAAGAAATGGCCTCAGCAAGTGATGCAGTGCCAGCAGCTGAGCTTAAATCTCTCATTTGATGTCAACTTACTGGAGAATTTTTGAGTTCCCTGAAAACGGTTTTTGTGGCAGCTGGGTCCAATGCTGCTCTGCTGCTCCATGCTGGTCTGTCAGCAAGACAGAGTCTGGCCTTGAACTTTTGAATCTTGTGCAAATTTTTGCGCGTTTCAATGCCTTCTTGTCAGCAATTTGCTGTTTGAAACAAGAAAAGCTTTATGGCACCTGAAGGCGTGACAGAAAGTCTTGGAATAGTTCGCTTGTAATACTGGTGGTCTGTGTTGTCTCACAACGTCGCGTTTATTATTACTCTGACTCATCAGATGATTCAACGTCGACTCCATCATGTAAGCATCCAGATTTCTGTCTTCGTTCGCCAGCTTCGAAAGAAGAACGGCACCCGAACCTGCCGACATTAGACGGACCAGATCCAGTCCACACGAATCACATAGAACGGTTTGCGTACTGCGTGCTCGAGTCTTCAGTTTCTGTTGCACAACCTATGCGTGTCTGATCACCTAGTCTTCTGGTGCGAGCTGCTCCGAGTAGAGTCGACAGCTAGACATCCGCTGGGTCATTGTGTCGGAAGGGACCTAATTGCAGCACTGGCAAGCTTGCCTTGAGGCTCGCAAAGCATCACTTGACACGACGTGAGTGTCAACGCGTGAGACTGCACACATTGTTTTGTACGTGTCTGCGGCAGAGGGACTGACCTCATATCGTTTGCTGGCGCCAGAAAAGCCCTGTATCATCAAGTGCTCTGCATCATCTGTTTCTTGCAGGTGCCTCTGCTTCCCTGTCTAGCTGCTACTGTCATCCTGGGAGTGGTCTGTAGGCTTCAAAAGCTTCTGAGAGTGGAAAGTGGAACTGACCTGGTCCTTCTGTGGTGATTGTAAGCTCTATTGTTGCAGCAGAGGCACAGCCTCAGGTAAGGCCATGAGTGATACACGCATGTTGCTCTAAATTTCTTGACTCAGGATGGCAATTTGCACTTGCAGTAATTCCAAAACTAGAATGCCTGTGTTTCCTGCAAAGCAAGTATATACATTCACAAATACGCAGTGTCAGACAGCGCTGTGACCTTTTGCAGGGGCTTCAGCTGGCAGCATCATGTTCACATCAGCTTGCGCCAGCAGTGCTGGAATTGGCATTACAAACCTCAGAACTAGCTTTTGCAACCGCTGACAGTAAGGCAGACCCTCAGTACAAGCTTGAACAACAATGCAATGGCAAAAATGGGGTTTCATAGCATGCACAGGCACTGGCATCTGTGCCTTGGTGCTCCTCACTGACTTTGCAACATGGGCCACACAAGGCGAATATGTGCACAACAGATTATATGAGCATTTCCTCCAGACTGATAGCCCGCGCCCCATAGCTATCCCCAAGGGTAGTCCACTCATGACCAAAACAGACCCTGGCAGGCGCGCCAAAGCAGCAATAGTGGTCCTTGCCCGGAACTCAGACCTGAGTGGTGTGCTGCTGTCCATGCAACGCATGGAGGAGCGATTCAATGGCAAGTATCAGTACCCCTATGTTTTCCTCAATGAAGAGGAGTTTGGTGCTGACTTCAAGCAGCAGACATCAGCCAGCACAAGAAGTCACACAATGTATGGTCTGATCCCAAAAGAGCACTGGAGCTTGCCTTCATGGCTAGGACAAGACGACTTTGATGCAGCAAGAGCACGCATGAAAAAGGCTGGTGTGCTGTATGCTGACAAAGCCTCGTATCATTTCATGTGCCGCTTCTACTCAGGCTTCTTTCACCAGCATCCACTCTTGCAAGAGTTTGACTACTACTGGCGCATGGAGCCTGATGTGCACTACTACTGTGACCTAGATTATGACCCCTTTGTTTTCATGGAGGAAAGGGGCATTCACTATGGCTTTGTCATTACTGTAGTAGAGCTGCCTAAAACAATTCCATCTCTGTGGAATACCACACAAGGCTTTATGGAGAAAAATGCAGCTTCCCTGCCAGAACAGAACCTGATGGACTTTGTCACATCTGGGGATGACTACAATCTCTGCCACTTCTGGTCAAACTTTGAGATAGGCAGCTTCAGTTTTCTGAGATCAAAAGAATATCAAGCGTATTTTGATCACCTAGATAAGGCAAATGGGTTCTTCATGGAACGTTGGGGGGATGCGCCTGTGCATTCCCTGGCTGCAGCCATGTTTCTGAACAAGTCTCAGGTTCACCATTTCCAGGATATTGGGTACAGACACAATTCGTTCACACACTGTCCAGCGCGCTTACGCAACAACTGTGCTTGTGATGCCATGAAGTCAGTTGATTTTCATACTCCCAGCTTTGGTGTGTGTCACAAACGATGGTCAGACGTAGCTGGTTTACCACATGACTTGTAGTGTGCTGTTCTAAAGTGACATGACGCACTGCACAAGAACTGTCTGCCTTCCTGCACTTGCCTCAATCCCAGCTGGGTATCCCTGCAGGCGTTGTGAAGAACTGACATCACACTGCATATTACAAGTATTTATCTGCATGTGCGTCATCCAGAACCTCTGCTGTCATGGTCTGGTGTTAAAGTGAGACCACTGCTTCAGTTCTGTCTTGACTAGTATTATACTATAGCTATAGAGTAATATATAGACTGAACTGATCTCTTGTTAGTGACTTTTGGTGCCCAAGTATCTGGGGCCTTCAGCCCAGGCCTACCCGATGGGATAGTGGGGGTGGGAGGGTTCAGTAACGCACGGTACCTCTCCAGGGAATTGTGAGGACAGAATCTGATGTAGCCACTTCAGTCGGCCAATGCTGGATTTGCCGCATTTTGCTGGTCAGGCTTATTGTGTCTTTTTCTACAGCTGATAGTTTTAGTCACAAATTCTGGTTTAGACTCTTGCATTGCTGGAGAATGCAATGCACCTTGAAATATGAGTATCAGCATGCCCTTGGGGGTACCCCGTTGCATAATTGAACTTGAAACAGACCCTGCTGTCAGCGGGTTTAGCAGCTCTTGATTTTGTGATGCAGTTGGCAACCCTTCATGTAAGTCCAGGCCAGAGGGTACCAAAAAATGAATCTGCAGGTATGCTGCAGTGTGCAGCACTGCTGGGCACATGCAACAGGTTGTACAGAAAACAGAGATTTGCTGACTGAACAGACTGTCCCTCTGTCACAGAAAAGCTTGGTCAGCCAGTGAGTGAAAGTCTTGCTTCACTGTTGCTAGCTGGATGCTACCTGAGGTGCCATCTGTCACAATAACGCACCTGGTTGCGAATGCAACGAGGAGATGATCCCGACATTTCGTAACCAGTAGGTCGTGCGAAAGCTGGTGCGAAAGCGCCTTGCTGCTCCTTTCTCAAACAGTGCCTGCACAAGGAAGCGTCTATAGCAGCTCATGCTGGATTGCTGGACGAGGGACCATCAAAAGGCGCTCGCACACTTCACAGCAACAACCAGTGTATCCAGAACGATCTAGTCGTCGGTGGAGCCCGCAAAGCTGGAGCCGACGATGGCGGCGCTGTCAGCATGCAGAGTAGATCCCGCAGAATTTGGCCGTCTTGGTAGGGCTGACCAGATCATTCAACTCCATAGAGTCGCATCGTTTGTCCGAGACATCCCATCTCAGTCATTCCTGCGATGAGTACAGGACACCATTACGTTGAGGTGCTGGTGGAAACGATGCAACGTGGCGTTCAAGCTATTGGTGACTTTCTGTTAAGGACTACCAGGTAAACAGTACGCAAAAGCTAGCTACACCTGTCCACTGTCCTGTGGTCTTTAGGTCCTGTGCTCTGTAGCCTGTAGCTCAAGATGCAAAGCTCAGGCCAAGCTCAGGCAATGTTGTTCATGGTTTCTGGTTTCCCTGCTGACGTTGCAGAAAGAGGCAATGTGCAGACCAAACTGTGTCTTCACTGGATGAACCTTACTCTGGCCCCCTCGTGAAGCGGAGACGTACAGCTGTTGCTTTGCATGCAACCACAGCTGTTTCTATGGATCACTATCACACTGGCCCTGCTGCAGTTACCAGCACTGGTAAGCTTAGCCTGCCACAGCTGCTATCAGACGCAATGTTGAGTGATTTTTGCTGCAAATTCAGATGCATGTTCCAGGCATGCTAAGTTGGTACAAACTCCTATTTGCCTGCACACCTCTGCTGTTGTTTGAACGCTGTCACGCTGCTGTTTCAATGTCCTTACTTGTCAGCAACGCTTTCATACATGGAGTGATTGTCAAAGGCAGTGCTGCAGCTCGTCGTGCAGTCTTGCCAGCAAACTGACCAGGTCTATATCATAACATCACTTGCACCTCATTTCAGTTCATAAGATTACGTTTGCTGATGCAGGTGGCCAGGCACACACTGTGTCACAACAGCAGCTGACCCCCCCACAGGGCTGGAGAAGCCCTTTCGCTTTCACCATGGGTCAGCCATCAACAAGCTTTGGCCAGCCACGAAGGTCCCGCCAACCCCACCAGAATCTGTACATCCCCAAGAGTATCTTCAAGACACCAGTCCAGCTTGGGCGTCTGCAACAGGCGCAACAACTCAAGCCACGCGAGAGCAACTTCAGTGTTACCAGGTCCTTAGCAGCAACCCCCCTTGAGGCTTCGCACAGTGGCATCAGGGGTGCACCAGGGGTGACATCAGCTTCCTTGGTGTCATCGAGGCCATCAGCTTTCCAGCATGTTCCTGCAGACCTTCCACCCCTGCAGCGTTTCATCATGAAGAAGCAGCTTCAGCAGGAGCAGCGTGCACAGCATGACAGCCAGACCAGGACTCTGGCAGAACCTGGCCATGATGCCGCCTCCTTGAGTGTGCTTGCTGCTGAGGATCCTGACAGGAGCAGTGATGAACCAGCTGAGCCAGTCAGCACTGATGTGCCTATGGCTGTCTGGGAAGACTTTCCTCCTAATCACAACTATGTTCAAGACTCCAATTATCAGATGCTCTCTGCACCTCCATCTCCTACAGCTGTGGATGCAGCCCCTTCTGCACTTCCACCTCCGACAGCTGTGTATGCAGTCCTTCTGCGGCAGCCATCTTGAACACTGACGTCTCAGTTGGAGCCACAGCTCCAGACACTGTGCATGCTGAGGTTGCAGCTGTCGAGCTCACAGTTGCAGTCTCCTCTCTCCCTGGTGCAGACATTGTGCTTCCTGATGTTGAAGCCCCCATCACCACAGCTGCAGAAGCTGTCCTTGATGATGTTGCACCCCCCACCACCACAGCTGCAGAGGCTGTCCACGATGACGTGGCTGCCCCCACCACCACAGCTGCAGACACTGTGCTTCCTGATGTTGCAGCCGCAGCCACCACAGCTGCAGAGGTTGTACATGATGATGTTGCAGCCCCCATCACCACAGCTGCAGAAGCTGTCTACGATGATGTTGCAGCCCCCATCACCACAGCTGCAGAAGCTGCCTACGATGATGCTGCAGCCCCCACCACCACAGCTGCAGAAGCTATGCTGATCAATGTTGCAGCCCCCATCAACACAGCTGCAGAAGCTGCCTA
>JAABUK010002888.1_pt1 | contig 30040 bp, 23 predicted proteins | sample 5559141 | NCBI WGS metagenome assembly JAABUK01 (sample SAMN10711869, study PRJNA513367) | rock metagenome | isolation source: Antarctica rocks | place: Antarctica: Victoria Land, Pudding Butte nord | collected 2016-01-03
CCCCATATCTCCGTAACGTCGTCTCTTCCTCATCATCAACACATTCACTTCTTGTCCTCAGCCTTGATCATCAAAACCTTCTCCTTCTCCTTCTGCGCGAGCATCAGCGAGTCAACGTACGTCTTGAACTTGACAATCTCCCGGAGCAGATAACTCGATTTCTTCTCCCAGTTTGCCATCGCCTTGGTCGTGTTTGAATGACGCGTCGAGAATGCAAGCTGCATTGGTGGGCGTAATTCATTGTGCTTTGTCAATTCCTCTTCTACGTTCTTGACGTACGTCTGAAGAGTACGTAACTGATCAACTTCCATCAACTGCGAGGCCATCATGCTCTGCTGTGGTGGAGACCATTCGTTGACGGTGACTTTGTCGCCTGGCAGCTTCGGCCGCGTAGTTCCACCAACTTGATCGAATGAACTTCGCAGCGAGGATTGCATGCTTGGCCTTGAACTACCCATAGGCATGTTAGGATGTGATTCGCTGCTGATCAAAGCACGATTGATGACTGCATCGCTCCAGCCGTATTCCATGTTGCTGATTCCTCCCATCATAGGCTCCTTGGACAATCTCGCACTCCAGTAATTGGCAGTAGACACAAACTCTTTGACGATGTCTGGCGTGCCGACTTGGAAGAGATGAACAGCCCCTGTTGGTAGGCTTAACGCCCAGACATATGGCCGAGCTTTCGAATAGCCTGGATTCGGTAGAGCACTTGCGATGGTTTGTCGTAAAAGAAATCTCCATACTTCTTCCGCACTGTCCATCCAGTTCCCACCACCAACTACGCCTCCAGCTTTTGCCCGATCCTTCGCTTTGATCCGCATTGACTTGGCATTCATCGAAAAGGAAAACAGACGCATCCAGCCTTTCTCAACAACGGCAAAACAGTCATTCCAGTTGCGATCTTTAGCACGTTTATCCCCGCCGTCCAAATGATGTTTGTGTTTCAAACTTCCCTCCTTGGCCCATGGAGCGCCGCTTAGCTCCAACGACTCGTCGTCGAGCAACGGAGCGGCTTTCATGCCTTCAGCAATATCGCGGAAGATTCCAGCTGAATCCTCACGAATGATGGCTTGACTTAGAGCGTTTGCAAAACCGATAGATTTTTGGTAGTCGTTGCGTAGACCTTCGGTGCCGAACGAATCGACTGACATGGACGTCAACGTCTTACCAAGAGATGCCTTGCTCCAAGTGCTCGAAATGGATGGACTCCAAGCAGATGAACCCTCGTCCATGCTCGTTCGAGTCGACCCGAGAGTCGAGACAGGATGTAATTGAGGTCGAGAGCGAGCCTTGGACACCCATCGTCCGGTTCCAAGTCGATGGTCGCCAGTTCGTCCTCTGGAGTGCTCTGATGCAGCCTTGCTTAATGTGCTAGGAGATCTACGTAGCATGTTCCCGGTGATGCTGAGCAAATTGCCGGTTGTTTCAAGTGTCTCGGCCTTTGCGCCAAACAACGGCAGCCGTTCTCGAGAAATTGACACGTAGATTCGCTTGAGCACATTTTCGACCTGGGACTCCCAGGCTCGGATAGATCCAACGAAGGGTGCTGTCACGAGTGGTCCGGAGCCATTGGGAGAATGATCAATGTCCCCAGAGCCCTCCCGCATCAGCTTGTCGGCCGAGCGGGCGGAGCCAATGACTGGAATGGCCTCATCTATGGAGCTTTGTGTGGGCTGCAATTTGATTGCTAACGTTGGCGACCTTGGGAGGGGCGAATGACTGTTACTTGCATGAGGATCCGATTTCGGCCAGATACCTGCTTTGATCGTAGTAGTTCCATCCAATGCACTATCGGAGGAAACGCGTCGGATTGTAGGCAAAGTGTTGCGGATGAACTGACTTCGCGTCATTTTCTGACCAATATCTGCAAGATGCAAGTCGGTGTTGAGTAGCAGGATAGAGTAACAAATGGTATGAACAACGTCTAAGATTTTCAGCGACTAGGGTATCATGACAGGATCGTAGCTCACCAGAAGACTTGAAGCCGTGATTACAGTTGCACTCACACCACCGCTGTGAGAATACATCCAACATCCGATCAACTTGCTGTGTCTCGCCCTTCAAGGCAATGCGGGCACACAAACCTCGAAGTGCAGAGAGTATGTCGACATTTGTCAAATCAAAGAGGCTCATGTACGCCGTTCGTACACGCTCTCTAGCCTCGCCCGCATCTCCGAGCCAAGCTGACACTTCGCCAGGATCGAGATTCTCGTCACGATTCTCAAATATCTTGACAGCTTGCTCTTGATCATCCTCGGAAGTGGCTTGAACATGTGTTCTTTCTGGAGATGCGGTAATGTTGATAGTAGGAGATTGGATTCCAGTGGCGTCAGCGTTCTCGTGGTAGGAGGCGGAAGGTGTAGTTGGAGCAGAATTGTAAACGCTAAGGTCGGAGCCAGACGGCAGAGAAGAATTTCTCACGGTAATGGCTGCCTGGTCGTTGGATCCACTTCCTTGTCTTAACATGTCGGACGCTTCTTGTCTAAGCCTCAGGTTAGAAGGGCGCGTAGCCTTTGATGCGGCTGCAGAGGTTGATAGAGTCGGCGAGTTGGGTGAATGGGGAGTCCTGGATCCAGACGAAGGTGTCGTAGCCCTTGAGCTACCTGTAGAGGTGAAAGGAAATCTTACGGGCAGCAATCCTTCTGACACTTGACCAGGACATGCTATCGACGGACTTACGCGAGATCTTCCATCGAACGATCCGCTTGGGGTGTTTTGCCTCGATCCGATATTGGGCTCCTCAGTTCCACTACTATCCGCAAGGAAGGTGCTGTCTGCATTGTCTTGGTGATGGACTCGCAAGTTTGGAATGAGTTTCGCTTCGGGGATCAATGCCTTCGATGTTGTTTGCTCAGATTGGCTGGAGAGATCTTGCATCTTCTCACCGTGAGTTGAAGAAGCATCACTGCGGTGTAAGAAGCTCGTGTAGGCTGTGTGGAAGCCTTCAGGCGCGTCATTCAGCGATCTAAATTGAGGCGACGGCAGAGGTGGACCAGCCAGATAAGGATCCATGACCTGTCGAAGACTGCTGACCGGGCTGGGCTCAGCAGCTTCAACCTTGACAGAATGTAACGATAAGGGTAGATGTGAGGGCATCTGCTCATCAACAGACTTCTTTCGACGTCGGAAAAACACAGATGATTTCTTGGTGATGGTCTGTGGTTCTTTCTGTACAGTAGCCCTAGTCGAACGCATCTCCTTTGGTGACTCTTTGTGCAACTTCGACGACGGAATGTTGACACGAGAAGACTCCTCTATAGGTGAGATCGTCATGCCTTCTCGCAAGATGCCATTTTCTGCTTCTGTGGCCTGGAGTGTGGTTATGTTTGCATTCTTCGAGCCAAATACTCTCCTGAAGAATCCAGGTCTCTCCTTAGAGTGCGATGGCAGATCTGCCGCGGATACTTGTGATGGTTTGTGAGAAGCCAATATGGGACTTTGAGGATGGGGGGCAAAGTAGGTTGGCATGGGTGGTAGGTTTTCAAGGTTATTTTGTAGGTCACGTAGATCATCCCTGCCTTTGGTGTTGACAATTCCCATCGTTCCAGCCCTGCCTTTTCGGGCATACTGGCTTTTGGACGATTTCGTGCTGTTCCTTCTGCCCACTAAAGCTGGATCATAGATAGGAGTCAAGGGGGCAGTGGGATTATGTCCAATAGGTGAACGGCCCCGTCGAGGACCAGCGTGAACGATTGGTGTAGGTGCTGCTTCAATGTCGTCTGCAAAGTTGTATGTGCTGCTGGTTATGTCAGTGTCCTTCTCGAAAATTGGAAGTCTTCGCCGGTCTGATCCGAAATCGAAACTCTGGGATCGACGATTGCCAGCCGGTCCCAATTTGCGACCAGAAAGTGCCTGGCTAAGGTCGACACTCGAAGATCCACTGCTTTTTCCACTTTTCCTCCCGTTCTTGCTCTGCCATGCGTGTCGTTGGTCCGAGGAGGCAAATGCTCTCTGCGAGTCAAATACACGGCGTCGAGTATTGGATTCCTCTTCCTCGCACAAGCTCGAGACTGGGTCTAAGCTGCGGGGAAAGTGGAAGTTTGAATTGCTGTTGCTTCTTTGACTGCGTTGAAAGGATTGCGGAGGAATGGTTTCGTCAGTCCTAGACTCGTTGTCGGATGAACCATCAGAGGAAAACGTGTTTCCTCGTCGACGTCCAATGATCGAGTTGTACCGCAGGCTTGCATTCGGAGGCTCGCGAGATGCAACAGTGCTTGTTATAGGATTCGAGTATTGATCCAACAGCATGAGCATGTTGTCTACCACCGATGCACGGGTCACATGTTTCGGCGAGAATGCTAAATCATGAGGGTCCTTCTCATCTCCACCGTACTCCCCCCTTGCTCCATCCACGGGTGTGACATCGTCCAGAAAGGTCTCGCGCTGCCACGTCCGAGCAGAGACACGTAGACCAGTCTGGGATCGCACAGCTCGCGCCCGACGGTTATGAGGCGTTCGTGGTGGAGATGGTGTTCTGAATGCAGGTTGTTGCAATGCCAGATGTGAAGTTGGAGTCGGCACAGGCGCAGGCCTTTTCGGAGGTGAAGAATATTGGGTCGTCATTATCAGACGGGAGCGATTACAAATTTAGCTGACAGAGTGTAGGACAAGATGGTGAGCTTGCTTGAGCGTACGCGTCGTACGGAGAGGCAGTGGAGCTGCGGGAGCGACACAGGATAGGGCATCACTTGGGTGCAACATGTCCAGGCGAGCGCAATGATTGGGCTGAACAGGCAAGACACATGCTGAAATAGAGTATCGCAGAGTAATCTCCAGTCGAGGACGAATGTCAGGTTGGGTTGACAAAGAGAAAATCGCTGTTACTGGCGACCTTGCCGGCGGGGATATGGGCAACAATGGCAGCGGCCAGTGCGGAGGCAGAACGGCGAATTTCTTGCTCAGGGGTTTAGCTGCTCTGATCGGCCGGAGAGTCGCAGTAGCATCAAACTCTTTATCTCACTACTCTAGCTGCGTTTATGCTTTCAGGAAGCCAGTAATAACATGCTCATGCTTGTACGACAAGCTGGAAGCAGTCATCTAATCGTCAACAGCGGGCTGACATGCCCACCTCAAGGCTACTGAGTGCCCGATGCTACAGATTTGCTCTGTCGATTGACCGGCTTTGGATGGCAGAGGTAGTTCTAACGATCTGATATCTGCCTGCTGTTGTTTCCTCGCGCTTGATATCCATCCAATTCCTGCTTCTCGCCATGGAGGCGGCGGGTGTGGAGGATGAAGGAAACTCGCCTTCGTCAACCACTGCCCAGTTTGGCAAACGGTCGAAAGGGGACGACAGTCCTCAACATGGCTTTCTCAGTCGGATAAAGCATTTCACGTGGGCGTGGAACACGTTGACAACGAGCACGGGCGGAATAGCGCTGCTGCTGTCTGAACAACCTCATTCTTTCAGAGGTTTGATGACCGTTGGGAAAGTCATATACATCTTCAATATCGTCCTGTTCATAGCTATATGCCTATTGCTTCTCCTTCGCTTCACTCTGAATACGGGCAGTTTGACAGCCTCGCTGCGCCATCCTGTCGAATCACTATTCTTCCCGACGTTCTGGCTATCCATCGCAACAATTGTCTCCGGCATGCAACGATATGGAGTGCCTTCTACGGGCTCTTGGCTCGTTGTAGCCATTCGAATCTTGTTCTGGCTCTATGTGGCATGCTCCTTCCTGGTGGCAGTCCTTCAATACTACTACCTCTTTACCGCCAAAAAGCTCACCGTTCCAAGCATGACGCCTGCCTGGATCCTGCCAATCTTCCCTGTCACGCTTACCGGCACCATAGCCAGCGTCACTGCTGGTTATCAGCCTCCCGATCATGCAATGGCGATCGTTGTCGCTGGGCTCACTTTCCAAGGACTCGGTATGATCGTCTACATCTTGATGTGCTCACAATACATAGCACGCCTTATGCAGTACGGTCTTCCCGCACCAAACCTACGTCCAGGCATGTTCATAGCGGTCGGTCCCCCTGCGTTCACGTCCTTGGCCTTGATTGGAATGGCACGAGCCATACCAGATAAGATCAGCTACTTTGGCGACCATGCAACTGCCAAAGAAGCCCTGAGTATTATGGCAACAGTCACGGCAATATTCATCTGGTCTCTGAGTTTCTGGTGGTTTAGCATCTGCTCGATTAGCTGCATTGCCTGCGCAAAGGAGATGAGCTTTCATCTCTCCTGGTGGGCCTTCGTGTTCCCAAACACAGGTTTCACAATTGCCACAATCGAGATTGGAATCATTTTACAAAGCCAAGGCATTCTGTGGCTTACGACGGCAATGTCGATTGGACTCGTTGCAATGTGGTGCTTTGTGTTTCCGATGCATATCAGAGCATTGTGGCAGAAGCAGATATTATGGGAGGGTAAGGATGAAGATTTGTGATGACGACGCTGGCGAAGCATGTCTTCTGCCGTCAGCCCTAACACTTTTGATATTTCCTCGTGTGTGAGATGGTGAATGTCCCACATGGAAACGTCTCGACTTCAAGACATGAAAGAAGACCGTCCTCACCAGATTGGAAAGAGTCTCATGATTGAGAGCACTATTGCAATGGTTCATTCTCGATCAATGAGAGATCGGATGATCCTCGAAACCGATCGAGGACCAAATATCTGAGAAAATTGATTGGTAATCAGCGGCACAGTCTTTGCTGTTTTAATCGAGGGAAACATGGAATGTGTTTTACAAAATCAAGCGGGAGAGAACAATGAGATTAAGCCATGGTTGTAACAGTCTAGAAAAATAGAGGAAGAAAGATCAGAAGACGAACTACAGTGGGGGGACATGCAAACGATTCTCTGGCGTGACTAGAGAACCACTCACTTGCGCCCTTTCAACTTCCTCAAAAATGTCTATCACTTTTCTTTTGCATCAAGGCTATCTGACATTGCGTCCATGGGAACCACATAGCCTCGCCTATCAATCCGTTCTCAAAGCACTTTTGACCTTGTCCCCCAACCCAGTAGTCACGTCTGCTAACTTTCCACCAGCGTTGTGGACCTGCCCTGCTGCAAGAGCAGCCGCCAACCCGAATTGACTGGGTATCCCTTCCACCCTGTGCGTGCTGTTGATGTTTTTCACTAGGGTGATCTGAAAGCATGTTGCGCTTCCCTGTCGAGAGACAATCGTCGAGTATGCCAAGAAGTATTCCCAGATCCTGAACCATCTGTTACCATACTTGGCATCGACTTTCTCCTGATTCGCCACCCAGTTTCTGTACCACCTCCACAGTGTAGCGGAGTAATGCACACCAATGGTGTCGATGCCTTTGACCTCGAAACCTGCACCTTCAAGCTTGTCCACGACAAAGCCAAGTGGAGTGGAAGCATCAGCTCCTGGGAAGATGTATTTGTTCATGAAAAGCCCCCAAATGAGATCTTCGTACTGCCAGGCCTTCCTGAGACCAGCAATTTGAAGAAAGAAAACACCATCGTCGTCAAGCATATTGTTGACTTGGGTAAAAAAGCTGCCAAGATGGCGCACACCAACATGCTCCGCCATCTCGAGGCAGGTAATCTTGTTGTAGCCACCAGCTGGCACAGGGATGTCGCGATAGTCCATGCACAAGATGTTGCTTTGATCTTCGGAGATGCCAGCTTTTCGAAAGCCGTTGTTGCCCCAGGCGGTCTGATTGCGCCCAAGTGTTACCCCAGTAGCATTAGCGTTATAGTTCACAGAAGCGTATTTAGCCAGCGTGCCCCAGCCACAACCGATATCGAGCAATCCTTCGCCGCTCTTGAGGCCAATCTTCTCACAAACGACCGCGAGTTTGTTGTCCTGGAGCTGCTCAAGGCTCTCTTTTCGATTGATGTCCGAGATAATGCCAGACGTGTAGATCATGCGCGGGCCGAGAAACCAGACGTAGAAGTCATCACCGCGGTCATAATGGTCGCGAACTTGTTCTTCATCTAGTAGCGAAATAGACAGGTCAGACGAAGCTACGGGGGTGTACCATTGCTGAATTATGCTTACCTTGAGACCGAGAATGCATGATGGCCTCGGGCAACATGCCAAACAGGAAGAATTTGAAGAGGCTGAGCGTGAAGCGGAAATTGGCCCAATCGTGGCGGTACTCCATTACTTCGAGGCAATCGCCTTTGAAGTCAACCTTTCCGTCGAAGTACATCTCGTGAAATGTTTCCATTGGAATCCTGTTCTTGCCAGAATATTTTACTCGGTCACTCTCCTCATGAAAGTGCAGATAGTCTTGCACTGGTCGACCAGGATATCGAGCTTTCTCATTTTTGCGAGGCGATATTGTTGAAGCAATCGTCCAAAATGCCATCAGGATCGGGATCGTAGTCAGGGCTGCGAGAAAGAGGGTGGTCCATAAGCCCCCCCCAACCTGGCGAGCCAGGTACCAAGGAACAACTCCCAACAGAGAGAAGAGGAGGATGTTGTTGAAAGTCTCGCTGCCCGATGCATCGGCTGGAAGGGGAGCATTTTTTATGCTAGGATACTACCACATTATCAGCTGTCTGGAGGGCACGACAAGATGGTCGAGTTCAATTGACACACGGAAGTAGTGCGAACTCCACAATCCTCGAACGGTGGCGTCGGCGTCGGCGCAGCTGGTGTCTCGATGAATTCGAAGTCATCATAGACCTCAGAACGTGATTTCGACATTTTGAGTGGTAACGGGGAGGAGATACACTAATTCTGCCTCCTTTGACCATCTCTGTTCCTGCATGGAGCTCAATTTTGTCTAGCCCGGTCCGGAAAATGATATCTTGGCAAATCAGGGGTAAGTGTAAAGTTCAAGTAAATTTCACCGAAATCTCGGTTTGCATAGGATGGGTGATCTTAAGCAGGCAGCAAATTGGCGTTATCAGCTCGTCGCCAGTGGCAATTCTATTTTGCTGCATTTGCTCACATTTCAAAAGTCATTGGGGGAGGTTTGGGCACTAGCTATGTGCTTCATGCTTGCATGGCTAATGTGTATACACCGCTGATCGAGTCTCAAAAGCCAATGAGCTTTCTTTTCTGACCGTTAGGCCAAAAGCAAAGTACATTGATCTTGTCCTTCCCTGGTCCTGACATTCTTGCAGCAACGTGTCAGCACCAATGTTCAACGACTTTCCAAGCCATATTTCTCCATCAGATGCCGCATCTGCTGCCACAGTCTGATGCCAGCATGTGTAACGGGGCTTGAGTCGCCATTATACTTGCAGCAATTTTCGAACATCAGTCTGACATCGTCACGGAAGTCCGAGAGCGTGATGTAATCATCGAGCGCCAATTTCCTCCTGATAGTTGACAGATCCATTGGCTGCTTGATCTTGTCGAAATATCCAGGCGCAATGATTTCGGTGACTGGGTGAGCGAATGTGGAGTGCGATTCGTGTGTTTTTAAGTCGTTAAGGACTCTGCTCAGCTTTTTTTTCGTGTTTTTGTCAAGTTTTTGGACTGTTCGAGGACCGATACCCGCAGCTTTTGGCAATTCTACTTCATCAGTAGTGAAGTACTTCTGACGAATATTTTGATGCCAAGATCTCAGCATGGTCATGATAATGATGTCCTTCGACTCAAATTCAGCTCGGTGCAGAAGCGTAGGGAGCTCGTTTGCCACCTTTTCAAACTCCTGAACCTCCGTTGTAGCTTGTGCCAGCATTTTCTCTTTCGCAGCTATTGCTGCTTTCGAGCTTTCATGTTCTGGGCCCAAGCTGAGAAGCTCGGTCTGGCCAAGGTCAAGTTCGTTTCGCTTCCTGAACAATATTTCTTCCACTTCATGAATCTCATGCTCTAGATTGCTCAAAATTGAACGCAGCCTGTTATTTTCAAGTTCTGCTGCTGAAGCTTGATGTTCATTTTCTCTCTTTTTTGCGATGAGCTTCACACCGAGTTCCGCAATCATGGCATTCAGGTCCTCCTTACTTTCAAACATGCCGGGTGAGGATTGATTCATGCTGCCTTCCCCATCGTTGACAACATTTTCTTCATCTGAAATCAAAGCTGATCGGGAAAAAGTTCTTCTTCTCTTCACCCGTCGAGACAGCGGTTCGGCATCATCTGAGTCACTCATGGCGCCTTCAGCTGATCAGCTGTCTATCTCAAAGCCTACCAATTCTTGAGAGAAGTACTTACCAGTGGCTGGGTTCAGAACCTTCTTGGGCTGGTCCTCTGACTTGATGTCGATAGTAAGATGGTGACTTGGTATCCAAAGGTCTGGCAAGTTAGAAGAAGTGTCGAACTGTTCTTGTTTGAGGATGAAAGCATGATGGAGGGAAGCCATTCAGAATGCGAAAAGATGGGAACAGAGACTGATGTCTGAGAACGAACGAAGTGATCTCGAGTCAAGATCGAGTGAATGTGAAGAATGTACAAGTGACCAACATCTCTTTCTCTCTAGTACTAGCTCCTATGAATCCTGGAAAAGATAGTATCATTGAGAGAAGTGATCAAATAACGTTTTGGCTGAAGTGCAAAGTGTGAGAGCTACGACCCGATGAAATAAATCTCAGGATGTGTTGCCATCGTAAAATACTCTTCGGTCGGCTCAGAGGGTAGGTAGATTGCACTTTGAACAGGACCATGAGTACACCTAGAAGGTATTTGGTAGCTTGCTGTGGTCTCGCTGCCCTTTTCTTCTTGAATGAGTAGCATCGCTGATAAAGACTGTGATGTTGCCGAATTCTATGAAAGTATGCTAAAGAATCAAAGTTGAGAAGAGAGTCTTGACGAGTAGACCTAGGAAGTTTTATAAAGTTTTTGCTGAATGGCTTTGCTATTCTGAGAGACCTGAAGAGTCGAACGATTTGATGTTGAGACCTATAATTCAATCGTGCCCGTGGAAGCTCTGCATGACCGAAGACCTTGCCCTTCCCACCCGCGACTTGACACTGTCGGCAAGAGCCTTCGCTCTTGATAAAAAAGTCATTCGCAAGAATATCAGGATATTTGTCAATAACTCCTTTGACCATCGGACTCATCGATGCCGCTAGGGTCGCCTCAGTTGAAGGTAGATCCAATGCTCGAAGCCCCTTTACCTGTTCTTCCTGCATTTGGCCAGCTGCTCCGAATCTTTTTGGCAGTTGCGGTAGCGTTGGTTTGCGGGATCATACTTCTCTTTGGCTGCTTTCAACACTTTAAGCCTTTCACTGGCTCCCTACAACTCCCTTCCAGCCTGTCCAACCTCTATCTTGAAAGTCCGGACCTTCTCCACCGCTCTGTTCACATCGCATAAGCCTCGGTGACACTGATCTTGTGCTGATTGTTGTGTATCGTCGTTTTGCTTAACCTTTTGAAGCCATGAGGGTTTGAAGATCATTGAGTGAGTTAATCCTCGGAGGCATGTCGTTGGCCGGAGCTCTAAGCCAGGAGAGCCTGTTGTAGGCTTCTTCACAACCTCTATCATGTCTCTGGTCTGTCCAGAAGCCAGGGTCCTGCTGTCGGAGAGCAGTGTTGGACGAGAGATAGACGCTGGAACTATTTCCTGCCCGGTCATCATCTGGCTCGAGATGCACAGAAAGATCTCGGCTGTAGGCAGCGCTGTTGACTGAACGTGCAACATCCGGATTTGTGTGTGCAGCCTGGCTTGCTGACAGCCCCAATTTGCTCGTAGCCATAGTAGGATTTTGCGAAACTAATGCAGAAGCGGTCGAAGGGTCCTTAAGCTTCTCAGATTCAGAAACCTGCCGAGATGCTATTCCGCTGCTCCTGTATGCCTGGAAAAGACGGCCGTCATCATTGTGCGGCGCTTCTTTCACTTCACGTGCTTCTCTTTGCTCCTCCACTAAGCTCAAACGCCGCCGTTGACTGCTCAGATGTCTTACGAGCCCCCAGAGAGCATACCATATTGGACTACCTCCATCATTAACGCTGAACGCAAAACTTCCAGCGCGTCGGTTATCCTTGTAAATCCTATACAAAGTGGCTGCAACAAACCAAGGCGCCCCACTCATGATGCTTCCTATAAGTGCTGCGGGTTGCAGCCGAGTGATAGAACCAGATATAAGCCATTAGTCGATAGCATTGTACTGGCTATTGTATTCTCAGCTTTGGATTTCCCCCGGAACATGCTCCAACATACCTCTTATTCTTGAATGCCAGCTAAGCGATCCTAGGAAACAGGTGTCTTGTCCGCGTTTGACGAGGTCAACCACGCTCGTGTTGCTCTAGTAATTGCTGAAAGGGCGGAGCGACTGCACTGCTGTCAATCCATGCATTACATGCCATGACTCCGCGGTCGGTGAACCCCAAATTCTTCGCTACATCCCTCATTTTGTACGCCCAAAGGCCTGAAGATGGTTCCGTCAAATAGACGGCCGACGTGTTCGGAACTGATCTTCCAACAGCCTGCGAAAAAGCATCGTTGTTTGAGGATAAGTGTGCTGCAGCAGACTGACTAGCACCGCCTGTAGCTTCCACTGGCGCAGAAATACGTTTCCTTTCCGCACGTCGATGAGGCTGGGTGATCGCAGTTCAAAGGGGTTGAGCAGGATGTGAGCGACTCGAGTTTTTCGTACTCGCATCTGAACGTGCAGATTCATCCCTGGGTGGTAAAATCGCAGCCGCCTGTGAAATGGCAGTGTCTGTCTTCTTCGGCTTCATTCCCGGCTCACCATCTTACAAGTTTCCGCCACTTGAGTATTTCTCGCCTACTATCTTCTTCCGCTTTATTTCTGTTTCGCCATCCTGAACACCTCCACGTAAAGACTTCCTGCTCATTGTTCAAGGTTCTCTGGCCGACCTAAATCTGGGGGTTGCAACGAGGTTTGTGTGACAAAGTGGAATGATCACGATCATGAAGCCGCTGATAAATGCCTGGGCCTGGGGATAAAAGCACATAATCATGGTATCATGTGCAAACAGTTTGTAGCCCTCCTTCAATTTAACGTGAGGGAAAATTTGCGAAAGTAAAATTTCTGAGGTTAGGAGATGAAAGCAGCTTCATCGAATAATTCAAAAACAAGGTGCCAACGATGGACGTCTGCAATGAGAACATAGTTTTAGCAGAGTTGAATGTAGCAACAAGCTTGAACACCAAGTAGCCATGGAAGATGGTAGTGTCAACGACTACTACAGAACAGATTGACAGTGCAGGTTGTCGGCGTTAGAGAATAGTGAAAGGAGAGGTGCAAAAGAAAGTTGCGAATGAGAAGCTGTGAACAACGTCAGTCACCAAGGTCTGGCGGAAGGACCCAAGCAGGCTCGAGATCTGGGCGTTTCTGCTCATCGGTTTTCTTGGCGGTTCTTCTCGCTACGCTCTCCAATGATACCACGGAAGTCAACTTCCATTCAGGGCCTCTTCCGTTTCTTCAGAGAAGACCTTGGGCGATGATGCGGTGGAATCAGGGTTTTGCTGGTTGCCCTCCTATCCTGTCGCAGCCCTCTCCCAATACTGTTTTGTTTTCGTCCAAAGGATGATCGCTTGGCGTGATGACTCGGAGGACATATATATGATCTTAGGTATTGCTCCTTTTCTAATTTTCTCCTTCTTGTGATAGCAAGAACTGATGGTCTCGGGTGGAACGTGGACTCAAATAATCTTGCCCAGGAGTGCAAAGTGATTTGCAAAAGTGGTAGGTTTACCTCACGGTACTAGTGCTGTCCATAGCTGTATCTGCGTGACGATGGGACGCGTATAAATGTTTGTCCTAAGTAGGACTAAAAATCAGTGCACAGCAACAAGCTTGAGTATGGGAGATTAGCCAGTGCGTGTGATGCAGCGGGAAGATGCCTACCTCACGCTAAAGTATGATGGTAAGTTGGCATGCTGCCTTCCTGTGAATTGAAAGTGTCATGAATTTTCTGACAAATAGTCTCGAAGATAAAAGCTCTGATCTATGCTCAGTCCGCGTCTATTTTGTTACTGAAATCTCCAAGCAAGATATCGTCAGGAGGAGGTCCTAGGTGGTTTCGCACTTTTGCCGCGTCAGTATATACACCGCACAACTAGGAAGAGATTGAACCCACCCCACTCGGCTTCAACACGGAGGAAAATCCATATCCACCTTCTAAAGACCTCCAAGATTTGCATTGTGAATATCCCACCCTCTAGATCGTTGAAGTGGTCCAAATGTGGTGAGAGCTTTAAAATCCATGTGAATCTGAGAAGGAAATTGATGACGATCGCGGCGTAATACATAATATTCGCATGGAAATGTCGATTGAGCCGAAGTCCATATGGATGTTCTGAGTTGTTCCGTTTGGCAGACGACGAGAAAAGGTTCAGATCCCAGTCCTTGGCGACGTCCCAATAGAATGAATAGAACGAGTTCAGGGCCACAAAGAACATCCTAAGAAAGATTAGATGGTGCAGAAATTGTCGGGAAATCTTCATACCAGAGCCTGGATAGGCCCGTTTCGCTCATGTGAATCTTGGCAGGGTCATAACCTCGCTGTAATGCGCTCAAGATGATAACAGGAAATGCGCTCGCATACTTTAGAGCATTGGCGAGGTGCTGTCCTCCCCAGCCACTGGATGCCTGACGCTGTTTCCAGGCTCGAGCAAACTCTGTGAGACAATGCCTCAACCGAATCATGCTAGGTATGCTGATGATCATCGGAACCATGTAAGCACCTCCACAGCCTCGATTTGGCGTACCGGTGCTTGAAACACCCTTCGAGAAGAACATGCATATGCAGACAAAGAGGTCACCAAGGACTTTGGCATAGCTCGTCAACACATCAGCAAGAATGATATCTCCAAATTTACTATCCTTAGCTTGAGCCAGTCCCCCAATACTGATTCGCTTTAATGTACACAGGAAGTGGTATCTTCCGCTCCGTGACCAGTGTAGGTAGGGCAGTGCGAAGCAAAGCACCAAAAGCAGCAGGTGCAGTGCGGGTATTATCTCCCAGGCAGCCACGGAATGAGATGAACCACGCGTTATCGTCCAAAACAACAGCAGCGAGAACGCAAGCGGTAGGGTAAGGAGAGCGGCCAGACGATAAGTTGTGACGTGGTGTGAGACATGCTGTGAAGCTTGACGAGAGGGGTATCTTATAAGCGCTGGAACGTCCTGAGGTGAAGAAGGTCAGCGTTGCTCACTCGTTCAAGCGGACGGTAACCCACAATTCGAACAAGATGTAGATAATGAAGGTTGGTTGCCCAAGCCCAGATGCCTACCAGATTCAGTAATTTCTTCAACCCCGCGACATCCGCGGATCTTACCTGTAACTAGAATGATGGCCACACGGTATGGTAGAGGGAGAATCTTGCTGAACGCACCCAATGCCTTCTCTACTTCTGGATCACCGTCCATTCTGCTAACGCTCTGCTCATGGCGTAGAGGATTTTGGAAGAATGGACGATGCAGCGCTGTTTGTACTGAAATGAGTAACCGGTGGTGAGAATGATATCAACCTGAGCCAATGTCGTGTGACACGTATATCGATACTGTAATAATTATCAAGATGTCGCCAGCGATGACTCCGGTGAAATTATGCTTGGCATTTGGCTACGGTGACCTGCGCAGCCTTTAGTGCAACATGATTGTCCTCTATCAAGTTCAGGATTAATCGTCCACATCGTGCCACATCGTGGGCGCAAGCGAAACTACGTTAGATTGAAGCGGATCCTCCAGACTCATTACCTATCATGGAGGATCAGAAGTTTCAGCGGGCTATTAAGGCGACAGCGAGAGACTATCCTTTCGCCTCTTCACCAGACGTACTGCGAACCCATGAGAAAGATGCAAATCTCACCAGTACGCTGTCAGTCCAAGCCTCCTCTATTCTGCGGTCACTCCTTGGGGCACGCTTTTCCCATCGCTATTCCGACACCATCAGCCATCTCACCGAGCTCCTCTACTTGTGCCTGACAACTTTGCTTGGAAATCGTACTCTCGGCGAGGAGTACTGCGATGTCATCCAGATAGAAGATGACACGCTGCGATTGGCCAGTCTAGGACGGAGAGTTGGCTACATTAGCAGCGTAGTTTTCGCGCCATGGTTTCTTGCAAAATCGTTACCTGCGTTGAGACGAAAGCTTCGGGTGAAACTTCAGAGGAATATCCAAAAGGGGACCCAGAAAGCACAAGCGTCGCAGTCACGAGCTATGCGCTTTCAAGAATATATGCTGAAGCATCTGGACTCCCTTACGTCGTCCAGTCCGGTCTACGCCTTGAGTCTGGCCACATTCTATTTCACAGGGTCATACTATCATCTATCGAAGAGACTTTTCGGCTTGCGCTACATCTTCACGAGGCGAATCCAGCCTAATGAACAACGTGTTGGATACGAAATGCTGGGCGTTTTACTTATTCTTCAGATTATCGTGCAGTCCATCTTGCACGTTCGCCAGACTCTTTTGGAGGGTTCTCATCAGCAGGTAGTAGATACAGGCTTTGCCAAATCCATTACTCATCCCACTTCAGCCGTCCTTGGTAACGGTGCCGAGGTGCCGATCAGCTCTGCACTAGATGGGAGTATCGAAGTACAACACTTTCTTCCCAAAGGCTTTCCACAAACAACGCAGACGCCCGTGCTTGATCACCCGCGGTATGACCTTGCAGAGGCCGATATGATGTCATGGATCCCTGCAGGGCAGCACAGCAAATGTACACTCTGCTTAGAGCCATTCCGAGATCCAAGCGTTACCACATGTGGGCACGTCTTCTGTTGGACTTGTATTCAAGACTGGGTCAGAGAAAAGGCCGAATGTCCGCTGTGTAGGCAAGCCATTCTACCGCAAAAGGTACTGCCTCTGAGAAGCTAAGAAGCTGACCGAGATGTTTACGATGTCCAAAAAACTTTACCCAAAATCACCATCAAGTCACGTGAAGCTCCTGAGAAGACGCTGCCCATTCTCCCAAAGCCTAAGACGTCAGTAACAAGACGAACCATGTGTTTATCATCACAACATCATGGTCAAGCTCCTACCACTCACAGTTTCAGACAAGCCTTACGTCAACACCGCGAGGGACATTCTCGAATGCCCAGTCTTGGACGGACGTGGTCGGGGCAAGCATAGCATATTCAAACCAGGGCTATAATGGAAGCTAAGCATGAACAAGCACATCTATTTGCTATAATCGCAGAATGCCGCAATAATCCTGTTGAGCGACGAGCGTGGCATCTGAGCAACAAAGCCCGTTCATCGCATGTTCTTACTCGGCTTGGAAAACCGGCCAGAGTGGCGTTGAACAACATGGTCGCCGCAATGCCAGAAGCCGGAGCAACTCTCAAAGGCCACGAGCCCCGTCTTGGGTGAGATCAACCGCGATACAGAAGCGCCGCGAATTTTGGATGAGGATATTGAAGGGGAGGAAGGAATCCGCTGATGCTTCAGCAGGATGCCGAGAGAAAGCAGAGCCGCTTAACCAGACACAGCAGGATAGAGTTGGAGAACACCGAGAGGGAAAGACTGGCGGATCACTGCCCCCCCTTCTACCCCTTGTATACTACGTTAGAACGGCCACGGCTTACCAAGAGGGTGACTTCTCGACAGGAAACTTCCAGATCATGACTTCCCCTGGGCATAAGCATATCTTAAACGGGTAGAGTACTTCGAATACAAAGACAACTGCGACATTTGACCAATCAACCAACCAACCAGTCCATCCCTGTCTGTCCGCCTCTCTTCTCTTTTACAAAGCTAGCCGGCTTTTTCGTAGATGAATTGATAAGGAACGACAGAAAAACCGGCAATCGGTGCTTGTGCTACACGCCCTAACTAGAGGTCTATAACAGAGCACTTTTTTCGTACAGTACGAAATGACCACCTCCGGCACTAAACATTCTCGCCTCTATTTCGTCCGTAGCTGTCGCTTTAAACCTCGAACCAACGCCACACTATGCTATCCATCATTGCTATGCTATGTCACTCATGGTATACTTCCTCAGTATTGGTCAGAAACCCATTCGAGACCCGAACAGCACGTAATCGCTAAATTCATGAAAGAAATGTGTAGATCAACAAGTCCCGTTTTTCCGTCTGAGCACCCACGGCCGCAGCAGCCACCGCCGCTCTAGCTCACTCGTTGGCTTTTTACTTTCCTCGTGCCCTTCGATGACGAATGTCCGATGGAGATCTATGTTTCTTCTTCACTGGAGCGCCGAACGATGTAGGTTCCTCCATTGGTTTTGGAGACTGCTCCTTGACCGGTTTGTTTGTCGTGGATGTCGCCTCCGCAGGTTTTGATTTTTGGGGTTTCGTCTTTGGGGCACCTGACGATTTACGTTCCTGGACTGGCTCTGGAGCCTGTTTCTTCACCATATAATTCGCTATCGACGTCACCCCAGTAGTATGTACTTTTGGCTTCTTCTTCTTCGGGGCACTTGACGAGGTGAATTTTTGCGCAACCTTAGGTGTTTGTTTCTTGATCGAGGTCGATGTTGGCTCTGCAGGGCGCGGTTTCAAAAACTGCTTGGCATCGGACTCGACATCAGACCCGGTGGGCACATCCATACTGAGCCTGCGAAAGCCACGAGCGTCGCCAATGTCAGGCCAGCTTTTGCTGAACCTGACAATGACAAGACCATCCGCGGTGTCATTCTTGACCGGAGCTTCTACCGAATAAATTGATTGATCCTTGGTAGAAGGTGATGTAGATGCGGATTGAGTGGGATCTAAAGGGGTGCCTTGCTTCTTAGGCACCCTTTGAAGCTGTGGTCGGTCCTCAGCGGAGACAGAGAGAGGAGCTCCCATATCAACCTTTCTGGGAGGAAGACCTGGTATCTTCTGGATCAAGCCGACGCGAGTAGAATCTCTCTTCTTTGATCCTGACATCTTCCGGATCAAGCCAACACAAGTAAACTCCTTCTTTCTTAACCCTAACATCTTCCTGGAAGAGTCATGGCGGCTGTGAGCGTTTTTGCGCATCGATCTCAGTGGCTCGGTAATTTTCAAGACACGAATTCTGGTCTGAACCGTTGGTGAACGAACCACGGGGGAAGAATTTGACGGATGAGCCAGCTGCTTGTTGCTAGTAGTGACGTTCCCCACTTTTGAGTTCTCAAGCTGAGCATCCATTGTCTCGGCCCCTTTCGACGTAAAATCGAGTCCCTTCAACCAGTACGATGGATTCACCGTCATCTGAATTACCATACCGAGAGCACTTTTCGAAAACTTTTCTCTTGTGTTCAGCCGGCGTACCCCATCAAGAATTGATGCTGCGACGGAAGACTTAGATTGGAGAAGCAACCTGCTGATGTCCTCTGGGGACGCACACCCAACATCCCACATGGCATAAGGTAAAAGACCTTGGTACGGCTTTCGGGATGCATGGACTTGATCTGTCTTCGCCACGTTACTGATCCATTCTTCAGCTTTTGTCTTCGCACGTATAAGTGGCATCAACCCACTGATTTGTATGCTCAGAGCTGCAGGTGTCAAGTCGGCAATCCAGGAATGTCTCAATTGATCCCCAACGGTAACAAGCTTTTCTTTAGTGTTCAACTGTATTATCGCCATCTTCTGCAAAGCTGCATATTTCTTCTCAATGTGATGTGGAAGACTGAGTTGATCAATGACCTCCAAAATCAATGCAGGGAGGTTTGCGTGGGGCTGTGGCAGGAGGGCTTCAATATCATCACAATCGCATTCGAGCGTTTGCCAAAGATGATATAATAGAAGTGAGGGCATCAATGAGCTTAGGATCTGTCGCCCATTTCTCCGCAGCTCATTTAGCGTGAGCTGAGACAACTCTCGCGCCCAATTTCTTGCAAGATCTTCCCAACCAGAGCTGCCTCGAGAGATCATCACAGGCCCAAGCTCCTCATAGAAAGTCTGTGCTGATGGAGAGCCCGTATCGTCGGCTTCTTTTCCCACGTGACCTTCCAGATTGTCCCAGGAAACTTTGTCAACATCTTTTGCTACAGCCGGAAACAGTAAATCAAGGTCCTGTACTGTCTCGTCGCTGCATCCATTCAAGGGAATAGATCGCTCAGATTTCAAGTCCAACAGGCTTTTGGTCAAATGAAAGAACAGGCGGAGGCATGCGTAAGCTCCCGCAGAGACGCCTGCGACATGTCAGTATACGACTTACTAATCTCCTGAAGTGTCTTACATTGAAGGTCATGCATAGAAACACCGTGGAGCCAGGCTGTCTTTGAACGTAGTGTAGATGTTAAGTCCAAATTGAAATACTTCTTCACCACTCGCTCCAAATCAGTTGATTGAGGGTACTGTGCACCTGCCGACAAGATGGATTGGACATGTGTGTCTAATGAGCCAATGTCACAAGTCCCTACCATGGTGATACCGAGATAATTGGTGCATCGTCTCTGAAGCTCGTCCATGTCCATTCCCACTTTAATAACTCTCGGGTCTTCCAACAGTTGTCTTAATGAGTCCGGAATATTGAGTTTATGCCTGTACATACGCGACAGCGCAAGATGGCACACGACGATTTGAGACTGGCTCGATACCGTGACGACAGAAACATCGCGACCAAACCAGTCAGGGACGATACTAGGATCGGCAGGAGCCCATCGCACATCTAGTGAGACAACCCCGTTGTGCTGCAATTGCATCAACGCCGACTCCATGCTCGCGACATCGCGACCGTAGAAGACCTGTACCACTTTCCCCTGTGGACCTCTATAATAGTTGTAATCCCAATGTGAACGTTTCGGATACCCTGGCGGCACAGCAAAATCGATGGGAGACAGCCGAGAGTCGGACTGATTCTGTGGCTTGAGAAAGATTGTTCGCGAGGAAAGATGGTGCTTGTTAGACTTCCAATGAGCTACATTGAATTGATTCACCATGTACATAATCTCTTTCTTGTAGTAAGCCAGCTCCCCGTGAACTTTTTTTAAAGGACTGGGATTGCCCTTCCAATCCCAGATGTCATCCACGTCCAAAATGTGCCTCAAGAGCTGATTTAACCCAATCGTATGGTTCTGAAAAGGTATCAATGCTGCGGCTTGGGCTCGGCGCATCCGGATTTCTTCTGAGGCGTAGTCGCTCGACAGTACGCCATAGGTGAATTCCTGCATCGTCAGCCTAATCTCGTCCGTCTTCCCATTAATGAGTTCGCATAGATCTGTGAGTCGACTGGGGCGGGAAGAATCTTGCAGTCTCGAGTCACTTGACCACCTTCTCCAGAAACTTTGGTTCCAGCTTCCCACGTGCCGGCTCACTGCTTTACCCGAATCTTGCAATTTCCCTATGCTCTGGGCCAGAGTGGCGTACTTCACATCATGACTGGAAGCGCCAGGTTCGAGGCTGCAAGCAGCGCCGACTCTGATGTACAGTCGTGCAAAATGCGCTTCGCGAGTGATGTGCTCACCTCCTTCAAGTACTTCCAATAATGTTGTGTGAACCTTATACATCAACTCTTTGTCGCGATCGTGAATCCCATTCCGCATGTAATAGCGAGAAAACAGAGCAAGGTGATCATAGTAGCATTTGTCGAAGTCATCATGCAAGCGTGCTATATTTCCGGTTATGTCTGCAAGTTTCCTGTTTGCCTTATCTGCAGATCCACTTGCACATAGGGTGCTCTCAACATCAATCCACCAGGCATTCCGGAGTGCTTCTCGCTGCGAAAATGTCTTTGTATGTTCCCTATCCGCCTTTTCGACTATTAGGGCACGTTTCCTTCGCTCTTTCTGGGATATTGCCGTCTCGACAGTTGCAAGAGCGTGGCCGACTGCCTCGCATAATCGTCGAATTACTTCGCAGAATTCACTGTCCACATTGACAAGCTCATGGTCGCGGTCAGAGACAAGAATTGGTAGCTGCAATGTGATTTGTTGCTTTGTCGAATTGAGTCTAGCTTCTAGTTGTTGAGTTCTTCTTTGGAGTGACTTTTGACGCGCTTTCCACTTCGTCAAGATTTGTGTCTGCTCCCGACTAACTGCTTTTTCCAATTCGCCTATACTTTGCTCTGTTTGGCGCCTTTCGATGAGAAAGAGAGGTAATCTACTCTCTTGGAATGGACCTGAATATGCAGTGATGGCTTTTCTGATTGGTTCGGGTCTCAAACCAGGTTCGGTGCTCAACCTGTTGAGGGCGCGCTGCTCTGACACAACGCCACTAGACACGATGCCGCTGGGCTTAGAGACAGGTCTTTGTGGAGGGAGGGATTTCGAAGAGTAGCACTGAGAGAAGTGCTGTGACGTTTGCGCTAGCACGAGTTGCGGGTCGAGCGTGGAGAGAATGCTCGAGGGAAGGACAGTCAGTGGATATCGTGAGGGAACCCGACGTCCACCAAGACTTTGAAAACGTTTCTGGCAGACATGAGGAAGGATAGGACGTAGGCTATTGCTATGGCTAAGCTTGATTGGCCTCCGAGAAATGAGAGAATCTTGAAGTATATGAGGATCGCGTCGGGCTCTACCAGTAGCTGGCGACCGGTTTTGACCTTGGCAGATGGTGACTGCTTTGCAAATGCGCCGTGGACTGCCTGTCTGCACCGTCAGAGAGCAAGAAAACATGTTCCGACATTAAGCACATCGTGAGGTGTGACTGAGCTTGAAGCTGAGCATCAATGGCAGACCAGCGCTTCTGTGAAGGATAAAACAGTCGCAGTCAATCCATTAACTAATTAGTACTTGGTGAAGCTTTGGAGAAATAGCGGAAATCTTGGCACCACCAGCAGTGTAAAATCTGCTCCAGACTCAGTTCCACTCATCTTCCCCGCCGCTTTACCACCAACTCACTACTCCATCACCCACATTGGGTGACTTATAGTTGAGCATCGAGCGAATCTGCCACATCATGCTCGCATTCTCCTAATTAACACTCTAGATGTAGGATGATCTTATATTCATTCCTGAACACTACAGAATACATTCTATAATGTGTATCTACTGTTAGACGAGCGCGCAATCAGATATCCTTTGCACAAATAGCCTTCAATCAGAACTATATGCTGCCTGTTTAGACAAAATGGCTAATCGTAGCCATATCAGAAGGACTTAAAAAGTTCCTGCTGTTACGGTCTAGCGCTTACAAAGCTAGCGCAACGTTGAAATTACAAGGATCAATCGTTTTGAATATGAGTGTGATGACAAGGTTGTCAAGTCTTTTTAGCTGCGGATATTTCTGATAAGGGCCCTCATTCCGCTAAGCCCATTTCGGAAATGGCTACCTCCTCCACAACGTCCTCATTATGTAGTTTAGCTCAACCCGATAGCTTCCTTCTTCTAGACACACACATTGATTGTTATAGCACCCACGAATACAATTTTCCATATCAATTACCGGCTCATCTTGAGAAGTAGATCAACCGCGATCTATAACTTGTTGAGCTCGCTAGAACGGGAAGATCCTCATCAAATGAAAGAAGCGACCGTGTGATCTTTGCAAGACTGACCTGTTAGTACGGAGCCTCTGCCTCCTGATTCCCAAGCGGGTACGCCTAGCCCAGAGGATGGCCTCCAATAAGCCTCTGTTGTTCAGTGCAATATAGCACGCCACCCGTGACCTATATTCTCTATACACCTGAGACTGGTCAATCCACTATTTTCCAGGCCATAAGCCTCTTGATGGCTTTTATTCTATAAAGTGCTTTCGATCAAGATTGGATAGATAGGCATTCTTTCTCATCAGCTGTCAATTATTAACAATGGTAGCCTCTCCTGAGTCGCCTCTCCTAAGTCACATCGCAATCAGCATATTCAAGCACATTTTCGTCGAGAGTTCGCCAGCAAGTACGAGCGCCTATAGTCGGACATCTATTGCTACCACCTCTGCTTCGAGTAGGTCCTAGGCGGAGAAGAGTGGACAGAGCATTGTCAGAGACGCCTTCAAGCTCCCTTCCCTTAAAAGTGCGAAACGATCACCTGTTGCTATACGCTTGTCCGTCCTAGGCACCGCTCCTTCTCGGCGATGAAGCCTTGTCCCCAACTCGGCGACTGGAGTTATGAAGCCGCGATCACAAATCATGGAATCACGTGAACGATCACATTCGAGAATGCAGTTGGCCATTACCTGTCCGCATCCATGTTGCGACACATCACTTTACCAAACTTCTCCATCCATAATGCCATGGATGTAGTTCCCTACTAAGCGATAGTTATCGCCATCCTTGCGTGTAATGAATGATATGGGTCTCCATCCAGGATCACGACCGTTTGTGCCTGGCGCATCATCTAACAAAACCAAGATCAAGCAAATTGTTAACCTGTTCCTGACGCCTAGTTGTTGGGACAAGCCATCATAAAAGGATGGAGCCTATCACGTCTATCTGAGCACCGAATGTGACCGGGTTCAGGGTGCATTTGAGACAGTGGCAGAAAGTTCCAGCATAAGGGGCGAAATGAATTGAAAGGCTCGGGTGAAGTCCTTGGTTCACTACTTCAACGATTCTTGGTAACAGAATGAGCTTTCCTGAAAGGGTGTCTAGATTTAGCCACATATTTCATTGCCTGTCTCTCATCGCCCGACCTATCCGACCAGCACTGGCTCCATTTTTGGTGACTGGAATACCCGTATATCAATCCTCCGAGTGGGTCTCGACGCCACTGTGTCTTTGTAGTAGCTTTACTACTTCTGAATGACCATTTTCAGCAGCCATTGATAGTGGTGTTTGACCAATTGGATCCTTCATATTAACCTCGATGTCACTGTGTGCTAGTAGTAGCTTTACTACTTCTGAATGACCATATTCAGCAGCCCATAATAACGATGACTTATCATGATAATCCTTCAGATTGACCTCAATGTCATCATGTGCTAGTAGTAGCTTTACTACTTCTGAATGACCATTCCAAGCAGCCCATAATAACGGTGACTTACCATGATAATCCTGCAGATTGACCTCAATGTCATCATGTGCTAGTAGTAGCTTTACTACTTCTGAATGACCATTCCAAGCAGCCCATAATAACGGTGACTTACCATGATAATCCTGCAGATTGACCTCAATATCATCATGTGCTAGTAATAGCTTTACTACTTCTGAATGACCATGATCAGCAGCCCATGATAGCGGCGCCTGACCATAATCATTCCGAATCACATTGACCTTGATGTCACTGTGTGCTAGTAGTAGCTTTACTACTTCTGAATGACCATTTTCAGCAGCCATTAATAGTGGTGTTTGACCAAGTGAATCCTTCATATTAACCTCGATGTCACTGTGTGCTAGTAGTAGCTTTACTACTTCTGAATGACCATTTTCAGCAGCCATTAATAGTGGTGTTTGACCAAGTGAATCCTTCATATTAACCTCGATGTCACTGTGTGCTAGTAGTAGCTTTACTACTTCTGAATGACCATTCATAGCAGCGCATGATAGCGGCGCCTGACCATAATCATTCCGAATCACATTGACCTTGATGTCACTGTGTGCTAGTAGTAGCTTTACTACTTCTGAATGACCATTTCCAGCAGCCCAGAATAGTGGCGTTCGAGCTTTCTTGTCTCTAGCATTCACATCAATCTTTCTGTTTGCAAGCATGACCTTTACTAGAGTGATTTTTCCATGTTGAGCTGCCCACAATAGCAAGGTCATATCTCTTTTAATGTGACTTTCGAGTCTGCTTTCGAGAAGAAGCGATGAAACCGCTTCGTGAAGGTCATGGTCTGAAGGAGAGAATTCATTATGACCAGAGCTAAGGCCACAAATTTCTTCATCTTCATTCAACGTTAGAAGAGCTTTGAGAGCTTTTTCGTTCCCTGCTGCCCAGGCGGCTAGCAGCGGCATACCATATCTTTCGCCTTTAATGTCGATGGTTTGAACGTGCCTGAGTTCAATACGAATGAGGCTCGGTAAGTCTTCCTCGGCCAGAATGTACAGCAAGCTAACATTGGACGAATGACAGCGAATGTCATATGTTTGGAGGAGATTGCTCAAGAAATTCCATCTCGAAAGAGGGAATTCTCCAACAAACTTGTTCTGAGGAGCTCCAAGGCTGTCTGCAGTATCACCGTGGTAAAGCACATTACGCACTGCGTATTCTAGAAAAGGAAAACTCTCGCAGGCTCTTTGGCGAAGAATCTTTGCATCGTTTGAGGAAGCTTTTGGCAGCGATCCATTCAAAGCTAGATTCGCCGTGACATCAACTCCCATGTGGTAGTTCTGGCAACATTGCTTCAGATTTTCATGGCTTCGTGCCGGGAACGTAGTTGCTGGTCCGAAATATGGTTTGTCTAGTCCCTTCCCCCGGAGAAAGAAATCTCGTACAGATTCATGAATAAATTGTACGGTTCTTGATTTGGCTTTCGTCTCTTCTACCAGCCCTTTGGAATGGTTCAAAATAAATCTCTTCATGTCGTCCTTGTCAATCTCTTCTGAATCCCAAACAGACACAGAGTCAGGCTCGATTCCAGCCAGAATAGCAAAGTATAGCTCTTCGGTTCTTAATGGTCGTCTAGCATACAGAACCCATTGCAAACAGAGAATCAGTTCTTGTCTATTTTGACTATCCCTAGTCAAAATGTTATCAAATAGTTTTTCCAAGTCGTTTGGAATCTCATCAAGTCGTCTTCTCATTGCGTGTATGCGACCGCGAGCATACTCTTCGTTGAGCATCCGTACGACAAGGACAACCCATAAAAAGATGCCAGATGCCCTATTGAGCATCTCCGCTCTAATTTGGTCAACCAGCTTGCTGCTTCCAGCTTTTAGCTCCACATGAAGGTAACTCGTCATGTCTTTTTGATGGCCATCTTGCTCTTGAAGAACAAGCTTGATACAATTATCGATAGTAATGTGGGGATAGGGCCGACTTGAGAAACAAGTACGAAACTTCAATCCAGATGAGGCTGCAGTCTGGCCCAGATGCTCAAAAAAAGCCACCATGTCTCGTGCCTGATCATCCTCACACTCATCTAGTGCATCGACAAAGCAAATCAAGGGCTGATCTCCAATTCGTGTGATTGCATGTTCAAAAATAGTCTTCAAGATCTCCACATTCCATTCGAAAGATCCCATGTCGTCCGTTTTTGGAGGCCGCAAGGTAAAGACGTTCTGGAGATGAGGAAGTTTCTCTAGTAGCTGAAACAATAGGGATCGATACATTCCTAATGTTGACTTCTCTATATCTTCGCCTCCAGCATTAAAGAAGAAGGATATAACGGTCGAGTCGGCCATTTTCCTTTTAGTGCTTGCAAGGGCGAATTTCATCAAAGTTGATTTTCCTGTACCTGGTTTTCCTTTGATCCACAGGAAACCATGGTGTTCCAAGAGCCTTTGGTCGTCGAGCCAATCTTGATATTCGGAGCTGCTACAGATCCATCTGCATGTTTTCGAATGGGCTGATCGAATAGTCGCGTGACGAGCATCAATCTGACCATAATTCAACGATTCCATAAAACGCTGTCGTTGATCTTCCGTCAGAGATGATCCCACGAAGGGTGAATCTTGACCAGAGTCTTCGGATGCTTCGTTTGTCCTTGATGTCTCTCTGGATCTGGAATCTTGTCCCTTATGTGTTTGGCCGTCCTGTGTTGGATAACGCACGAAACGTTCGGTGACTTCATGGCTCCGACTACTCGAACGCACAGATGTAGGGACACAAGACAAAATTTCTTTTGCACAAGCTGCGGCTGATGCAGCAGCAAAACGCTGCCATTTGTCATTCTTGTGTGAGTCGGCATAGTCACAAATACCCCGGATGACGTGGCAGGGAAAATTATTCATGAGACCAGCGGCCTCCATTTCGAAACAAAGCACACCACCCAATTCAGCACTTAAGCTGTCTCTCTCCATTCCGTCTTTCATAACCTGATTGCCAGATGCTATCAAGCCAAAGTGAATGACAATCTCTTCATTTTCCCGTCGAGGCCGTGGGACAACCTTATGCTCAAGGCATTGATGACATGTTGGTCCTTCAACATGTTTATACGAGGATTCGAACAGTATGTCGGGACCCGCACAACGTCGATCGAACATGTTGAGGTAGGAGAGGGAAGACAAGCAGGACTGAATTCTGCTTTTGCCTATGTCTAAGGCTGACCGCATCTTGTTCACAGCTGTTCCCAGTATAGAAGGCGGTGCATTGAGGGAACCCGTACGAGTGCGCTGCCCATCAGGCGCAGTTTTGAACAGGTCGTACTGAATAACACCTCCATGACATTTTTTGGGTTGGCTTACCACAACATCCCCAAGCCGTATATCAGCGACAGAGCTTGGAACGCCACCACCTATGCCCACCATCAACCAATACTGCACAGCAGGAAACAAAGATTGCGTTTGAGCAGCAGTCGCGGCAGCAGAGTTTGTGCCAATCTGCCCTGCAGGGAGACTGGCAATAACCACGTTGTGTATTCCGATGCGACCTAACACGTATTGAGCTGCCTCATTGATATCTTCGTATTTGTCGTCCAAGACTGCGCTTGCAGCGCTGAGCTCGAGAGGTAGTGCGCAAATCCACCCAATAGTAAAGTCCCCAGCTCGAGGGCGGGTTCGTTTCATCGTTCGCTTCATCGTTTTCTTGTCATGTTCTCCTCTGGCAGCCGTACTGAGAGTCAAAAGATGATTGAGAGACGGATTGTGGTCTTCATCCTGCTTGAAAGCCAACGAAATATGCTCAGCCTCACTTACAGCCGGTGAGCAAGGGTGGCATCACCCTAGGTCCAGACCGGCTGTGAGATTGGGGCAGATTTTCCATACCTTGTCAAAGCTTCCACATGCAGACACCCTATTGGTACTGCATGTCAGGTCAAGCACAGTCCTTATTGCGTCTCAGAGTCTCGAATCTGGTGAAGTCCGTCCATTTCTGGAGAACTGTTACTCTCACTCGAGTATGTCTGTGTCCCCGAAATGTCCATTTTCGGCCAATTGAGGCTATTCTATCCAGCAATTGACTTCAATTAAGTTATGATACTGTTGCCAGCATGGTACTTCAACGTAAAGCCAAACGTGGCACTCACTGCACTTAGAATGGGTCTTTGATCCTCCTAAAATAGCCTCATTTGCGCTATTGACCGCTGATTCTGTAATATCTATTCCAAATTTGCGTTTTGCTGATCTTCTTTGTAATCAGTCTGATAGATGGAGCTTTCTCTATTCACACCGGCTAAAGAGCTTCTGCTGTACGCGTTTGTGGCGGTAACAGGATTCTTCTATTAGTAGAATGTGTGATTGCTTCTGTTAAGGCCTGATCAACATTATTTCAATCGACATTTTCGGGATTAATCCTGGGTCATTTTTCTTATTTATTACTTTGATATAGTCGCGGAGGTAAGTTACTTCTGTATCGTAAAGGAATTAAGTATCTCGCCTTAGTCGTAGCATGGTTGGTGGTTGAAAATTTATGTAAACAAATGATTGCGGACGGCTGCTGGGATATGAAAAACCCTTAATTGGGCGAAATACGCTAATTGAGGCATCTGGGTGCGGAGGGGATAGCTGATAACGGGCCACACCACAAAGCGGGACACCCCACAAAACGGGACAGTTGCCGAGTATACCCACCATAACAAAAATGTCGCTGTCGCTGCTATACTCATGCGAATAAGCTGCATTCTTGATGGAATTGCTTTATTAGACCTATTCTATTGTAATAGTACGTAGAATTCGCTTCTCCCCGTCCTTCTTTCTGATTATTCGCACTATTTTAGACTGCCTATTCTTTATAGCCTTCTTAATCTATTCAAGATCTCATGAATACTATTATATCTCTTTTTATAGCTGTTTTAAGCGTTTTATAATCTCTTAATTCAGTATTTATTTGCGTAACTCTTTCAGCTATATTTAAAGTAATTTAGCGTCAGTATACTTTTAAATAGCGCTGTAATTAAGCTTATATATCACATGTCTTATTTAAGACATGATTTTGATCTTAATTTAATAAATTAGAGTTCGTAATTTATTATTTTATTTAGAAGTATTATATAGATTATCAGAGATAACTAATAATTAATATTTAAATATTATACGCCCGAAATTTATAATTTTAGAGTTTTAAAGCAGTTTCTATTTATTTATAAGTAGAATTCCATCTTTATTTTATTCAGTATAAATATTTCGTGCTGTAAACATGATTTAATGTGTTTTTATATAGAGCTGCGTAAATATCTTGCAGATAATAATTATATCCCTTGTGTCACTGAATTGGTTACATTTCCTTATTGAGAATAGTGTTGCCGCGTTTTAGCGTTAAATTTGCTGCAGCCTTGGCAGAAGGAACATCAAAATCTTACAGCACTTTTTCATATTATTTTTATCTTTAATTGTCTG